>ERZ773156.1473-NODE-1473-length-12449-cov-3.19413_pt1 | contig 12449 bp, 9 predicted proteins | sample MGYA00511895_ERZ773156 | MGnify/ENA primary metagenome ERZ773156 (study PRJEB29015, sample SAMEA2737850) | human gut metagenome | biome: human gut; feature: human-associated habitat; material: faeces | place: China | collected 2012 ...
CCAGCCCGGCGAAGTAGTGGAGGAAATCTCCCATCGCCAACTGAAAGTGGACCCCATCGAAGCAAAGCCCTATACCGACAGCCATGCCGACAAAGCCTTCTTCCAGCTGACTCCTTTTATCAACGCCGAGGAAGAAGCAATCATCCTGCCCGCCGTCCCCCACTGCGAGATGGGCCGCTGGCATCCTGCCTTCGTTGACGTGACAGCCAAAGGAAACACCAAGCAGAACGGTATCGACCAGATTATCCGCCACTTCGGCATCAAGCTGGAAGAAACCATGGCCTTCGGCGACGGAGGAAATGACATCAGCATGTTGCGCCATGCCGGTATCGGTGTAGCCATGGGCAATGCCAATGACGACGTAAAAGCTGCCAGTAACTACACAACCACTTCTGTTGATGAAGACGGTATCGCCAACGCCCTGAAATATTTCGGCATAGTCGGGAATCCATCATAAATCTGAAATCTTTTGAGCTTCGTTCCCGATACCCAAAACAAAGAGTTTCAAGACGCCTTGAACCTCATCCAGTATACCCGTCAGTCCGTATTCCTGACGGGCAAAGCAGGTACGGGCAAATCGACCTTCCTGAAGTACATCTGCGCGAATACAAAGAAAAAGCACGTGGTGCTTGCACCGACCGGCATAGCCGCCATCAATGCCGGAGGCAGTACCCTGCACAGCTTCTTCAAACTGCCTTTCTACCCCCTGCTGCCCGACGACCCGAACTTCAGTCTGCAACGGGGACGCATCCACGAATTTTTCAAATACACCAAACCCCACCGCAAACTACTGGAAGAACTGGAACTGGTCATCATCGACGAGATTTCCATGGTACGCGCCGACATCATCGACGCCGTAGACCGCATCCTGCGCGTCTATTCCCGCAACCTGCGCGAACCCTTCGGCGGCAAACAGATACTATTGGTGGGCGATGTGTTCCAGTTGGAACCCGTCGTCAAAGGAGATGAACGGGAGATACTGAACCGATTCTACCCTACCCCTTATTTCTTCTCTGCCAGGGTATTCGGCCAGATAGACCTTGTCTCCATCGAACTGCAGAAAGTATACCGGCAAACAGACAGCAAGTTCATCCATGTGCTGGACCACATCCGCAACAATACCGTCGGCTCTACCGAACTTCAGCTGCTCAACACCCGCTATGGCACCCAAATAGAGCAATCGGAAGCCGACATGTACATCACCCTCGCCACCCGCCGTGACAATGTGGACTACATCAACGACAAAAAACTGGCGGAACTTCCCGGTGACCCGGTCACCTTCTACGGCGAAATCATGGGAGACTTTCCCGAAAGCAGCCTCCCCACCTCGCAGGAACTGGTACTGAAACCGGGCGCACAAATCATCTTCATCAAGAATGACTTCGACCGCCGCTGGGTGAACGGCACCATCGGCGTCATCAGCGGCTTCGACCCTATTGAAGAGACCCTCTACGTCATCACCGACGACGGCAAGGAATGTGACGTCAAACGAGAGTCGTGGCGAAACATCCGCTACAAATACAACGAAGAAAAGAAACAGATTGAAGAGGAAGAGCTGGGTACCTTTACACAATATCCCGTGCGCCTGGCATGGGCCATCACCGTCCACAAGAGCCAAGGGCTGACCTTCAGCCGGGTAGTCATCGACTTTACCGGCGGCGTGTTTGCCGGTGGGCAGGCATACGTAGCCCTCAGCCGCTGCACCTCGCTGGAAGGCATCCAGCTGAAAAAGCCCATCAGCCGTGCCGATGTATTCGTGCGTCCGGAGATTGTCAGTTTCTCCGAACGCTTCAACAACCGCACCGCCATCGACCGTGCCTTGAAGCAAGCACAGGCAGACGTTCAATACGTTGCCGCCGCCAAAGCCTTCGACAAAGGGGACTTCGGCACTTTCCTGGATGAGTTTTTCAAAGCCATCCATTCCCGCTACGACATCGAGAAGCCCAACGTGCAGCGCCTCATCCGCCGGAAGCTGAACATCATCAACCGTCTGAAAGAGGAAAACCGTGCACTGAAGCAAGCAGCATTGGAGAAAGAGAAAGCCCTCGTGAAGTATGCCCGCGAATACATCCTTATGGGTGACGAATGCCTGAAGCATGACATGAAGGAGGCGGCCATGAAAAACTATGAGAAAGCCGTCACCCTCTGTCCCAAATTCAAAGAGGCCTGGAAGAAGATAAAGAAACTGGAGAAAGAGATGCTAAAAAGGTGAATTGCTTGTTTATAAGCCGATTATTATCTATTTTTGCATGTAATATAAAACTCAAATCCATTTCTGCCATGCTTCTGAAACTTTATGAAAAAAATAACAATCCCGCCGACCTGCAGCAGGTGATCGACCTACTGAATGACGGAGGTATCCTTATCTACCCTACCGACACCATGTATGCCATCGGCTGCCACGGACTGAAGGAACGAGCCATCGAACGTATCTGCCGTCTTAAAAATATCGACCCCAAGAAGAACAATCTTTCCATCATCTGCTACGACTTGAGCAAGGTCAGCGAATACGCCAAAGTGGACAACAGCACCTTCAAGTTGATGAAGCGTAATCTGCCCGGAGCTTTCACCTTCATTCTGAACGGCACCACCCGCCTGCCCAAGATATTCCGTAACCGTAAGGAGGTCGGCATCCGTATGCCGGACAATTCCATCATTCAAGAAATAGCCCGCCTGCTGGATGCTCCCATCATGACAACTACATTGCCGCATGAGGACAATGAGGACATTGAATACTGCACAGACCCGGAACTGATTGACGAGAAATTCGGTGATATTGTCGATTTGGTAATAGACGGCGGTATCGGCGGTACGGAAGGCTCTACCGTAGTGGATTGCACCAATGGGGAGCCGGAAATCATACGCCAGGGGTTAGGCTGGCTGGACGAAGGATAAATATTGAATTCCGGCCACAATTTCCAAACCTTTTCAACTTCTTTTATGTTTCTTTACTAAGAAATACAGGAACTTTATGAGCACAAAAGAACAATACTGGAAATATTCATTGATAGCCATCATTATCGGGCTGGGAATCATTCTTTTCAGACAAATAGCCCCATTCATGGGCGGTCTGCTGGGAGCCTTGACTATCTATATCCTGGTGAGAAAGCAGATGATGTACCTTTCCGACAAGCGGAAAATGAAGCGCAGCATAGCTGCCACCCTCATTACGGCAGAGGCAATTCTCTGCTTTTTGGTTCCACTTGGGCTGGTGGTATGGCTGGCTGTGGTCAATCTTCAAAACATCAATCTGGACCCGCAAGCCATTATAGCTCCTTTCGAAGAAGCGGCCAACATCATTAAAGCCAAAACCGGCTACTATATCTTGGGGAAAGACACGGTGGCATACGTCATTTCAATTCTTCCCCGCATCGGGCAAGCCATCATGGGAGGTATCAGCAGTTTTGCCGTCAACATCTTCGTACTGGTCTTTGTACTCTACTTCATGCTGATAGGGGGCAAAAAGATGGAACAGTACGTCAACGACCTACTGCCGTTCAACGATGACAATACACAAAACGTCATCCACGAAATCAACATGATTGTCCGCTCCAATGCCATCGGCATCCCCTTACTCGCCGTCATACAAGGAGGAGTAGCCATGATAGGCTACTGGATTTTCGGTGCTCCCAACATCTTGTTCACCGGTTTCCTGACCTGCTTCGCCAGCATCATCCCAATGGTAGGAACAGCGCTGGTATGGTTTCCGATAGCTGTCTACATGGCATTGATAGGCAACTGGGTTCAAGCTATCGGCCTGGCCATCTATGGCGGTGCAGTCATTTCACAGCTCGACAACCTGATACGCTTCATCATCCAGAAGAAAATGGCAGACATTCATCCGCTTATCACTGTCTTCGGAGTTGTAATCGGCTTGTCCCTTTTCGGATTCATGGGTGTCATCTTCGGGCCACTGCTCTTGTCACTATTCTTTCTGTTCGTGGATATGTTTAAAAGAGGGTATTTGGATGCAAGGGGGAAGACGACGGAATAAGTACTTAATAAAGCATGACCATAATAGGGTTACCTTCCTCTTCTATTCCCATTCTCCGTTGATTATCATCACTGAGTTCATCCGGTTGTAACAAAGCAAAAAAATGTCCATCCGAAGTGACTCCCCTGATTTGGATATGCTGATTATTCATTTTATCAAATAAGCTATCACCCTTTTGGCAAACAACAGTTTTCTTTTCCTTATGGTAAAATCCACAATATGACTGGCTTTCTTCTAAATATAAGCTTGTATGAAAATGGAAATAGATGTACTCTGCATTCTCCAGAATATAGTCTATGGCTATTTTTTTATCACATCCTTCTACATCCAATTGCTGCTGCTCATTCCAGTGCCACTCACCCAGTTCAAAAACCAGATATGGAGTAAGTCCCTGCTCTGAAATAGTATAGATAGTATCATTAAAAGCTTGTTTCACTCGGATGGCATCCTTAGATTTCCATAACGAAGGGCTATTGATTGCCGTATAATATTTCCGGTCACCAACAAATTCTGCCATTGCCAAGTCACCTCCATAAGCAACATTGCCCCCCAACAAATTTGAAACCGACAAAACCTCATCCATGGGAAGCAGGGCTGAATTCCATGTAGCAATACCGGTCAATGACATCGTATTTCTATCCATATAAAAGACTGATGGCGTCTCCGGAGAGAGTTTCATTTTATTATGTCCCCAAATTCTGTCCGCATCCATCAAATAGTAATTTTGGGACAGAATACAATTGACTGTATCTTGCAATCGAATTCTATCCTTATATTTCCCATCAAATCCATATAGTAGGAAATCATTATTCCATCCCAATAGATAAACGGTTCTCCGAACCGCATCAGCCCAAAAGCTCACTTTCCCCCATGAATCCTTTGCATATCCTTCCGGATCAGTACCTACGTGTCCAATATCCCGAATATACTTCCCGTTAGTACGGTCAAAAAGCTTCAGATTCTGATGGACAGAAGATACCAATATCGCACTATCCATAATTATGCACTCCGGATATTTTCCTATAATAGCCTGCTCATTAGTCTCCAAAGGAATATAACTTATGCTGGAAAACAAATTTTGTACAGATTGTCCTTCTGACAATCTACTCATTGCTTCCGCAACATTAATTACATTGCCATCAATCTGCTTTTCGGAACACGAAGTTACAACCAACATCAATAATAAAAAGAATTTCCACATATATCTCATACCATTTCTATTCATTACTCTGAAAGTAGTAAAATATCACTTATCATCATTAATTACATTATTTAATCGATTCCGGCTCCATCACAAGGCGAAAACCTCCATACTCGTCACTATAATTCTCAATGTCGTAATCAATGTACGACACCCGACACCCCTCTGCTGTTCCTCCCCAACTTCCACCTCGCAATATTCGGCGGAAAAAAAGATAAGTACCCTCAAAAGGCCATCCCGGATGGATAGACTTACCACCTTGCTTGTATTCTTTAGTGTACAAATCACCGCACCACTCCCAAACATTGCCACTCATATCATACAATCCCAATTCATTGCTTTTTTTCAGACCTACCGGACGGGTAGTTCCAGCTTCTCCATATTGTCCGCCAGAGGAATTCCCAACATACCAAGCCACCTCACTTACCTGATTGCTGCCACTGTATTTATAGTGCTTACTTTTGTGTCCACCACGCGCTGCGTATTCCCATTCGGCCTCAGTCGGAAGACGAAATGTTTTACCGGTCATAGCATTTAATCTACCGATAAACTCCTGCGCATTTTTCCAGCTTACATTTTCCATCGGGCAATCTCCGCATCCCCCATTAAACGGCAAAATGGAATCAGTATCCATAACCGCCCTCCACAGCCTTTGAGTAACTTCATATTTTCCTATGTAAAAATCAGATACCGACTCCTTACGTGCTGGTTTCTCGTTATCCTCACAGTCACATCCCTGCTCATCTGTACATCCCATCATAAATGTACCTCCTTTCACAAAAACCATCTCAATAGAATCCCCATTCACAACAACTACAAGTTGCTGAATAGGAGTTTCATTCGACTGACATCGAATAAAAACAGTTATAAGACATATTGCCAAAACAACAGTCAATGCTTTAACTCTTCTTTTCATACTTTCATTAAGAACATTCTCTTCCTTAGTATTTCATACTATATATACGAATAGCACAAACATACTAAAAACAAATGAATTACGAAATTTACATAGAACTATTTTTCATATTCCACCACTTTCCTCAACGGAGCCAACAACCTTTCCAATACATTCTTGTCAGCAAGGATAATGTCTGCCGTACCTTTCAACTCACGCGAAACAGGCAGCTGTTTGCCGTAGTTGGTCTGCATGCCGTCAGGCAAAGTTATTTCTACTATATACATTCCCTCTTCCGTTGGAGCAGGAGAGATACTTGCAACCTGCCCTTTTACATAGCCAAACTCCTGGTCGGGATAATTATTCAGACGTATATGCACCCGCTGTCCCACATGTACCTTACCCGAACCCTGCAAAGGAAGTAGAGCCTTACCTAACACCCTTGAACTGTCGGATGGCTGAATCGTGAAAACCGTCTCACCGGCTTTCACATTCTGGTTACGACTCCAACCGTCATAAAAGTAACCTTCCCCCTGACCGGACTTTTCAATAAATAAGAGTGCTCCCATGCACTCAATTGCGCGGCTAACTGCCCTATGGCATTCTTTAAATCAGTCCGACGACTCTGTTCCTCATCGTATGCTTGCTTACGTATATCCAACATATTCTCCTCATGTTGCACCAACTGCATTTCTGCCTGAAGCAAACTCATACGTACCTCTTCTTTAGAACGCAAACTTTGCAAATATCTGCTTCCAGACTCCTCAAATTCCGCAGCAATCATCGCCTTGCGCACATATAAAATAGAATCACGGATATACATACTCTCGGCAAGCTTTATATCCTTATCAATCAACTCATACTCCCGCTCTGCCAACCGAAGATAGGAGCGTTGTCCACCCAGTTGTTTTTCCTGAAAACGAAGTTTCCGAGCGTAATAGTCCAACTCCATAAAACGTGCATATTCTGTAAGTGAAGTAATGAAAGCTGCAAAAGCCGATTGCAGTTCCCCCAACTGCCAGCGCCTACCGATAAAAAGCTCCACTCCTTTCTGCCAATCATAATCCTGCGTTTCCCATGCCTTCATCCATTTCTTAAGGAGACGTACATCTTCAGAACATGCCGCATTACCAATCACACCCAAATCCGTATCTGCCTCCACCGAACTCCCGTTCTTCACATAAAGCGTATCGAGTTTCCCAGTAGCATGTGACAGCACAAAGGCGGGAGGTTCCTCCGTGGCCAGAGTCACCTCTGCCGCCAAGGTGTCCGGATACCTGAATATCCAACAACCAACCAGTACCATCAACAGAATCACTGCCAAGACAGTAATCCCACACCTCACCACCCAAGGAGAAATGTGGTTCATCACCTCCTGCACTTCTTCACTGCGAAGTTCTATATCCTTATATATCTTCTCTTCCTCCATTCATTAGCTACCCAATTCCAGCTGATTCTTAACCAGCCGATAATACATTCCTTTCCGCTCCGTCAGTTCCCGATGGGTACCTTCCTCCGCAATGCATCCCCTATCCAGCACCACAATCTTGTCGGCATCCTTCACCGTACTGAGCCTATGCGCCACTACCACTACGGTTTTCCCTTTATAGAATTCATGCAGATGTTCCATAATCTCCTTTTCATTATTCGCATCCAAGGCATTGGTGGCTTCGTCGAAGAAAAGAAATTCCGGATTTTTATACACGGCACGCGCTATCAGCAAACGTTGTTTCTGCCCCTGACTGATACCGTTTCCCTCCATACCGATTTTGGTGTTATACCCCAATGGAAGCGAGTCTATGAAATCACGGATATTGGCTACCGCCACGGCATGGCGCAGCCGCTCCACATCAATCTGCTCCTCTCCCACAGCAATATTCTGCGCAATGGTTTCCGAAAAGATAAAGCCGTCCTGCATCACGGCTCCCGTCTTGGCACGCCACAAATGAGGATTTATGTTCTCCAACGAAGCATCACCCACCTTCACAGCCCCCTTATTGGGCGAATAGAAACCAAGCATCAGTTTCACCAGAGTAGTCTTTCCACTCCCGCTCGCACCTACAATAGCTGTCACTTTATGTTCGGGAATCACCAAAGAGACATTATCCAGCACATAGTCTCTATCCGCTCCATCGTAACTGAAGCACACATTTTCCATTCTCAGCTCCCGCTTCTTAGGCAAAACAGACAATTTTGAAGCAATATCCTGCTCCTCGTCCGGCTTCCCATGTACCTCATTCAGCCGTTCCAGACTTATCTTGGCGTCCTGAAACTGCTGCGCAAATCCTATAAAAGAAGAGACCGGCGCACTGAGCTGACCGATGATATAAGTCAGAGACATCATCATACCCAGTGTCATCTCCCCTTCCACCACCGCCTTTGCCGCAATAAACGAGATTATAATATTCGTGGTCTGATTGAAAAACACAGAACCTACTTGCTGTACCTGCCCTAGCGTCAACCCTTTTACGCTGATTTTAAACAGTTTCACCTGAATACGCTCCCACTGCCAGCGCTTCTGTGTCTCGCAGTTATTCAACTTTATTTCCTGCATAGCGGTCACCATCTGCACAAGGTTACTCTGCTCTCCGGCTGCTTGTGCAAACCGACGGATATCCAATTCACGGCGATATTTCATAAAAGCAAGTATCCAGGCAATATACAAGCTGTTACCTAAAAGAAAGATTCCCAATACCACCAAATTGTAGTAAGCAAGTACAATAGCAAAGATGAAAAAACTGACAAAGGAAAAGAGCGTACTAATAGAAGAACCTGTCAGAAAATTCTTTATACGGTCATGGTCACCAATGCGCTGTATAATGTCTCCCACCATCTTCGTATCAAAAAAATGAAGCGGCAACTTCATCAACTTTGCCAAAAAGTCCGAAATAAGGGAGATGGATATACGCGTATTCACATGCAACAATATCCAGCTACGGATAAACTCTACCGATAGTTGTGATACCGAGATTATAATCTGCGCAACCAGCACTAAGGTAATAAAGCTCAAATTTCCGTCACTGATTCCCACATCCACCAAGGCTTGCGTAAGAAAAGGTAGGATAAGCTGAAGTAAGCTCACCACCAACATGCCCAATATCAGCTGAAACAACTCTTTCCTATAGGGAGTCAGATAACGGAAGAAAAAACGCAACCCTCTTTCTTTCAGTTCCGGTTCTCCCTCACCATTATAAAAGTCAGGAGTGGGTTCCAGTGCAAGCGCAGTCCCCTTCTCTTCTCCGTCCGATTTGGTAGCTTCAATTCCAGTTCATTATACGTAACCAACTGAGTTGCAGGGTCTGCTATCCTAAACGTGTATTGCCCTTTCTTTTTCTTAACATCATAGCAAACCACAAAATGACTCTGATTCCAATGCAAAATGCAAGGCAGAGGAACATCTTCCGCCAATTGTTCAAAAGAGACACGAACTCCGGACGTTCTGAAACCAATAGACTCAGCGGCATCGCTGATGCCTAACATGGAAACACCATTGCGAGAAATAAAAGAACGGGCACGCAAAGTCTGCAAAGAATAGCTCTTACCATAAAACTTAGCTATCATACGTAGGCAAGTAGGACCACAATCCATGGCATCAAGCTGACGATAATATGGGAATACGTCCACTTATTCAATTGGTATATTACATAAATTGTTTTTTCCTATCACCAGCTCATAATTAGAGATAGAGGGACATAAATCCCTATTAACACATTGGTTACAAGGTTTTTCATTGCCTCTAATTCTAAGCCAAGCATTTCCTTCTGTTATTTCTTTATAGAGAAGTTCCTTTAAAGATGAATCTTGTATATTTCCTAATACACTGCAATTCACATTGGCATAGACTTCTCCCGAAGGATAAATTGTTAACTTACCGAAAAAATTATCATTCAAAGTCCGATGCCTAAATATCGTTTTTCTATCAATAGGGGCAGCCAATATATCTTGCATTTCCAAGTAGACATACTCTCTAAAGAAATCTTTATTTTCCGCTGTATAAAAAGGTTTTATTTGAACTACCGTTTCTGCAGGTATCTCCATTTTTTCTATACGTTCCATATCAGATTCATTGGATACTATCAAATTCCACTTCACTCTATCGTACGGGAACTTCTGCATATCTTCAGTCAGCTGATTACCAAAACCTTCAGCATGGACTAAAACTTCTAAAACACATTTGGTCTGTTGCACCAATTCTTCATATTCACTACACAAGAATGTATTATCCAAATACAAATGCACATCTACCTTTGATTTTTCCATGTCAGGAAGCAATTGCCTAACATAGCTATTTTTATTCGGATTTCCTCCTGCAAATATATTAATCCGTTTAATGCCATTCATCAAGAATTGGCGTATTAATCGACGATAATCGTCTGTTTTCAGTCCATCACCGGAGTGAACAGTACAGTGATTTATTTGATGGAAGTAAGAAGTACAAGCCGGACACTCCAACTCACACGTTGCCGGTAAATACAGATTTACTTCATTAAGGTTTTCCATAACACGATTTCCCAAAGAGGCTTTTTTTTCCTCATCTTTGACACGTATATCTGAATTCAAGAACAAAGTTGGCTGAAAGATATAAGGCTTAGGAAATTTCCCGTCATATTCTATACAATCACCCGAAAACAATTCTCTTACAGCCTCAACAAAATGTCTTACAACTTCGTTTTCCATCATTTCCTTATCCAACAAAACACTATACCCATTCGTCGGATTTTGCCACTGTTCAATAATCAACTGTACAATCGGATAATCAGGACAAATCAAATAAGTTGCATTCAGAGTATTATAAACTACTGTTTTGTCATTACTACGCAACAAAAACGCATAAGGCTCCAAATAAAATAAATAATTCATTGCATTTACTCCTTTTTCAATTAATCGACTACAATAGAAGATAACAACTCCTCATAATGATTCGGATAATTCTCAGCATACGTTAAAAAAATCCCAAACTCCTCTTTCAACTTAGCATCCGTTTGTATGCCGGGACATATCAATTGCCCATTCTTTTCCTTCAACAAAAACAAGCACTGACCGCAGCTCCTTTTTAAATAACAGTGTCGACAGCTTTTTACTACCTTTTCGTACATCGAACTATAATATTTAGCTACAGCTGCACAGTCCAAATTCAGTTTTCCATCCTTCAGATATCCAATAGCATGTTCTTGTCCAATCTTTTCGCATGGAAGAATTTTTCCACGAACTGTCAAAAATAATTTGCGTTCAAAAGGGCGACAAGTGCCTGTGGGAATGTATCGGTCTTCCCACCCCGTATCAAACAAATCCAAATAAGTAGCATAACGATTACCACCATATCGCATCAACATCGAATGATAGCTCACGGAACGGCTGCCATCCTTAATGAAAGTATACTTCAAATCCTCGTGTTGCACTGCTTCATCAAAGCTCCTCACTCTATCATTAAACATTTTAGAAAACTCTTCAACACGTTCCGGAATAAGCCCAGTAGTATTTAGCTGCGCCATACGAGGATTCTTCCCAAACAGTTCTTTGATGGAATAATAACATTCTGCAACAGAATTCAAGTTATGCAATACAGAGTTGAAATTTACTTTCTTTTCAAAATAATCCGGATAGGTTTCTTGCAGTTTCTTTACGTTTCTGACTACACGTGAGAAAGACGAATTTCCATGCTTATCTACCCGATAAGCAGATTGCACCTCATTCCCGTCCAAACTAATCAGAATACTAAAATTCTTTTCCACCAAATAGTCCATATACCGGTCCAGTAGCATAGCATTCGTGGTTGTATTGTAATTAAAAATCAAAGAAGGCAAATTCAAACTCTCAATATAGGCAATTGTTTCCTTCACCAGTTTCATATTCAGCAGAGGTTCTCCGCCATAAAATCCAATTGTAATCTCATTTTTATGAGAAACATTATAATCAGAACACCATAGTTTAGTCAAATAATCTACCAATAGTTTTACGTTTTCAAAAGCCTGGTCACCTGTTTCTCGCCGGTCATAATTAGAATAAAATTCACCATAACCACAATACTTACATTCCAAATTACACCTATCAGTTACTTCAATCAATAATTGCCGCAACCCTGCAAGGTTTCGTTTTACCAATTCTTCACTATAATCTGTTTGAAATGTTACCCCTCTCTTTTCAAAAAAACAATGTTCTTTCAGAAATTTCAGTTTACGTTCGTAATAATTTGTTCTATCAACAAGTGATGCATCCATATGTTCCATTACAGTTGCCATTTCTTCCGGCACATAAAGAAAATAGCACAAAGCATCCGAATATACATATTGATGCTGATTCCCAGTAGTTATCAAAAAAGACTTATCCATCATTTACTATTTTAATGTAGCAATTACCAA
>ERZ773156.1488-NODE-1488-length-12198-cov-5.56708_pt1 | contig 12198 bp, 10 predicted proteins | sample MGYA00511895_ERZ773156 | MGnify/ENA primary metagenome ERZ773156 (study PRJEB29015, sample SAMEA2737850) | human gut metagenome | biome: human gut; feature: human-associated habitat; material: faeces | place: China | collected 2012 ...
TATATTTATTATTTTATTTATATTAGAATCATCATCTTCTATTAAGTCTTTAAAGTTCATTACTTCTCCAAGACAAATAATATTATCATACTCTAATAATCTTTTTACCTCATTGTGAGTTATTTTCTCCCCTGTTGTCTCTAGTGAACTTGAAGTTGAAGGTACTGAGCTAGGTATGCCATAAAATATATCTAGATTTCCCTTAAATTTAATAAATTCTTCTATACCTCTTACTCCAAAAACATTAGCAATTTCATGAGGATCAGCTACTACTGTAGTGACCCCATGTTTTATTGCAGCCTTAGAAAATTCCCTTGGAATAGTCATAGAACTCTCTATATGCATGTGTATATCTATTAATCCAGGAATTATATATTTGTCTTCCCCATCTATTATATTTTCAGACCATAATCTATCTTCATATCCTTTCCCTATATGAAGAAATTTTCCCTCATTTATTAAGACATCACTTTTTATGAATTTTTTAAAATAACTATTATATACCTTTAAATTTTTAATAATTAATTCTACTTGCATTTCACTACCTGCAAACTAGTTCATTATTCTGTTCCAGTTATTAACCCATTGATCCATTACTGAATTAACAAACTTAAAGTCAATTACCTTAGCGTTATCAACCACTGGTCCATATGTTAAGTTTTTAGTTTCTTCTCCATTTAATTTAACTTCTTTATTAACTGGTGATTCATTTAAAGCTTTAGCAGTTTTCTCCTGAACTTCTTTGCTTAATGCATAGTTAATAAATTCATAAGCTAAATCTTTATTTTTAGAATTTTTATTTATATTTATTGTATTAAAGTTTAAGTAAGTTCCTGACTCAGGTATTACATTTATAACCTCTGGTTTAGCTTTTGAAATTGTTCCAAAAGCAAAGTCTGATGCTACAGCAGCTACTATTTCACCATTTGAGAACATATTAGCTAAATCTGAAGATTTACTATAAGTTTTAACAACATTTGGTTTTAAAGCTTCTAATTCTTTAAATGCAGCTTCTCCATTATCAGTTTTAACATCTACTCCTGCCTTTTCTGCTGCTATTTCTACCATTGCTGGACCATTAGTTGTTGTAATATCTGGTATAGCTATTTTATTTTTAAGTTCTGGTTTCCATAAATCTTCCCAAGAATTTATTTCAATTCCTGCTGAAGGATCTACAACTATTCCTATACTATTTAATGTATATGCTGGTCCATATCCTGCCTCTACTGTAGATTTAGCCTTTTCATTCATCTCACTTGCATTAGGAATCTTTGAATAATCTAATTTATCGAATATACCTGCTTCTACTCCTTGCTCTGCAAAAGATTCTGCTAAATAAGTTATATCTATTTGTGAGTTAGGATTATTTTTCATCTTAGTTAATCTTTCTGAGTTATTACCTATATCTAAAACTATTTCCACACCATGTTCTTTAGCAAATGGTTCAAATACTGTCTCCTTTAATACATCTTCATTTAATCCCCAAGTTGAAACTACTAATTTTTTTCCTGTCTCTGCTCCTTCTGTTTTTCCACATCCAACTAAAGATGTCCCTAGTACTAATCCTGTTAATAAGGTTGCTAAAATTTTCTTTTTCATAAGATTCTCCTTTATAAACATATTTTTTATATTTAAGTTTTATAAAATTACTATTTTATCCACTGGTAATTGAAGTTTTATATTTTGTCCCTTTTCATATATGCTGTCATTTTCACTATTTACAATTAGATTCCCAAGTTTTGTTTTAATATCATATTGGTATGCCTTTCCTAAGAAAGTTCTAACCTCTATAACTCCATTTACTGTGTTTTCTAAATCCTCTTTTACAATCTTTATATCATCTGGTCTTATAGTTGCTTTTACTTCATTCTTATCCTTAACCTTGTTAACTTTTAAGTTAATTCCACTCTCATTTTTGTATATACCATCTGATACCTTTATTAAATCTATAAAGTTTTCAAAACCTACAAATCTTGCAACAAACTCTGTTGCTGGATTTGAATAAATATTTTCTGGAGTATCAAATTGTTCTATTACCCCTTTATTTAAAACTGCTACTTTATCTGAAATTGAAAAACATTCTTCTTGGTCATGAGTTACGAATAATGTTGTTATTCCAAGCTTTTGTTGAAGTTTTCTTATTTCAACTCTCATTTTTAATCTTAATTTAGCATCTAAGTTGCTTAAAGGTTCATCTAGTAATAAAAGACTTGGCTCTATTACTAAGGCTCTTGCTATGGCAACCCTTTGTCTTTGTCCTCCAGATAATTCCTTTGGATACCTCTTTACTAAATGGCTCATATCAACAACTTTTAATATATCATCAACCTTTTTTCTTATTTCTTCTTTGCTCATCTTTTTCATTTTTAATCCAAAAGCTACATTTTCTTCTACTGTTAAGTGAGGAAATAATGCATAGCTTTGAAAGACTAATCCAAAGTTTCTATTATGAACAGGTATATTTGTATAGTCTTCATCTCCTAATAAAAACTTTCCTGCTGTTGGTTCTATAAATCCAGCTACAACCCTTAATGTTGTTGTCTTTCCACACCCACTTGGTCCTAAAAGAGAAACTAATTCTCCTTTTTTAACTTTTAAATTTAGATTTTCCAATATATTATTTTTCTTATCATAAGAAACATTTATATTCTGTAGGTTTATTAAATCCATGTTTTCATCCTCCAAATAAATTTTTAACTTAAATTCTATCCTGCAAAATTATTTAATCCTAATGTTTTTTCTAATATGTACATAATTCCAATAGTTAATATCATTAAGATTACTGATAAAGCTGATACTGTTGGATCATAATTATATTCAACATAGTTCATCATAGTTGTAGGTAATGTGCTTACTCCTGGTCCAGTTAGAAATATAGATACTGGAACATTATTAAATGAATTTATAAAAGCCAACATAAATGCTGCCATTACCCCTGATGTTATATTTGGTAAAACTACTTTAAAGAAAGTTTGTGATTTTTTACATCCTAAGCTCATAGCTGCTTCCTCTATGGAATAATCAAACCCCTCTAAACTTGATCCTACAACTCTTATGATGTAAGGAATTATTATTAAAGTATGTCCAATAAACAAACTAGCATATACTGATAAGTTCATCTTTACCAATAAAAACTGAAACAATGAGAATCCCACTACTATTCCAGGAACTATTAAAGGCGAAAAGAAGAAACTCTTAAGAATATCTTTTCCTTTGAAGTTATATCTACTTAATCCATAAGCCGCCGGCATTCCTATAACCAAAGCTGATAATGTAGATACTGTAGATATTAAGAAGCTTGTCCCCATACTTTTTATAAATGACTCAGATTTAAATACTGTAATAAACCATTTCAAACTAAATCCTTTTGGAGGAAATACTATATAATTTTCTGTTCCTATACTAGTCATGGCAATAATTACTAGCGGTGCAAATAGAAATATATAAACCAAAACAACGAAGGTTGTTAATACTTTGCTCTTCTTCACTTTAAGAAACCCCTCTCTTATCTAATCTTGATGCTAGGAAGTTAATCCCCTTTATTACTATTAAAGTGACTACAATCATTATTGTTGCTACAACTGCGGCCCCTTGCCAATCACCTAATGTCATAGTTTTTTGGTATATTAAAGTTGCTAAAACCGTATTTTTATTTCCTCCTAATAATTGAGGTGTTGTGTAAGCTGTTAAGGAACCTGTAAATACCAAAACTGTTCCAACTATTAATCCTGGTAAGCTAAGTGGAAATACAACTTTAAAGAATGCTTTTAATCTATTAGCTCCTAAACTTTCTGCTGCTTCTAATAAGTCATTATCTATATTTTCCATAACTCCTACTAGGGAGATAATCATAAGTGGTAAGAAAATATAAATTGTACCTATTATAATAGCTCCTTCTGTATATAGTAGTGATAATGGCTCTTGTATTAAATTAAACTTCATTAATAAACTATTGATTATTCCATTTTTTCCTAAGATACTCATCCAAGCAAATGAACGAACAACTGAATTTGTTAATATGGGAAAGACTGTTAAGGCTATAAGAAAACCTCTCACCTTTTTAGAAACTCTTGATATGTAATAAGAAACTGGCACACCTATAAACATGCAAATTATAGATGATACTAAAGATATCTTAATGGTTCTCCAAAATATTGACATCATATAAGAATCTGTGAAAAATTCTTTATAGGCACTAAACATACCACCATTTGTATTAGTGAAAGTAGGAATTATTACATCTACTAATGGAACTATCATAAAATATGCTACTAATACTATGCAGGGTATAAATAATAAATACTGGCTTATTTTCCTCATGTTTTTCCTCCGTCTCTAAGTGCTGTATCTTTACTCACTGTTTTTAATTTCTACAAATTTAATTTTATTCTACTTTTTATTGCGTATATTGTCAATATAATATAAAATAATATTCGTAAATTATATTATTTTAATACCTTTAAATTAATCAAATTAAAAATTTATTCATATTTCAATAAAAATCACGAATATTATACAACCATAGAAAATCCCTATAATAATAAATAAAATCCATATATAAACACAAAAAGACAATAATCATATATATTTTTCAATATGATTATTGTCTTAAATATGGTATTTAAATAAAAAATTTTAAGTTATTGTTAACTTATATATGTAAACTTATACATAGTTTTAAATCTCTTCTTAGTTTAAAATACAATTTAGACCAAACTTATAAAACATAGATAACCTATTTCTAAAATTATCTCCTCAAAGCCATCATTTAAGAACTCTATAACAGCATCTTTATTATTTTCAATAACTCTTGAAAAAGTAATAATATTATTCTTTATCTCTTCCCTTTATATTTTTTCATCATTAATACAATAATTTAAAAATACAGAATATCTTGTTAATAAATATTCTAATATAATTAATTGGAAAGAAATTATCATATCTTCCATATCATCACTTGTACAATTACTAAATATCTTAGATATAATACATTTTTTAAGTAAATCTTCAAATTCTTTAAATGATTCTTTATATTTCTCCCACTTTTCACTTAAAAGATTTATATTAGTATTTTCAGCAAAATCAGATACTCTTTCTAGTACACACTTTAGATTAGAAATACTCTTATAATTTTCTATAATATCTAAAAACAGAGAGTTTACTTCCTCTAATGATTCACCTTTATTTATTTTTATTTCATTATATAGATAAATCACTTCTTTTATGTACTCTATGTTACTATACTTTTCTAGTTCATCTAAGAAAATATCTTCACTAGTATAACTTTCATTTTCTAATATATTTAACAACATCTCAAAACCTAAAAGTAATTTTTCTTCTAAGGAAAATCCCTCTTCATACATTATATTTATTAAAGTATCCCTCAATTTAAGCTCTAATGGTATATCTTCTTTATTTATTTTTTCCAATTGATTTATTATAATCTCACTATCTATATTATCTAATATTTCCATAACTTCTGGACATGAACATGATAAAGAAAGCTCTTTTCTATATTCAAACTCATTACTTATTCTTGGAAATGTACTACAAGTTTTAGATAAATACTCTTCCCCTTTACACTTAACTATATTACACAGTCCCTTACAATCTAAAAAAGAACACGCTTCAAAGGTATCTTTGTTTATAAAGTATAATTTTTCCCCATTAACTTCTCTCACTTTTACATTATTTAAAAGGTATTTAGAATGTTCTTTATTATTTTTCCATTTTTCATATGTATCCTTATCTATATCAATATCCCATCCTTCACAACAAGTGAATTTACAGCTATCAGCTATACACTTAAAATCCTCATAACCTGAAAGTTTCTTAATAATCTTTTCTTCATTCATATAATTTCTCTCCATATTTTCATTATATTAGTTAAAAGTCTAATTACTCTAATAAATGTAATTATAGCACACTTTCTAATTTACTATTTTTTACTATACTATTCTTATTCCTATAATAAAAAACCTACCAGACAATAAAACTAAAGTCTGATAGATTTTAAAATAAATATATTAAATATAAAGAACATATCTTATATTTACTCTTCACTACTAAATAGTCCAGCTCCCTTAAGTATATCCTGTTCTAAAAATAGGCTTGTAACAGCTTGGTTATAATCAACCACTTTCTGAGCTTTCTTTATTTTCTTAGCATATTTTTTATTATTTGAGAACATATAGATCATATATCCCCATAGCTCCTTCATTCTAAACATTGCATTTCTATCTTCATTAAATACTTCTCTGTACTTACTAAATATTTCATCATGAAACTCTTTTAATACCTTTTTGTCCATAAACTCATTGTTTAAAATTTCATTCATTAAGGCTGGATTAGCTAAAATCCCTCTTCCTAACATTATTTTATCCACTTCTTTGAATTCTTCAACCAATTTATTATGATCCTCTAAGGTAAAAATATCTCCATTATAACAAACTGGATTCTTACTTAAAGAAATTGCATCTTTAAAAACCTCTAAATTAGGTTTATTTCCATAAAAATCTTGTCTTGTTCTAGGATGAATAATAAGCTCCTCCATAGGATACTTATTATAAATTTTTATAAGTTCATAAAATTCCTCAGGTTTATCCATTCCTAATCTAGTTTTTATTGAAATTTTCATGTGATTTATTTTAAATATTTCTTCTAAAAACTTATCAAGCTCTTCTCTATGAGCTAAAAACCCTGCCCCTCTTTTCTTACCAACAACTGTTCCAGAAGGACATCCTAAATTTAAATTTATTTCATTATATCCTAAATCCTTAAGCTTTTTAGCTGTTAAGATAAACCCTTCTGAATCATTGGTAAGTATTTGTGGAACTAAGTTTATTCCTTTATTATTCTCTGGCAAAACATCTCTTAATTCTTTAGTTTTAAGACTTTTACTACTATTTGGAACAACAAAAGGGGCAAAGTATTTATCAATTCCTCCAAAAAACTTCTCATAAGAATTTCTATATATAAATCCAGTAATCCCTTCCATTGGTGCTAAATAATACTTCATTTGTTTCTCCTTTTTTTAAAGATTCTAGAAAATATTATAACAGGCTTTTTTCTTCTTATCCACTTAGTAATTAAAGTATTTTTATGTAAACTTCTTTAATTAGCTATGCACTTTCTTCTATGGGAATTGCATAACTTTTATCTCTTATGTAAAATTCTTTTATTAAAAATATAAGTATTAATATGGTAGCTAAAATATCAGCTAAGGGTTGTGAAATCCACACTCCATTTAGTCCATATACTCTAGGTATTATAAATACAATAGGTATAAATAGTATAACTTGTCTTAATAAACTTAAAAAAATTGACTTTTTAACATTTCCTATAGACTGAAAATATACTGCCCCTAAAATTGAAACCCCTAAGGTAGGTAAGGCAAAGGTATATATTTTTAACCCATTAAGTGCTATACTTATTAACTCCTTATCCTTTGTAAATATATTGATAAACTCTCTTGGATAAATTCTAATAAGTACAAGTCCTAAGGTTAAAATTAAAGTTGCAATTATTATAGTCATTAATAAAGTTTTTTTAGCACGTTTATACTCCTTCGCTCCATAATTATATGCAACTATGGTCTGCATTCCTTGACTTAGTCCAAAGACTGGCATCAAAAACAAAAGATATATAGATGTTATGGATGTCATTGCTCCTATTGCTAAATCTCCACCATAATCCTTAAGCACTCTATTTGTTATTAAATGTATAAATCCTGCTGCAAGCTCCATAAAAAACGGAGTTAAAGCAATTAAGATTATTGCCCTTAAAATATTCTTATTTAATATCCTTCCTTTAATCCTTAGCTTTAGGTTTGACTTTCCTAAGGTAAAATAATACATTGTCCAAAGAAAAACTACAAATTGACAGATTATAGTTCCTAAGGCAGCTCCCTTAATTCCCATATTAAATAAGAATATAAATATTGGATCTAAAATTATGTTTAAAATACAGCTTATTATCATGATTTTACCAGCTAACTTTGGATTTCCCTCAGCTCTTATTGCATTATTAAGAGCAAATCCAGGAAAGTTAAACCATGCCCCTATAAGTATTACCCTCATATAATCCTTTGCATATATAATAGTTTCCTTACTTGCTCCAAAAAAATATAGTATTTTTTCTAAAAAGGAGAGTCCAAAGATCATAATAATTAAAGCAACAACTATGGATAATATAAAGGTATTTCCTAATATTCTTTCAGCTTCTTCCTTCTTTTCTTCCCCTAGCTTTATTGATATATTAGTACTTCCTCCTACAGAGATGGCAACACAGAAAGCACCTAATATTGTAAACAAGGGCATAGTTACTCCTAAGCCAGATATGGCAAGGGCTCCTATATCCTTAATAGATCCTATAAAAGCTCTATCTACAGTGTTATATAAGGAAGTTACCATCATAGATAGTATAGCTGGGGCTGAATATTTTAAAATTAATCTCCCTATTTTTTCATTCTTTAGTTCATATTGATTTTTCATAATAATGTCCCTATCCTAATGTCCTATATTTCTTATGATGAATAATCATTTCATTTGTTATTAATAATTATTATCAAGTCTTATTTATTATAGCATCTACTTATTCTTAGTCAATATTTTCTGTGCATATTTTTAAAAATATTAAATATTTATTCCATAACTTAAAAATAATAAATATGATTATAGGGATGCTTTGTTATAAACTTAAAATATCTTTCCTTATTTAAGATAAGAAAAGATTAATAATTATAGTTAAGGATTCAAACCTCCCTTAAGTTAAATATTTTCAAAATTACAATTTACTTAAAATATATCCTAAAATTAAAATAACCTACAAAAATCTGTAAAAAGACTTTTGTAGGTTAAAAGATAAAATCTATTCTACTTTTTCAATATACTTGCAATTTAAATATATGTGATTTAGAAAAATTAATAGTCTTTCATAAAGAGGATGTACTTTTTCACCAAACCTAGACTCTAAAGCTTCACCAATTTCCTTAACGGTATTAGTTCCATTGATTTGTAAAAATACTTCGCTACCATATTCATCTAAAGAAGTTCTTTTATACATTGGAATCTTAAATTTCAATTTTCTAAAAAATCTTTGAATCTTATGATCTTGTTTTTCTAAAATAGTGACTATGCCCTCTTCATCAACTTCATACTGAAGATTATCACAGATTTTAAATCGCATATTTAAAAGTTCATCATTATCCATTATAATTCACCTTAATGTTTCACCTTAGATTTCATAATAGGTACTGTAGTTGCTAAAACTAAAAGGATAAGTACTATTATTGCCATTCCATTGCTAGCTACAAAACCAGTTGGTGTTCCAGGTGTTATTATTCCTGTTACTTGTAGAACTATTCCTATTAATCCCACAATAGATCCTCCAGCAACAAGACCAGAAGATAAACTTATTCCATTTGAAACTTTAACTTCTTTTTCATGCTCACTCTTGCTCATTTTTTCAATAAATACACGTATTAATGCACCTACTAAAATTATAGAAGTTGTTGATATAGGTAAATAGAATCCTATTGCAACAGTCATTATTGGTAAGTCTACTAAGTATAAGAATAAAGCCATAACTACTCCAACAATTATCATAGGCCAAGGTAAGTTTCCTTCCATTATACCTGAAGTTAATGTTGACATTAAGTTAGCTTGTGGTAATGCAAAAGGTGCATCTGCTCCTGTTATTGATAATTGGCTAGAAAGTACTAATATTGTTCCAGTAACAACAACAACACCAACTATACTTGCAATCATGAAAGAGTTTTGCATTTCTTTTTTGCTTCCACCAATTATATATGTTACCTTTTGAGATTGGCTATATCCACCTGCTACAGAGATTGAAACAACCATAAATGTAGCAAATAAAAGTAATGCTTTGTTATCAGCTTTTCCAGTCCATCCCATTATAACGAATACTAATGTTAATATTACTAATGAAGCTATTGTCATACCTGATACAGGAAGGTTTGATGTTCCTATTGTACCAGTTAAACGTCCTGCAACTATTACAAATAGTAATGATAGGATTATTGAAACAACTGCACCTGTTATAGCCATTGCAATACTATTAGAAATAAAGAATCCTATAACAAAAGCTAATAAAGCTCCTACTAAAAGTATTATTATAGATCCGCTATTTTTTTCAGCATTTTCTTCGTTAACAGGGCTTGCTTTTAATGTTTCTTTTATTGAAACTATTATAGTTGGTATAAGTTTTATAGCCCCTATAATACCTCCACAAAGCATCATTCCTGCTCCTATATACTTAACATAACTTCCTGATATTGCATTTACATCCATTTGGTGAATTAACATTGAAGCATCATTCCATGAATGCATGCTCTTTTCTGCCATATCACTGAAATATCCTATTAATGGAGCTATACCAAAGTTAGCAAGTATAGATCCTGCAAACATAGTAAGAGATACTTCTAATCCAACTATAAACCCAATACCAAGTAAAAGTGGGTTTACTTCAGTAGAAAATTTCCACTTATAAAATTTGCTTCCTAGATATGTAACAGTGTTATTTATTAAGTTTAAAAATGATCCTGTTAAAACATTTATAATACCACTTATAACAAATCCAATACCCATAAATTTAATTGAGTCTTCACTTCCTTCAGAAGCAACAAGTGTTTCAGATATTGCCATTGACTCAGGATACATAAGTTTTCCATGTTCCTCAACTATTAGATAGTTATAAACTAGTGATAGACATCCTATACCAAATAGAACTCCTCCTACACCTGCAGCTACACCTTCTAAGAAAGTAAACTTACTTCCTATTAGTATAATTGCTGGTAATACAAATATCATACCACTTGCTATAGATTCTCCTCCACTTGCCATACCTTGAGTTATGTTTTTTCCAAGAATACCTTTACTACGTGCAAATATTCCTACAAAAACTGATCCTATGATAGCACCAGGTATACCAGCAGCAACAGTTAACCCTGATTTCATACCTGAATAAGCAGTAGAAGCAGCAAAAACAATAGCTAATACTATACCTATTATTAGTACCGGAAGATTAACTCCATTTTTTGACTTACCAGTAAAATAAGGAACATAATCTTTACCACTTACACCACCATAAGCTTCCTTAGGTAATTTCTTTTTCATACACCTAATCTCTCCTTTCTTTTATTCATATCAAGGGATAAAAATATCTATTGATATGTTCTATTGTTATATTTTCTATAAAATGCACAAATATTATAATATATAAAAATAAAGCAAAATTTATAATTCTACTTAAACTAATTATTGCGCATATTATATTTAAACTCACCTTAAAAGACAGAGTAAAAAAGCTGTCAATTAAGTTAACCTTTATATAGTAATTTAATTATCACTATACTTTTAAAATGTTTTTAAAACTTTCTAAATACATAAAGAAGAAATCCTTATAATTAAGTATTTCATTGTTTCAATGAATTAATACTTTGTTTAAATCTACCTATAAAAATTAGATTTTTCTTATATTTTCATGGTGTATTTTACTATTAAAATATTTTTATCATGCTTATAATAATACCATTTTAACTAAAAAAAATCCATGATAATTCTTTCACATATACAATTTTTTTACATTTATTATTAAATAATCTTTAAATTTTTAAAATTTAACATTCCCTATTCCCTCTTACATAAAACCTATACAAATACTCTAAGTATAAGCTCTAAATTAAATAACTTCCTTTAAAAGTAAAAAGCTACATAGACTTTATTAATCTATGTAGATTCTCATATAACATTTACTAATATTTTTCACCTGTTATCAAATTATCTTTTCTTTCTTTTTACTAAAAAGGTTCCTGAATCCATAATTACTACTCCTAATTTTGTATGAATATTCATAATGAAGCTCCTCTTTAATAATGATGTTAGGTTTATAGTTATAAACTTTTATAAGTATATCTTTTAATTATGAGAAGACTTTCTTCCATGATTCCTTACTGGAACAAATTCTGAAGTTGTATCACTCGGATCAATATACTTATAATCTCCATTTTCATCTTTTCTAAGACCTAAAGATGCCATCTTCTTTTTACTATTTCTATTTTTATTACCCATTTTTATTACCTCCTATAAAAATTAAATTTGTTATTCTATACCCTATTATTTTTACTTTAATATTTAAAAATTATAAATAAAATTTAAAACACTTTTTAATTTATAT
>ERZ773156.1494-NODE-1494-length-12148-cov-2.36591_pt1 | contig 12148 bp, 8 predicted proteins | sample MGYA00511895_ERZ773156 | MGnify/ENA primary metagenome ERZ773156 (study PRJEB29015, sample SAMEA2737850) | human gut metagenome | biome: human gut; feature: human-associated habitat; material: faeces | place: China | collected 2012 ...
TATAGTGACACTATTACAAGGAGATAGTGACACTATAACAACAGTATAGTGACACTATTACAAGGAGATAGTGACACTATAACAACAGTATAGTGACACCATGTTTTTTTGAACGGTAAATTCGTACAAGGTGTCCGATATCGGACACCTTCTCTTTTTTATTATTCTCTGTTAATCAGTTGATTATGCTTTTGGCATAGATTTGGTATAATAAAAGGTAAAACAACTGAAAGTGAAATTGTAAATACTTAGATATGGACAGAGAAATACCCAAAGAAGTGCGTAACAAAGAACGCAATAAAAAGATCATCCGTTATTCATCGATAGGAGTGGCCGGTATAGTTGTTATCGGTGTACTTATATCTGTCATGCGGACAGGAGTGGAAAAGAAGGATCTGGTACTTTCTACAGTTGATAAGGGAATGATTGAAGTTAGTGTCAGCGCCTCCGGTAAGGTAGTCCCTGCATTTGAAGAAATCATCAATTCTCCCATTAACAGTCGTATCGTTGAGGTATACAGAAAAGGAGGGGATAGTGTGGAAATCGGCACTCCGATTCTGAAACTCGACCTTCAGAGCACGGAAACGGAATATAAAAAACTGCTTGACGAAGAACAGATGCGCTGCTATAAGCTGGATCAGCTTCGCGTCAATAATCAGACGAAACTTTCCGATATGGCGATGCAGATTAAGGTCTCTGCCATGAAATTGAGCCGCATGAAAGTGGAACTTCGGAACGAACACTATCTGGACAGTCTGGGAGCGGGAACAACAGATAAAGTGCGTCAGGCAGAATTGAGCTATAACGTAGCACAACTGGAATACGAACAGCTCCAACAACAATATAAGAACGAAAAAGAAGTAGCGGCTGCCGAACTGAAAGTGCAGGAACTGGATTTCAATATCTTCCGTAAAAGTCTTGCCGAAATGAAGCGTACACTGGACGATGCCCAGATTCGGTCTCCGCGTAAAGCGATTCTTACCTACATTAATAATCAGATCGGTGCTCAGATTTCGCAAGGCGGACAGGTGGCCATCATCTCAGACTTAAGCCATTTTAAAGTAGAAGGTGAAATAGCCGATACCTACGGTGACCGGGTAGCTGCCGGAGGGAAAGCGGTTGTGAAGATAGGCAATGACAAACTGGAAGGAACGGTCAGCAGTGTGACACCCCTGTCTAAAAACGGAGTCATTTCTTTTACAGTGCAGTTGAAAGACGATAATAACCACCGTTTACGTTCGGGACTGAAAACGGACGTTTATGTGATGAATGCCGTAAAGGAAGATGTGATGCGGATGGCAAACGCTTCTTTCTATGTGGGACGTGGTGAGTATGATCTTTTTGTCCGGACATCTGATGACGAACTGGTGAACCGTAAAGTACAGCTGGGCGATTCCAACTTTGAATATGTGGAAGTGGTGAGTGGCTTACAACCGGGAGATGTAGTGGTAGTCAGTGATATGAGCTCTTATAAGAACAAGAATAAGCTGAAAATGAGATAAAAACGATCTAAATTAAATACTTATAGTTATGATAACATTGACTTCTCTCTCTAAGATTTACCGTACGGACGAGATTGAAACGGTAGCACTGGAAAACGTGAATCTGACCGTAGACCGCGGAGAATTTCTAAGCATTATGGGGCCGTCCGGATGTGGCAAATCTACTTTGTTGAATATTATGGGACTGCTTGATGCACCCACAACAGGAACTGTTGAAATTAACGGTACGCACACTGAGGGAATGAAAGATAAGCAACTGGCGGCTTTCCGTAACAAAACACTGGGCTTTGTATTCCAGTCTTTCCATCTGATTAATTCACTCAATGTGATGGATAACGTTGAGTTACCGTTACTCTATCGTCGTATCGGCAGCGGTGAACGCAAGCGTTTGGCGAAGGAGGTACTGGAAAAAGTCGGATTGAGTCATCGTATGAATCACTTTCCGACACAGCTTTCCGGTGGTCAGTGTCAGCGTGTGGCCATAGCGCGTGCAATTATCGGTCATCCGGAGATAATTCTGGCCGATGAACCTACCGGTAATCTGGATTCTAAGATGGGTGCCGAAGTCATGGAACTTCTCCATCGGCTGAATAAGGAAGACGGCCGAACTATCGTTATGGTGACGCATAATGAAGAACAGGCGAAACAGACTTCAAGAACTATCCGTTTCTTCGATGGCCGTCAGGTACAGTAATCCCCTTTTAAACTCTAAAAAAGCTAATCATGACAAAGAATATTTTTATAACTGCTGTTGCGGTATTATTAAGTGTAGCCCTTTGCCCGCTTTGGGCACAAAATGTGAGTGAAGATTGTAAAGTAGGCGAATTTTCCGCTATCAATCTGCGGTCGGTAGGTAACATTATTTTCACTCAGTCCGATACTTATTCCTGTCGGATGGAAGGTCCTTTTGAATATGTCGATAAAACAAAAGTAACGGTAAAAGGAGAAACATTGGTTATCGAATATAAGCAGAAGAATGTAAAAAACGTTAAGAACCTGACGTTCTATATCACAGCCCCTGATTTGAAGAGTGTAAAGATCGATGGTGTCGGCAACTTCAATGCTAAAGAAACCCTGAAACTGAAAAATGTAACTTTCAAACTCGATGGAGTGGGAAACTGTGAGGTGAAAAAGCTCCATTGTGATGAGTTGGAATTAATGGTAGACGGGGTAGGGAATATGAATGTCAATGTAAACTGCAATACTGTGAAAGCCAAAGTGGATGGAGTCGGAAATATCAAATTGTCCGGCAAGGCAGACAGAGCTTCTCTGAAGCGTGACGGAGTAGGCAGAATCAATCATAAAGGCCTGAAATGCCCGGATGTGAGCACGAAAGGCTGGGGATTCTGATAAGTATGAAAATGAATGAGAAGATAATGAGATTACAATGATAAAACTCTATTTCAAACAAGCATTTCACCTGTTGAAGGAGAATAAGTTACTTTCTTCTATCTCTATCATAGGTACGGCATTGGCTATTGCTATGATTATGGTGATTGTGATCACATTGCGTGCTACTATTGCACCCTTTGCTCCGGAAAGCTATCGTGACCGTATGTTGATTTTCAGGTATGCGGGATTTCAGTATAAAACAAACGAGAACTGGCAGAGTAACGGACCTGTTTCTTATAAGACAGCGAAAGCCTGTTTTAAAGAAATGGCTGCCCCTGAAGCAGTTACTATAACCAGCAGTTTCTCGGAAACGATGCTGGCTGCCAAGCCAGCGGGAGAGAAGGTTAGTTGCAGTGTATTGCAGGTGGATGATGATTTCTGGAAAGTATTTAAGTTCGATTTCCTTTCGGGATATCCGTTTGATAAGGCTACTTTTGATGCCGGTGCAACCAAAGCAGTAATATCTGAGGATATAGCCCGGCAATTGTTCGGAACATCGGATGTAGTCGGAAAAACATTCCTTTTAAATCACTCCGCTTATATGATTTGTGGAGTTGTGCGTCCCGTATCCAAACTGGCACGGTATGCTTATGCCCAGATTTGGATTCCTTTAAGTTCAACAGATGCGTTTACCGCCAGTTGGGGTGAATATGGAATTATGGGAATGGTGAGTGTCTACATTCTGGCTAAATCTCAGGATGACTTTCCGGCAATCCGTATGGAAGCTGAACGTCTCAGGGACAGATATATGGAAGGTTATCCGGATTATGAATTGCTCTATCGTGACCAGCCGGATACTTATTTTGTGGCGGCGCAACGATATTCAGCCAATAATCCTCCGGCTGTGAAGCAGGCTGTCCGTCAGTATATAATAACGTTAATCATTCTGTTGATCGTACCTGCTGTCAACCTTTCCGGACTGACATTGTCGCGTATGCGCAAACGCCTTTCTGAAATCGGTGTTCGAAAAGCTTTCGGTGCGCCCAGACGCGAACTGATGATACAGGTACTTTCTGAGAATATGCTTTATTCACTGTTGGGTGGAGTGCTCGGATTAATTCTGAGTTATGGCGCAACTTTCTTTTTGGGAAGTATGCTGTTTTCCATTGACTTTATGGGTAATGGTGTGACGGATTTGCGGACCATGTGTATGGATCTGCTGTTTGACCCGGTTGTGTTCTTGCTCGCATTTTTTGCCTGCTTTGCACTTAATTTATTGAGTGCTGCTATTCCGGCATGGAGAGTGACACGGACAAATATTGTGGATGCCATCAATGAGAGATAACCGAAACATTCAACAAACTAATTTTTAAGAAGATGCAACTGTTAAAACAAATATGGAACGAACGTCGCTCGAACGGGTGGCTGTGGGCAGAATTGCTGATTGTTTTCGTGGTGTTGTGGTATATTGTCGATTGGACGTATGCAACAGCGCGTACTTATTACGAACCGCTGGGATATGACATCACCAATACTTACTATCTGGAACTCAGTCTGAAAAACAATAAGAGTGATTCTTATATTCCGAGAGGGCAGAAGGAAACGACGACGGGACAGGACATTGTTGAACTGACTAACCGACTCCGTCGCTTGCCGGAAGTAGAGGCTGTCTCGATATCAGTGAATGCACGTCCGTATATAGGAAGTAATTCCGGCATCCGTTTTCGCCTTGATACGCTGGTGCGCAGTCCGTTGAGACGTCCGGTAACACCGGAGTTTTTTCAGGTGTTCCGTTATCAAAGTGCGGATGGACAGGGATATCAGCCTTTAATGCAGGCTATAAAAAACGGAAATGCGGTTCTCAGCGAGAATATATGGCCTGACGGTTATAAGGGTGACCGTACGTTGTTGGGAAAAGAAGTCGTGAATGTGGATGATTCTACAGACGTTTATAAAATAGCTGCCGTATCGACTAAGGTACGTTACAATGATTTTTGGCCAAATTACAGCGATCGCTATATGGCTATTCCTCTTACGGAAGCACAATTGGCCGAGATTAATGATGACCTGTATCCGCTCAATACGGAAGTTTGCCTGCGTGTAAAGCCGAATACGGCTCCCGGCTTTCCGGAGCGTCTGATGGAACAGTCGGATACCCAGTTCAGTGTGGGAAATCTTTTTATACTGAAGGTACACGATTACGAGATGATACGTGAGGATTATAATCGTACCAATGTCAATCAGATGCAGACGCGGTTTTGGATGATGGGCTTTTTGTTGGTGAATATCCTGTTGGGAATAGTCGGTACATTCTGGTTTCGTACCCAGCATCGTCGTGGAGAACTCGGACTTCGTGTCGCAGTCGGTTCCACCCGCATGGGACTCTGGCATCGTCTTAATAAAGAAGGCTTGTTGCTACTGGCACTGGCTGCTTTGCCTGCTGCAATTATTTGTTATAATATAGGTTATCTGGAACTGACGGAAGGTGGTATAGAGTGGAGTATCATTCGTTTTCTTATCACTTTTTGTGTGACAAGTCTTTTGATGGCTTTGATGATACTCATAGGCATTTGGTTCCCCGCCCGGCAGGCGATCCGTATACAGCCGGCAGAAGCCTTACGCGAGGAATAAAAAACTGAAGCTATTTGCATTGTTTTCAATATAATAACTTATCTTTGTAGGCAAAATGTTGAAAACAATGCTGTTTTTTGCTTATGAACCGACAATATTACTGTTTGTTTGTTGTTTTGTTCTTCGTTGTTTTTGCCCGGGCGGCGGCAGCAGAACATACATACAACATACTTTTTATTCAATCTTATACCTCGCAAACCCCTTGGCACAACGACCTGAATGAGGGGCTGACCAAGGGATTCAAAGAGAATGGACTGAAAGTAAATATTACTACTGAATATTTGGATGCCGATTTTTGGTCATTCAGTTCGGAGAAAGTGATTATGCAGCGTTTTTGTCAGCGTGCCCGTGACAGAAAGACGGATATGATTATCACAGCCAGCGATGAGGCTTTTTACACTCTTTTCTCTTCCGGCGATTCGTTGCCTTACCAAGTTCCGGTTGTGTTTTTCGGAATCAAATATCCCGATAAAGAACTTATAGCGAGTCTTCCCAATGTATGCGGATTCACCGCTAATCCCGATTTTTATGTGATCTTAAAGCAGGCACAAAAGGTATTTCCCCAACGGAAAGAAGTGATATGTGTGATTGACAACAGTTTTCTGAGTAATAAGGGACGTGAGGACTTCAAACAAGAATGGCAGCTTTTTCAGGAAGAGAATCCGGATTACAAGATGAAACTCTACAATACCCAGCATGAATCAACCAATCATATTATTGCGGCTATCTGTTATCCCCGCAATAGTTATGCTCGGGTTGTGGTTGCTCCCAAATGGTCACCGTTCCTTTCGTTTGTAGGCAAGAACTCCAAAGCACCGGTCTTCTCCAGTCAGAATGTGGGGCTGATGAACGGTGTATTTGCGGCATATGACGCAGACGCCTATACCTCTGCGATGTCTGCTGCAAAGAAGGCATCGCGAGTGTTGAAGGGGGAATCTCCCTTGAAACTGGGTGTGACGGAGACGGAACAGGGATTTATTTACGATTATAAACAGCTGGACTTCTTTCATATAGACCCGGATAAGGTTTCCTCCAGTGGCAGTGTTGTTAATCAGCCGTATTGGGAAAGATATAAATTATTGTTTATTCTTCTTTATCCATCTATCCTGGCATTGTTGATCGTCTCTATCGTGTGGCTCATTCGTGTCAACCGTCGTGAAGCTAAGCGACGGATACATGCCCAGACCCGCTTGTTGGTGCAGAATAAACTGGTGGAACAGCGGAATGAGTTTGATAATATCTTCCATTCCATACGCGACGGTGTGATCACATATGATACTGATCTTCATATTCACTTTACCAACCGTTCTCTGCTGAAGATCCTTCATTTACCCTCAGAATCGGGCGGACGGAATTATGAAGGAATGATGGCGGGCAGTATTTTCAAAATATACTATAACGGTCAGGATATCCTTTACAAGATATTGAAGAAGGTGGGAGAGACTGGGCAGAGTGTCATTATTCCCGATGGGGCTTTTATGAAAGAAGTACATAGCGAACATTATTTCCCGGTTTCCGGGGAAGTTGTTCCGATTCATTCAGGCGGGCAGATTACCGGTATGGCACTTTCGGCACGCAACGTATCGGATGAAGAAATGCAGAAACGTTTCTTTGACATGGCCGTGGAGGAAAGTTCTATTTACCCTTGGCAGTTTGATGTGGAGAGTAATAGTTTCATCTTTCCGCAAGGTTTTCTTGTTCGTTTTGGTTATGATGAGTCGATTACTTCCATCACCCGCGACGAAATGGATCGTATGGTTTATCCGGAGGATTTGAAGGAAATGCGTATTCTCTTTGATAAAACATTGGCGGGAAAAGAAACCAAAACCCGTTTGAATTTCCGTCCGCGCAATGCCAATGGAGAATATGAATGGTGGGAATACCGTTCCTCTGTTATTTCCGGTCTGACGAGAGATTCGCTATATAATATATTAGGTGTATGCCAAAGTATCCAACGTTATAAGACAGCAGAACAGGAAATGAGGGAGGCGCGTGATAAGGCACTTCAGGCTGACAAACTGAAATCTGCTTTCCTTGCCAATATGAGTCATGAAATCCGTACACCACTGAATGCTATTGTCGGTTTCTCCGACTTGTTGAGCGATACAAGCGGCTTTACAGAAGAGGAAATAGGGCAATTTATAGCAACGATCAATAAGAATTGCGGATTGTTACTTGCATTGATTAATGATATTCTCGATCTGTCGCGTATCGAGTCAGGAACAATGGAATTTATGTTTGCCAATCATAATTTGCCTCTGCTGCTGAAGACAGTGCATGATTCTCAACAACTGAATATGCCTCCGAGAGTGGAACTGTTGCTTCGTATGCCCGATAATGAGAAAAAATACCTGGTGACAGATAATGTCCGTCTCCAACAAGTCGTCAATAATCTGATCAATAATGCTGCCAAGTTTACGACTTACGGTTCCATTACTTTCGGATATGAGGAAGATGAAGATCCCGAATATACCCGAATCTTTGTGGAAGATACGGGAGTCGGCATTTCCGAAGAAGGTATCCGTCATATCTTCGAACGATTCTATAAGGTGGACAACTTTACACAGGGAGCCGGTCTTGGATTGAGTATCTGCCAGACGATTGTCGAACGTCTGAGAGGAACGATCTTTGTGACTTCCGAAGTAGGCAGGGGAACTCGCTTTACTGTACGTATCCCGAATTTCTGCGAATAAGACTGAACGTTCATTTCTGTGCATAGTGTCCGAAAATGAACACTGATACATTTCTCTAACCGATTGATAGTAAATGTATTATTCTTTTGGCACATGGTTTGATTCTATCTGACTGGAAAATACCGTGTACAATGAAAAAGAAAAGTATATTGTTTGTTCTGGCTGCAATCTGTCTGCCTTTGGCAGTGTCGGCACAGAAAGAGAGGGAAATCACCTTGAACGAAGCTATCGCTATGGCGCGTATGCAGTCTGTTGACGCTGCCGTTGCCTTGAATGAGTTGAAAACATCTTATTGGGAATATCGCACATTCCGTGCCGATCTTCTTCCGGAAATCAATCTGAAAGGAACACTGCCTAATTACAATAAATCTTACGGCTCCTATCAGAATCCGGACGGTTCTTACAGCTTTGTCCGCAACAGCGCCTTAGGTCTTTCCGGTGAACTTTCCATCGACCAGAATATCTGGCTTACCGGTGGACAACTTTCACTAACCTCTTCCCTCGACTACCTAAAGCAACTGGGTAATAGCGGTGATCGCCATCTGATGTCCGTTCCTGTTACTTTAAAACTGACCCAACCTATTCTTGGTGTGAATAATGTGAAGTGGAACAGGCGTATAGAACCTGTGCGATATGCCGAAGCGAAAGCGGAATTTATCACAGCTACCGAAGAAGTGACGATGCGGGCTATTACCTATTATTTTGATCTGCTGTTGGCGAAGGAGACTCTTGGAACCGCCCGTCAGAACTTGACGAATGCCAATCAGCTTTACGAAGTGGCTATAGCTAAACGCAAGATGGGACAGATTTCGGAAAATGAACTTCTCCAGTTAAAACTTTCGGCATTGAATGCAAAGGCTGCGTTGACCGAAGCCGAAAGTGATCTGAATGCCAAGATGTTCCAGCTTCGTGCCTTTCTGGGAGTGGGAGAGGATGAAATCCTCCGTCCTGTCGTTCCCGAGTCGGTAGATTGTGGTAAAATGGAATATAATATGGTTTTGAATAAAGCGCTGGAACGTAATTCTTTTGCCCAGAATATTCGTCGCCGTCAGTTGGAGGCCGATTATGCGGTAGCTACGGCACGTGGTAATCTGCGTAGCATTAATTTGTTTGCTAGTGTAGGATATACGGGAGAGAGTCGTGAACTTTCCAGTGTCTACAGGAACTTGCAGGATAATCAGATTGTGCAGGTAGGCGTTCAGATTCCGATTCTGGACTGGGGAAAGAGACGCGGAAAGGTACGGGTAGCGAAAAGCAACCGCGATGTAGTGCTTTCGAAGATCCGGCAGGAACAGATCAACTTCAATCAGGACATATTCTTGCTGGTAGAGCATTTCAATAATCAGGCACAGCAATTGGAGATAGCCAAAGAGGCGGATGGCATAGCTCAGCAACGTTACAAAACCAGTATTGAAACCTTCCTGATAGGTAAAATCAACACGCTGGATTTAAATGACGCCCAGAACGCCAAAGACGAGGCGCGCCGGAAGCACATCTCCGAACTTTATTATTACTGGTATTACTTTTATCAGATCCGTAGTCTGACTCTCTGGGATTTCCAGGCTAACACGGAGTTGGAAGCAGATTTTGATGAAATAGTGCGGCAATAGGGATTAATCGGGCTATTTGTTGCTTGTATTGAGTATTTACAATATCTTTGTCACAAGTAATTTAAACTATGATTTTAATAATAGACGACGACAGTGCGGTACGCTCTTCACTCAGTTTTATGTTGAAGCGGGCTGGATATGAAGCACAAACGGTTTCCGGTCCCCGGGAAGCTATGGAGGTGGTGCGTTCCGTAGCACCGGATTTAATCTTAATGGATATGAACTTCACCCTTTCTACTACAGGTGAAGAAGGGCTGACTTTGCTCAGGCAAGTGAAAATATTCCGTCCGGAAACTCCGGTGATACTGATGACCGCCTGGGGAAGCATACAGCTTGCCGTGCAAGGTATGCAGGCAGGAGCCTTCGATTTTATCACCAAACCTTGGAATAATGCGGCATTGTTGCAACGTATCGAGACGGCTTTGGAACTGGCAGGCTCTCCCAAAGAGACAACGCAGGAACAGAATGACGCTTTCGACCGTCGTCATATCATCGGCCGTAGTCAGGGACTGACGGAAGTACTGAACACCATTGCCCGTATAGCAAAGACGAATGCTTCCGTACTGATCACCGGAGAAAGTGGGACGGGCAAGGAACTGATAGCCGAGGCGATACACATCAACAGCCAGCGTGCCAAACAGCCTTTTGTCAAAGTGAACTTGGGAGGAATCTCCCAAAGTCTGTTCGAAAGTGAAATGTTCGGCCATAAGAAAGGAGCTTTTACGGATGCTTCCTCCGACCGTATCGGACGCTTTGAGATGGCGAACAAAGGAACCATCTTTCTGGACGAGATCGGTGATCTCGACCCTTCTTGTCAAGTGAAGCTCTTGCGGGTGTTACAAGATCAGACGTTTGAAGTATTGGGAGACAGCCGTCCCCGTAAGACGGATATTCGTGTCGTCTCCGCCACCAATGCCGATTTACGCAAGATGGTGGGCGAACGTACTTTCCGCGAAGATTTGTTTTACCGTATTAATCTGATTACCGTCAGACTGCCGGCTTTGCGTGAGCGTCGGGAGGATATTCCCTTGCTGGCACGTCACTTTGCCGATCGTCAGGCAGAGGCCAACGGTTTTCCTCGCACCGAATTTTCGGCGGATGCCTTGCAGTTTCTGAGTCGCTTACCTTATCCGGGAAATATCCGTGAATTGAAGAATCTGGTAGAACGTACGATTCTGGTCAATGGAAAGCCGACGCTTGATGCCGCCGACTTTGATGCTCAGTATATCCGTCACGAAGATCAGAAAGTCGCCGAAGGCGCATCCTTTGCTGGTATGACTCTGGATGAAATAGAACGGCAGACGATTTTGCAGGCTTTGGAGCGTCATAAGGGAAATTTGAGTCAGGTAGCTACAGCGCTTGGCATCAGTCGTGCCGCCCTTTACCGTCGTTTGGAGAAGTTTGGAATCAGTGTTTAGCAGATAGACCTTACTATTATTATGCGTATAAAAGGATTTTTTGGTATACTCGTTTTCCTGCTTCTGGTCTTGGGGGGTGGATTGCTTTTCCTTTCAAGCCGGTTGAACCTGATCTATTTCTATATAGGAGAGGGGTTGGTCCTTTTTATCCTGTGTTATCTCCCGTTTTTCTATCGTAAAATTGTGAAACCGCTGAACTCTATCGGAAGCGGTATGGAACTGTTGCGCGAACAGGATTTCAGCAGCCGGTTAAGTCCCGTGGGGCAATATGAAGCCGACCGTATTGTGAACGTCTTCAACCGGATGATGGAGCAACTAAAGAATGAACGTCTCCGTCTTCGCGAACAGAATAACTTCCTTGACCTGCTGATTAAAGCCTCTCCGATGGGAGTCATCCTCACCACATTGGACGAGGACCTTTCCGAGCTGAACCCGATGGCGCAGAAAATGCTGGGTGTCCGTCAGGAAGATGTCTTGGGCAAAAAGATGAACGAGATAGATTCTCCGCTTGCCGCCGAGTTGGCAAATGTGCCGAAAGGAGAAACGGCTACCGTCCGTCTGAATGATTCGAATATTTATAGATGTACGCATTCCTCTTTTATTGACCGTGGATTTCAGCACCCCTTCTTCCTGATAGAAAGTCTGACGGACGAAGTGATGAAGGCAGAGAAGAAAGCCTACGAGAAGGTGATCCGCATGATTGCCCACGAAGTGAACAACACTACTGCCGGAATAACCTCCACACTGGATACAGTAGAGCAGGCGCTTTCTGCCGAAGAAGGCATGGATGATATTTGCGATGTCATGCGTGTATGTATCGAACGCTGTTTCTCTATGAGCCGTTTCATCACCCGTTTTGCCGATGTAGTGAAGATTCCCGAACCGACGCTCACGCCTGTCGACCTGAATGACCTCGCATTTACCTGCAAGCGTTTTATGGAAGGTATGTGTGCCGACCGGAA
>ERZ773156.1498-NODE-1498-length-12086-cov-2.7543_pt1 | contig 12086 bp, 7 predicted proteins | sample MGYA00511895_ERZ773156 | MGnify/ENA primary metagenome ERZ773156 (study PRJEB29015, sample SAMEA2737850) | human gut metagenome | biome: human gut; feature: human-associated habitat; material: faeces | place: China | collected 2012 ...
CACTCTTTCTATTTTCCGCCCTATGTGTAAGGCATTGGTATAAGTCTCAGGTTTCATAATAATGGTTCTTGCTTAGAATTTATTTGTTCTGTGATTATTTGTTTGCGTTTTTCAACAACTCAATCTTTTCCCTTTCGCTCTGCAACAAACGTTCATACAACTCCACGATTTTATCAAGAGGATTAATTTGTTGTGTATGAGCATAAACAGTTGCTCCCGGAGAAATCGTTGCATCTTTATAACTATTAATATTATAAATCGCTCTTTCGACGTCAAAGTCTCTTATTACTTCAGCAGATACCCCCAAGGCAGTAGCTATCTGCGTTAAAAGCTTATCTTCTATTTCATCTTGCTTTTCTATTTTTGAAATCTCTTGTTGACTAATACCAAGATCAGCCGCCAAAGCTTCCTGCTTCATGCCTAAATACACACGAATCCTCTGTAAATTGCGACCGACATGCCTTTGGCTAGCCTTATCTTTTATTTCAACATCCATATCATTGTTATTTAAGTGAATACGTTTAGGCAAAGATAGTAAGAATCAACTTAATTCAAATAAAAGTCAACTTTATTTTTTTCAATCCCCAACGCTCTATGCCTACTTTTGTCCAATCAGTCTAAATAAACTGATATTGATAGTGGCGCCACATCAAATACATACACTCAGAGATTGACCGTCAATTCACGGTACAATCGCAGTTTTAACCAATAAAATCTAATAGCCTATGGAGTAAATCAAATCGGTATAATCGGAACATAGATTTAAATCATTCAGAGATTTAACTATTCAAAAACCAATTAGTGAACATACAATTAAACAAAAAACATGAAATCATTTTCTGATAAAACAAACATAGGGACAGACGTTACCCTAAAGACAGTTTATATGATAAGATTCTACCTGCTATTCCTTTTAACAGGAATAATATCGGTAGTCGGAGCCACACAAGTCTACGCCCAGCAAAGCAGAACCATCTCCGGCGTAGTGAAAAACTCTCAGGGAGAGACGATAATCGGAGCTAATATTGTAGAAAAAGGCACAAACAACGGGACTATTACAAATGTAGACGGACTCTTCACACTGCGTGTGTCGCCCAACGCAGTACTCAAAGTATCTTATATGGGATACATAGAACAGGAAGTCAGCACACGTAATAAAAGCAAACTGGAAATCACGATGGTGGAAGATGCCCGACTGATTGACGAAGTGGTAGTAGTAGGATACGGCTCCGTCAAAAAGCGGGATTTGACAGGAGCGGTAACCTCTGTCAAAAGTGCCGAGGTACTGGCTGCTCCTACCAGTAATGTGATGGAAGCTCTTCAAGGAAAGATACCCGGCATGGACATCACCAAAACATCGGGACAGGTAGGTGGTGAAGTCAGCATCCTGCTGCGTGGTTCGCGTTCCATATATGGCAATAACGAGCCACTGTTTATTATCGACGGAATCCCTGGAAGCTATAGTCAGGTCAACCCTTCCGATATTGAAAGTGTCGATGTTCTGAAGGATGCTTCATCCACCGCCATTTACGGTTCGGCAGGAGCAAACGGTGTTGTGATTATCACCACCAAAAGAGGAAAAGAAGGCAAAGCCACAATCAACTTTGACGCGTATTACGGCTTCAGCGGATCGCCCAACTACAAACACGGAATGACTCAGGATGAATGGGTGACTTACCAGAAAGAGGCATACCGATATAAGAACGGTGATTTCCCCTCCGATATGTCTGCCCTACTGGGCAAGCAGGCTTTTACAGATGCGTATAATGCCGGAAAATGGATTGACTGGGTAGACGAGGTTTCCGGCAATACAGCTACCACACAAAAGTACAGCCTTTCGGTAAGCAGCGGAACGGAAAAGACAAGGATATTCGCTTCGACCTCCTACAACCGGGAAGAAGGCCTGCTCAGCAATGAAAATCTGAACCGGTACTCTTTACGGCTCAACATCGACCAGCAACTCTTTTCGTGGGCGAAAGTCGGTTTTACCTCCAATCTGGTGTACCGTGATTTGAATTCCGGCGTGAAAAACACGTTTACCCGTTCCCTCTCTGCTTTCCCGTTGGGGGATGCCTACGATGAGGAAGGCAAGATCAATCACGAATATATCACAGGGCAGTATTCGCCGATGGGAGATTTTATAGAGAATCAATATGCGGACAACACCCGTTCCACTTACCTGAATATGAGCGGGTATGTCGAACTGACTCCTCTCAAAGATTTCACATTCACCAGCCGGATCAACGGGACATTGAACCATTCCCGACGAGGACAATACTGGGGAAACCAATGCAACGCCAACCGTCCGAGTTATGCGGGTTCGCCTCACGCCTCCATCACCAATGACAACGCATGGAATTACACGTGGGAAAACATTCTGGCATACAGCACGACCCTTGCCAAAGCGCATACGGTAGGAGGTTCTTTAATCACTTCGTGGAACAAGAACCAGTCGGAAAGCAACATGGCTGCCGCAAGCGGACAGATGGTAGACCAATGGTCGTTCTGGCGGTTGACTTCGGGTTCCTCCCCACATGTGGAATCGGACTTCGCACAGACACAGAAAATGTCTTTTGCTTTCCGCCTCAACTATTCATACAAGAGCAAGTACTTATTCAACTTCTCCACCCGTTGGGACGGAGTCTCACAATTCTCCGCCGGACACAAATGGGATGCTTTCCCGGCAGGCGCCATAGCCTGGAGAATTTCCGACGAGGCTTTTATGGAAAAGACACGAAGCTGGCTGGACAACCTGAAACTGAGAGTCAGCTACGGCATCACGGGCAACTCCGGCGGAACGGACGCCTATAGCACCACTACCCAAGCCTACGTATATTCTGCCAGCGGAGTCTCCATCAATGGAAAAATCGTTCCTTTCACACAATACTCGGAGACTTACGGCAGTGCCGACCTCGGTTGGGAAAAATCGTACAACCGGAACATCGGTCTGGACTTCGGCATACTGAACAGCCGCATCGACGGTTCCATTGAATGGTTCAGAACAACCACCAAAGGATTATTATTCAAGCGTATATTGCCCATCACCAGCGGACTGACCGGATGGGGTTCTCCTCTGTCTATCTGGCAGAATATCGCCCAAACCAGCAATCAGGGCGTGGAAGTGATATTGAACTCCCACAATATACAGCACAAGGATTTTACATGGAACACGACCCTGTCCGCCACCTGGAGCAAGGAGAAGATAGACAAGCTGCCCGACGGTGACCTGATCTCCGAGAACCTGTTTACCGGTGAACCGATTCATGCCATTTACGGCTATAAATATGCAGGTATCTGGGGAAGTGACACTCCAAAGGAGACGCTGGATGCGTATGGCGTAAATCCGGGATTTATCAAGATAGAGACTGTGGATAAAAACGGAGACGGCGGAGTGCATAAATACAGCACCGACGACAGACAAATTCTGGGACACACGAATCCGGACTGGATCATCGGACTGAACAACTCCTTCACTTACAAGAACTTCGATTTATCCGTCTTTGCAATGGCACGCTACGGGCAGACAATCAACAGTGACCTGCTCGGCTACTATACCGCAGAGCAAAGTGTGACCAAGAATCAGCTGGCAGGCGTGGATTACTGGACAGAGGACAATCAGGGCGCATACTTCCCGCGTCCCGGAACGGGAGACGAACAGAAAACGGTATATCCTTCGCTGAGAGTACACGACGGCTCCTTCATCAAGATCAAGAATATCACTCTGGGATATACCCTCCCCGCCAACATTTCCCGCAAGGTATTGATGGAGAAATGCCGCATCTACGCTACGGCCTACAATCCGTTCATCTTTGTGAAAGACAAACAACTGAAGGACACAGACCCCGAAACGAACGGTTCGGACGCGTTTCCCACCTATCGGCAATTTGTATTTGGAGTTAATCTCACATTCTAATTAAAGAAGAAAATGACAATGAAAAGTATACATTTAAAAACAGTTTTTTGCTCTGTCCTGCTGTCCGCACTATTCCTGCATTCCTGCTCGCTGGAAGAGTACAACCCGGGCGCATTTACCAATGAAACATTGGCTACCTCGACCGAGGGATACGAAACACTGATCAACCAGTGCTACTTCGCAATGGAAAGGTTTTACTACGGTGCCGCAGACTGGATGTCGCTGACCGAAGGGGATACGGACCTCTGGACGTACAAGGCTAACCAATCGACAAGCTACACCGAATGGTTCTGGTTTTTCGCCGGCACATCGCCCAACACCAATAACTGGTGGAACGGGACATACGACGGAATAGGTTCCTGCAACGAAGCCATCGCCTTAGGCGACAAGCCTCCCTACGCCACAGAAGAGGAACGGAACGCGAAAGTTGCCGAAGCCCGCTTCATGAGAGCTGTCTATTACTTCAACGCAGTAGAACAATTCGGAGGGGTAACCATGCTTACGGAACCGGAAACCAGCCTCAACTACTCTCCTGTCCGCACCGACCCGATGACTATCTACAAAGAAGTCATCCTGCCCGACCTGAGATTCGCATCCGAATGGCTGTCAATCGGGAATCATGCCACGACTACCACTCCGACCAAGAAAGCCGCTCTCGGCTTTCTGGCAAAAGCCTGTCTGCAGACCTACGAGTATGGAAGCACGGAATACCTGCAGGAAGCTCTCGACGCAGCCTTACAGCTGATCTCCGACTGCGAATCGGGTGGCGGAAAATACAACACTTATATGTATCCTACGTACAGTGAAGTATTCGAAGAAAACAATAACTGGGAAAACAAGGAAGCGCTCTGGAAACATCGCTGGTATGCAGGCACGGACGGACACGGTTCGAGCAACGGTAACTACAAGCTAAACCGCAATGACGAGTATTTCCTGTGCGACATCAATAAGTTCGGTGCCCGTGAAGACAATCAGGAGACACGACTGACATGGGAAGGCTCCATCAGCGGTATCTTCATGCCTACGCAACACTTGCTGAATCTGTATGTACAGAATGACGGCACGTTAGCCCCCAGATTCCACCAGTCATTCACTACCCAATGGAAGGCCAATAAAAGTTATACTTGGGACGAAAGTGCCGTACACATGTACGATAAAGACGAAACAGTCATCGGCAAAGCTCTGAAGAAAGGTGATCCGGCCATTAAATTTATCATGCCGCAGGATGCGGATTATTCTACGGAAAAACAGAATGAGCACAAGACCGACTATTTGTTGATTGATTACAATCATGTCTACAGTGATGAAAACAACAATGTGAACATGAACTACTCGTATACAAATGTAACAGGGAATTACAAGAACGACGGTACCAGCGAGAATCTGTTCCGTTACTATTATCCGTCACTAAACAAGCACAACAGCAGTAACTATTACGTTGCAAACGCCTCCAAACAAAGAAACGGAAACTTAAACGCTACGTTTATCATGCGTATGGCGGAAGTCTATCTGATTGCCGCAGAGGCTGACATTTATCTGAACGGAGGAACGAATGCCGCCAAATACCTGAATAAGGTTCGCGGGCGTGCCGGAGCAAATCCGTTAACGGGCAGCATGACGGTTCGTAACGTATTAGACGAAAGAGGACGCGAACTATGCGGTGAATATTGCCGTTTCTACGATTTGAAACGGACAGGGATGTTCAAGAGTTCCGATTATCTGAAAGATACTCACCCGGATCTCGCACGGTTCTTTAATCCGAATTATGCTTTACGTCCCATTTCTACGACCTTTACCGCTACCATTATCAACGGCAGTGAGTATCAGAATCCGGGATATTAAATTGTAAGACCTATATACCCAATCATTATCGGTACGATAATCCATATAGCCACGCTATTTATCGTACCAATGATTGGGGATATTTTCCACACCTTTCCACATTTTTCCACGCCTCCCCAATAATATCGTTTTTTTCAACTCTGCTGTTAATCTGTATCTTATCCTTTCAGCATTTCTTTATATCCTATTGGTATATCCTTTGTATCGACTTTATAGCAAATGTATTTTTAAATATAAAAGTATGAAGATTAATCAAAGGTTAACATTATGTTTTAGCTTATTGTTTTGTTTGTTGAGTATTTCGTATGCGTCCGCTCAGCAACTGAACATATCCGGTGTTGTTATATCATCAGAGGATAATGAACCACTTATCGGTGCCACCGTCAGTGTAAAGGGGAATCCCACCAAAGGAGTGATTACCGATATCAACGGTCAGTTTCAATTGTCCGTGGAAACCGGAACCAAGCTGCTGGTCGTATCCTATGTGGGAATGAAGACACAGGAAATACGCGTCCCCCGCAAAGAGAAAGAACTCAAAATAGTACTGATCCCCGAAACGATGGATATTGACGAGGTAGTAGTAACAGGGTATGGTAATTTCTCCAAATCCTCGTTCACAGGATCGGCCAATACGCTGCGTACAGATATGCTGAAAGAAGTACCCGTGATGAGCGTTGAGCAAAAGTTGCAAGGTATGACTACCGGTGTACAAATAACCAGCAGTTCCGGTCAACCGGGTGCCAACCAAAGTATTCGCATCAGAGGAATGGGATCGTTCAACGCTTCACAGGAACCTTTGTTTGTCATAGATGGAGTACCGGTTACTTCCGGGAGTATGAGTTCCGGTGGTCCTGATGCAGCATATATGAACAACTCCAAGACCAATATAATGAGTACGCTGAATCCGTCGGATATTGAAAACGTAACTGTAATCAAAGATGCGGCAGCGGCTTCCCTGTATGGTTCCCGCGCCGCCAATGGCGTCATATTGATTACGACTAAAAAAGGAAATACCGGAAAGGTACGTGTGGATTTGAACGTATCAGGCGGCTTCTCTCATGCGGCCGTCGACTTCCGCCCTACCCTCAACGGTGACCAACGGGAAGAACTGCTCTATGAAGGATTGCTTAACTACGCAACAGACAATGGCATGGAGTCTCCGACTGAATATGCCAGTTCCAATATCGGCTCATATGCGTATAAGCCGGCCATGGGATACACGGACTAGCGAAAAGAGCTGCTCCGCACCGCTATGCATCAGAGTTATGAAGCTTCCGTCTCCGGCGGTAACGACCGTTCTACATTCTATGCCTCGCTCGGCTACAACAATCAGGAAGGATTGGCCAAAAACTCCAGTCTGAACCGTTACTCAGCACGCTTGAACATGACGCAGAAAGTCGGCAAATACGGGGAAGTAGGAGCAAATATGATGTTCTCGCAAATGAATCAGGAAATGAATGAGGAACGCGGATCATCTATTAACCCTTTCCTGTGCGTAGCCATGACCATGACACCTTCCATGGTGGTGCGTGATGAAGAAGGAAACTACGTAGGAGCTTATGACGGCACCAGCCTGAACCCGTTGCGCGACATACTCACCGATTACAACCGTGTGCGTATGACACGTATGTTTTCAACCGGTTACGCAGCGATAGAGCCGATCAAAGGTCTCAAACTGAAAGAGACATTAAGCTATGATTATACTATCCAGAAGGATTCACGCTACTATAACCCTTTGAGCTCGGCAGGTCCTAAAAGCGGAAGCGATGCCCAGACAGCCAAAGGCTTCATTGAATACGGCAAACTGATCTCATCGACCTCACTGAACTATGTGCGTACTTTCGCCCGCAAACATCATCTCGATGTATTGGCGGCTTATGAAATAGAAAGCTACCAGACAGACCACGCTTCGGGTGAAAAGTCCAAACTCCCCAGTGATAAACTGACAGAACCGGATAATGCCGCCGTATTGAACAGTTTCAAGTCTGCCACCCAAGCCTATCGGATGATTTCTTATCTATCACGACTGAATTATGACTATGACGACCGTTACTACATCGCCGGAAGTTACCGTCGCGACGGAAGTTCACGTCTTTCACCCAACAACCGCTGGGGAAATTTCTGGTCTGTGTCGGGTATGTGGCATTTGGGCAACGAGAATTTCATGAAAGCCGTAAAGCCGGTTCTGAGTGATGCCAAGATACGTGCCTCGTATGGTGTAAACGGAAATCAGCCCGGTTCATACTACGGCTACAAAGGACTGTACAGTTATGGAGAAAACTACATGGAGGCAGCCGGATCGTATGAATCGGCACAACCCAATGATCTGTTGACATGGGAAAAGAATTACAGCCTGAATCTGGGTATCGACCTTTCATTTATCAATCGTATTTTTGCGAGTCTGGAATATTACAACCGGGATACCAAGGACTTGCTTTACAGTCTCCCCATCAGCGCCACTACCGGATTTACCAGTTATTTAAGCAACATCGGACGCTTGAACAACAAGGGAGTAGAGTTTGAATTGCGTACGCTGAACGTTGTTTCCAACGACTTTAACTGGACCAGTGTTTTCAACCTGAGCCATAACCGGAATAAGATCGTTTCACTCAACGGACTATTAGACCAGACGATTGAGGGAACATGGTTCATCCATAAAGTGGGACTCCCCTATCATACGTTTTATGTAAAAGAGTTTGCCGGAGTAGACCCGCTGACCGGTTCTGCCCAATATTATCTGAATACAAAAAATGAGGACGGAAGCTACAATCGGGAACTCACCACCGATGCTGCCAAAGCAGAATCCATTCCGTACAAGACCGCTACTCCCAAAGTATCGGGAGGATTCACCAATATACTGAATTACAAATGGATAGACCTGACCTTTACACTGACTTATTCGCTGGGCGGTTACTCGTTCGACAAACTGGGAACTTATATTGAAAACGGCAGCAGTTCCATCTACAGTTCACGATACAACTTGCCCGCATACATGATGAACCGTTGGCAAAAGCCCGGAGATCAGACGGATATCCCACGTTTCGTATATGGTGAACCGGCTACTTCCACCAACTCTTCCCGCTATATCCACAGTACCGATCATTTACGTCTGAAAAACTTTACCCTCGGCTTCACACTGCCCAACCAGTGGACTCAAAAGCTGATGATTGACAAAGTACGGATATATTTCTCGGGAAACAATCTGCTGACCTGGGCCAAATGGAAACAGTATGACCCCGAAACACCCGTTAACGGTGAAGTCTTTTGCGAGGCTCCCGCCATGCGTACTTTCAGTTTCGGAGCTCAATTATCATTCTAACATCCCTATCATTCTAACTAAATAAACAACATAATGAAACGAATTCATATATACATACTTACAGCAATGGCTCTACTGAACAGCTCCTGCTCGGCAGACTGGCTAGACCTTAACACCACCAGCTCGGTAGAAACAGGACAGGCCATCGTCACATTGGACGATGCCCAGATCGCTCTGAACGGAATTTATCGTCTGGCATCTGGCCATAGCTATTACGGAGACAACTATTGGTATTACGGCGATTGCCGTGCCGCCGATGTACAGGCACGTATCACCAAAGGAGACGGAAAACGCGTATCTCCCTATTATGAATACAATGTGCTCGCTTCCGATAATCTGAATATTGTACTGCCGTGGAATACTGTTTATAAAGTAATACGACAGACAAATAATCTGATACAGAAAATCGAGTCGGGCAGTATTCAAAGCAGTGATACTAAAGAATTGAACCGCATCAAGTCCGAAGCACTGGTGATACGGGGACTTTCCCTCTTCAACCTGACCCGGTTGTTCGGAATGCCTTATACGAATGACAAGGGGGCTTCATTGGGAGTACCCATCGAGACCTCCCCTTCCAATCCCACGCATAAACCGTCACGCAGCACTGTAGCGCAATGCTACGAACAGGTAGTCAGCGACATGAGCAATGCACTGTCCGGGTTGAAACAAGAGACATCCAATGGCTATATAAACTATTGGGCAGCTCAGGCATTGCTGTCAAGAGTCTATCTGAATATGGGTGAATATCAGAAGGCTTATGATGCCGCTACGGATGTGATCAAAAACAACGGCGGACGTTATCAGCTTTACAGCTATGAGGAATATCCCAATGTATGGAGGCAGGATTTCCAGTCGGAATCATTATTCGAACTTTACATCACTTTATCCGAACCTTCAGGAGGTACGGGCGGTGAAGGTGCTCCGATGGTTTATGCCAACGAAGCAACGGTCGACTGGAATAATCTGATCTTGTCGGAAGATTTCCTGAACCTGCTGAATGAAGACTCCAAGGATGTACGCCACTGCCTGACAAAGGAATCTGTCATCGAAAACAACACCGGACTTCCGGCTGCCGCCATGCACGAAAAAGTCTATCTTGCCAAATTTCCCGGCAAGACCGGAGATGATCCCAAAACTAATAACATTTGCATCATCCGCCTTTCCGAAGTCTATCTGAACGCGGCTGAAGCGGGACTGAAAAAAGGAACGGATATTGAAGAAGCACAAGGTTATCTGAATGACATCATCAGCCGCCGTACCACGGATACCAGTCAGCAAGTATCAACGGAGACTTTTACTCTGGACAGGATTCTTAAAGAGCGCCGCAAGGAATTGGTTGGCGAAGGGGAAGTCTTCTATGACTACTTGCGCAATGGTCTGGCTATTGAACGCAAGGGCAGCTGGCATCTTGAGACCTTGAAAGCGTCTAACGCACAAAAGATAGAAGCTACCGATCTGAGAATAGCTCTGCCTATTCCACAAAGCGAGATAGATGCCAATCCGAATATACAGCAGAATCCAAGGTAAGCAACGTCAATTGATGTATACCATTTCCGGAATAAGCTGGCTATACTCACGTGTTTAGCCTCTTCCCGATTTCAAAGAAGGTACATTTCACCAAAGAATGAAGTGTACCTTCTTTGTCTTTCAGCAGCAGTTCCCACTCTCCGGTTTCTCTCCTCCTTAGTGAACGAATCGATAAAACACCCCCTTTTTCACCGGCATCTATTGTGGGCAGAATTGTTTTTCCTATTTTTGTACTTGACAGAAAATTATTAAGGACTACTTTATGAGAAACATTATAGATAAGATGAACTCTTTGTATCCCATTTCGGATGAAACGATACAAATACTAAAAGAAAATACAGTATTATGTCATTTTCCAAAGAGGCATCAACTGATAGAGGCTGACAAATTTTGCAAATCGGCTTATTTTATTGAAGAAGGAATGACCCGCTCTTTCTGGCTGGTAAACGGAGAGGAAATAACGACTTCCTTTGCGTGCGAGGGAGCGATTGTCTTCAGCATGGATGAATTGTATTATAATAAGATGAGTGAAGAATTTGTGGAAACGCTTGAGGACGTTGTCGCATACAGAATATCACTGACCGATCTGCTCCGGCTGTTCCAGACCAATATCGAACTGGCAAACTGGGGAAGAGTGATTCATCAAAACGAATACAGACGCCTGCACCGTTCGCACAAAGACCGCCTCACCCTGTCTGCAAAAGAAAGATATGAAGCATTCAAACTTCAGTTTCCTCAAATGTGCCAGCGGATACAATTGGGATATATCGCCTCTTATCTGGGCATCACACTTTCAACGCTCAGCCGCCTCAGAGCACACAAATAATTCCCATACACGGCAAGATTTTGACGCAGGACAAATTTTTAAACTTATAAATTCCGTATTTTTGCGGCTTCTTCAATGACTAATACTAATTTGAACAATAACTTAAAACATGCAAAAAATCTCTTCCTCTGCATTTGCAGACTCTAAACCCCATTACGTACTCCTTGACGGACTGCGAGGGGTTGCGGCTCTTTTGGTGATATGGTATCATGTATTCGAAGGCTTTGCCACAAGTCCCATAGACCAAAAATTCAATCATGGGTATCTGGCTGTCGATTTCTTCTTTATTCTGTCGGGCTTCGTTATCGGCTATGCTTATGACGACCGCTGGAAAACAACGATGACCCAAAAAGAGTTTTTCAAACGCAGATTAATCCGTCTGCATCCGATGGTTGTTATGGGAGCCGTTTTGGGTGCTATTACATTTTGCATACAAGGCTGCGAGCAATGGGACGGTACCCGTGTTTCCATATCGATGGTAATGGTGGCTATGCTTCTCAATCTTTTCCTGATTCCGGCTGTTCCGGGCACGGGTCCCGAAGTCCGTGGAAACGGTGAGATGTATCCTTTGAATGGTCCCAGCTGGTCTTTGTTCTTCGAGTATATCGGTAATATTTTGTATGCCCTATTTATTCGCCGACTGTCTACCAAAGCACTTA
>ERZ773156.1508-NODE-1508-length-12001-cov-3.13971_pt1 | contig 12001 bp, 11 predicted proteins | sample MGYA00511895_ERZ773156 | MGnify/ENA primary metagenome ERZ773156 (study PRJEB29015, sample SAMEA2737850) | human gut metagenome | biome: human gut; feature: human-associated habitat; material: faeces | place: China | collected 2012 ...
TGTACTCTTACCGAAATATCCTGCAGGAGTCTGCAAAGTGCAGCTTCTGCCTCTAAAAACTGATTCACTTCCGGTATACAGCTTAATTCATTTATCTTATCATCAATGTCATCTATGGTGTCATAAGAGTCTGTATCATCATTTTTTACCTGCGCCTGATAGTTTAATCTGCGCAGTTCATCGACCTGCCGTTTTATCTCAGGATTTGCGTTAAGCTTTTCAAGAGAAGTCGTGTATTGTCTGTAAACACTCTCACTTTTAATCTCCTCAATCACCCTGTTTACATAATAATCAATATTACTCATGGAATTATGCCTCCATAATAATCGGCAAAATCATCGGACTTCTCTTGGTTCTCTTCCACAAGAATTCTCCCAGAGAATCTTTAATCACATTTTTCATCTTGCCCCAGTCTGTAATATGTCTCTCCAGACAGCTGTCAATCGCCTCTTCCACTACACTTCTGGCCTCTTCCATTAAATCTTCCGATTCACGCACATAGACAAAACCACGTGATACGATATCCGGTCCTGCGAGAAGATTGCTCGAATGTTTTTCTAAAGTAAGCACAACAATCATAATACCATCTTCAGAAAGATGCTGACGATCACGAAGTACGATATTTCCAACATCTCCAACACCAAGACCATCAACAAAGATTGCTCCCGTACGAACCTGTCCGGTTACTCTTGCCGGTTCTTCTTCATTTAGTTCAAGCACATCACCGGAAGAAAGAATAAAGATATTTTCCTTTGGAATTCCAAGTTCTTCTGCCACACCTGCCTGTGCTTTTAAGTGTCTGTACTCTCCATGCACCGGAATGGCATACTTCGGTTTTACAAGGGAATAAATCAGTTTAATCTCTTCCTGACATGCATGTCCGGAAACGTGTGCATCCTGAAAGATAACGTCTGCACCTTTCATACTTAATTCATTAATCACCTTTGATACTGCTTTTTCATTTCCCGGAATCGGATTGGAACTGAAAATAATCGTATCGTTTGGCTTAATCGTAACTTTCTTATGAATACTTGCTGCCATACGGGACAATGCCGCCATAGATTCTCCCTGACTTCCTGTCGTAATCAATACAACTTTCTCATCCGGATAGTTTTTAAGCTGGTCGATATCAATTAACGTTTTATCCGGAATCTTCAGATAACCAAGTTCTGCGGCTGTACCGATGACATTTACCATGCTTCGGCCCTCTACCGCAACTTTTCTCCCATACTTATAGGCTGAGTTGATAATCTGCTGTACACGATCCACATTTGAGGCAAATGTTGCAATAATAATTCTTGTATTTCTATGCTCCGCAAAAATATTGTCAAACGTTCTTCCCACAGTACGCTCTGACATTGTAAAGCCTTTTCGCTCCGCATTCGTACTGTCGCACATCAACGCAAGGACACCTTTTTTTCCAATCTCTGCAAATCTCTGTAAATCAATTGCATCCCCGAATACAGGAGTGTAATCTACTTTAAAGTCACCGGTATGCACGACAATTCCTGCCGGCGAGTAGATTGCCAGTGCAGAAGCATCCTGAATACTGTGATTTGTTTTAATGAATTCGATTCTGAAACAGCCAAGGTTAATAGACTGTCCATGACGAATCACTTTCCGTTTGGTTGTACGGATCAGATTGTGTTCTTTTAATTTATTCTCAATCAGTCCGATGGTAAGTTTTGTTGCGTAAATCGGCACATTCACTTCTTTTAATACATAAGGAAGTGCTCCGATATGGTCTTCATGACCATGGGTAATTACAAAGCCTTTTACTTTGGAAATATTTTCTTTTAAGTAGGTGACGTCCGGAATTACTAAATCGATTCCCAGCATATCGTCCTCCGGGAATGAAAGTCCGCAGTCCACTACAACAATACTATCCTCGTATTCAAAGGCTGTAATGTTCATTCCAATTTGTTCCAGTCCGCCCAATGGAATGATTTTCAATTTTGAGTTGTTGTTTTTTTTCAAATTAATTCCTCCAATTTTTGCCGTTCCTTTTATTATCGTATTCAAAATCAATCTCATCCAACATCACTTCAAAGACTTTATACACTGCATCAAATTCTGTGTCATCCTCTACAAATACATAACAGCCGTCCTTGTCTCCATCTTCTGAGGTATCTTTTAAAATATAAGCTGCACTGCCTTCTTCACCGGACTCTTCCGGGTCTACTGTCAGCAAATAAACACTTCCATTTACTCTTGTCTGCGCAACGACTCCAAGTTCAATCTGACTTCCGTCCTCTCCATCAAAAATAATTGTTTCCATAACCTCATCCTTTCTTATCGTAATTTATTTTTTTATACGCTAAAATCCCGGATAACAGCCGTTTCTTTTTTTCTTAAAAATACCATTTCTGGCATTTTAACCGAAATTAAACTGTACCCGGGTTTGCTTTTGAATCCAGATATCCCTGCAGAATAAATACTGCAGCAATCATATCCACATATTTACTTCTGTTCTCCCTGCGCACTTTACTTTCCATCAGTGTACGGTTTGCTTCAACAGTTGTCAGTCTCTCATCCCACATAATTACCGGCAGTTTACATCTTCTTTCCAGTGTTTCCTTTAACTGCAGCGATTTCTCCGCCCGTTCTCCAATTGTATTGTTCATGTTTTTCGGAAATCCCAGAACGATTTCTTCTACCTGATATTCCTTAATCAGTTCTTCTATCCGGCGAAGGGATTTTCTTAACTTATTTTCTTCTTCCCGACGAATAATTTCAATTCCCTGCGCTGTAAGACCTAAAGGGTCGCTGATTGCCACCCCGATAGTCTTAGAGCCATAATCCAGTCCCATCACTCTCATAATCTTACTCGTGCTTCCAGGACTCATTTTTAATGTATTCTTTTAAAAGTTCCTCTACAAGTTCATCGCGCTCCACTTTCATAATTGTACTTCTTGCTCCCTTGTAGCTCGTAATATAAGTCGGGTCTCCTGACATAATATATCCGACAATCTGATTCACCGGATTATATCCTTTTTCTGCCATCGCATTGTATACCAAATCCAAAACATCTTTTACTCTGATTTCCGGATCGCCTTTTACATTAAAATATTGTGTACTATCTAAATTTCCCATATTATCACGCCCTTATCTAAAACTTTACCACTATTTTAATATATCTTTCTAGGAAATTCAACCATTATATTCGGCAGTTAAAAATCCCATCCTGAAGAAATTCGGTAATTTCTCCTGTTACAAGCTGATTCTCCAGATTTTTTTCTGATAAAACAGCAACTTTTATATACTCTCTTGTATGACCGACCCAGTAAGTCTGTCCATTAATCTCGGTTGTTTCCTCAAATAAAATCTCAACCTGTTTTCCAAGATAATATTCCATATATTCTTTCTGATGTGCTTTTCCAAGCTCAATCATCTCATGACTTCTGCTTGCTTTTACCTGTTCCGGAATCTGATTTTCCATTTTATCTGCTCTTGTGCCTTTTCTTCTTGAATATTTAAAAATATGAGTCTCATAGAATTTAGCTTCTGACACCATTTCCTTAGAGGATTTAAATTCTTCCTCTGTTTCCCCCGGAAATCCTACAATTACATCGGTTGTCAGTGCCGGATGGTCAAAATATTTCCGAAGCAGACGACATCCTTCTAAGTATTCTCCTGCGGTATATTTACGGTTCATTCGTTTTAAAGTTTCCGTGCATCCACTCTGCAAAGACAAATGAAAATGCGGACAGATAGCCGGCAGACTGCTTAAGGTCTTTACAAACTCTTCTGTAATAATACGCGGTTCTAAAGAACCCAGACGAATTCTTTTTACACCCTCAACATTCTGTACTGCCACAATCAGATTTAACAGACTATCCTCACAGTCAATCCCATAAGAACTTAAATGGATTCCGGTTAAGACAAATTCCTGATATCCAAGTGCTACCAGACGTTCTACTTCTTTTATGACTTCCTCTCTCTTACGGCTTCTGACACGACCTCTGACATAAGGAATAATACAGTAACTGCAGAACTGATTGCATCCGTCCTGTACTTTTAAATAAGCTCTGGTGTGCTCTCCTGTGGAAGCCAGCTCCAGTTCTTCGTATTCTACCGGTTTTTCAAGGTCTATTCTCTCTTCCTTCTGACCATTTCCGCTTTGATACTCTTCCAGCACGGCAATCAAATCCTGCTTTCTGTTATTTCCAAGCACAATATCAATTGCCTCGTCAATTTCTTCTCCTTTTTGCGCCTGCGCATAACAGCCTGCTGCCACAACAACTGCCTGAGGATTCATTTTCTTTGCCTTATGAAGCATCTGTCTTGATTTGCGGTCTGCAATGTTTGTAACCGTACAGGTATTAATGATATAAATATCTGCTCCAGGCGCAAATGGTACAATTTCATACCCCGCATTTTTAAGCATTTGTTCCATTGCTTCAAGCTCATAAGCATTTACTTTACATCCTAAATTGTGCAATGCAACTTTCTTTTCCATATATTTCTATTTTACTCCTATTTATTCTTAAGCGTTTTGACGAATAGTTTCCGAATTATTTGTATTTTATTTCTCTCTTTTAGATATTGACTTTTTGCCCCATTAACGGTAACATTATGCTTGTAAAAAGCAAAAAACACTGATTGTAAGGGAGGATTTGTCCAATGAAAACAGTTAAAATTTCTCTGAATTCTATCGACAAAGTGAAATCATTTGTAAATGAAATCACAAAATTTGACTATGACTTTGATTTAGTATCAGGAAGATACGTAATCGATGCAAAATCTATCATGGGTATCTTCAGCTTAGATTTATCCAAATCTATTGATTTAAACATCCATGCAACTGATGGTGCTTTAGACGATATTCTTACTGTCTTAAAACCATATTTAGTAGACTAATATAAAATGGATGATAGAAACCAAGGACTGTTTTAACAGTCCTTTTTTCTATTTCTGCTTTTCACTCATTAATAAAGAAATCTTAAGAGCCACACAATTCTGTATGACTCTTATTATTTTATTATTGCAAATTTTACTCACACACAATCGTCTCTGCTGTCTCTACAGCCTGTATCATCATTTCTTCAATCTTATCCTGTAACTTCTCTTCTGAGCGTTTAATTACTTTCAGATTTGGTTTTGTAACCGGATGTTTCGCAACAAAGATTGTACAGCAGTCTTCAAACGGTAAAATCGAGGTCTCATAAGTATTGATTTTTAATGCCACATCTACAATTTCCTGTTTGTCAAATCCAATCACCGGACGGAATACCGGCATGGTGCAGACTTCATTTGTAGCAGCAAGGCTGTGCATTGTCTGGCTTGCCACCTGACCGATACTTTCTCCTGTAATCAATCCGAGACAACCGTCTTTTTTTGCAAATTCTTCTGCAATTTTCATCATATAACGACGCATGATAATGGTTAATTCTTCATGCGGACATTTTTCGTAAATATACAGCTGGATATCTGTAAAGTTTACAACATGAAGATGAATCGGTCCACTGTATTTTGCTACTAATTTTGCCAAGTCTACGACTTTCTGTTTTGCTCTTTCACTTGTATATGGCGGAGCATGGAAGTATACAGCATCAATCTTAACACCACGTTTTGCAATCATGTATCCGGCAACCGGACTGTCGATTCCGCCGGATAATAACAGCATCGCTTTTCCATTTGTTCCAACCGGCATACCTCCCGGTCCCGGAATTACTTCAGAATACAGATAAATCTTATCTCTGACTTCCACGTGAATCATCACATCCGGTTCATGCACATCCACTTTCATATTCGGACAGGAATCCAGTACATCCCCGCCAAGCTGTGCGTTCATTTCCATAGAAGTCATCGGATAGCTTTTCTTTGCACGACGCACATCCATTTTGAAGGTTTTTGGCTCATCCTTGTACATCTCTTTCACATAAGCAACCACTTCTTTGGATAACTCTTCATAGCCTTTGTCCTCTAATACTACAGTCGGGCAAATTCCAAAGATACCAAAGACACGTTTTAATGCCTCTATTGTCTCATCATAATCAAATTCACTGTCTGCATAGACATAAATTCGACCACGCTCTTTTACGACTGAAAATTCGCCATCTACTTCTTTTAATACATGACGAATCTGGTCTACAAGCGCATCTTCAAAAATATATCTGTTTTTTCCTTTAATTGCAATCTCTGCATATTTTATCAAAAATGCTTTGAACATATCGTTTCCTTTCACTTCATAATATTGTCTTTTATTCTTTTTTATCTCATTAACTTCTTTTACATCTTAATGTCGTGCAAATTTCCGAAGCACCGGAAGTACTTTTGCGATTTCATCTACCGCATAATCAAGTTCCTCTTTTGTTGTCATCTCGCTTAGACTGAAACGGATTGCAGATTCTCTGCGTTCTGCTGAGACTCCAAGCGCAAGCATAGTTGCACTTGCGGCTCTTTTGTGGCTGGAGCAGGCACTTCCCGCTGAGATATAAATCTGTTTTTCTTCTAAGGTATGAAGCAGAACCTCACTTCTGACTCCGACAAAGCTTGCATTTAAAATATGAGGTGCTCCATCTTCTGGTTTTGGACCATTGATAAAGACATTGTCCAGTTCCTGAAGTCTCTTTGCAAGATACAGTTTATTTTCCCTTAACTGTTCAATTTTTTCATCGAAATCTTCATAAATCTTCTTCGCTGCCACTCCAAGCCCTGCAATTCCCGGAACATTATCTGTACCGGAACGCATGCCTTTTTGCTGTCCACCGCCAAGAATCATCGGCTGAATTTTTATTTTTTCATTTACATATAAAAATCCAACTCCTTTTGGTCCATGAATTTTATGACTGCTTACAGATAACAAATCAATTCCCATCCGTTTTGGATAGATACGGAATTTTCCATAACCCTGAATTGCATCTACATGATAAATTGTTTTCGGATTCTTTTCATGAACCAGCTTTCCAATCTCTTCCACCGGAACAACTGCTCCTACCTCATTATTGACATACATCGTAGAAACTAAAATTGTATCCGGACGGATTGCAGATTCCAGTTTTTCCATCGAAAGAATTCCGTTTGCATCAACCGGAATTTTTGTTATTTCAAATCCCTGTTCCTCTAATGCTGCAAGCGGTGCTGAAACTGCTGCATGTTCAAACACGGTAGAAATAATGTGTTTTCCCTGTCTGCGATTTGCATAAGCGCATCCAACAAGTGCCCAGTTATCGGATTCTGTTCCGCCTGATGTAAAATAAATTTCTTTTTCCTGAACTTTTAAAGTTTTTGCAATTTTTTCTGCATCTTTTACATACTGTTCTGCTTCCACGCCTTTTTTATGCATTGCAGAGGGATTTCCATAATCTTCCATCATAGTTTTTACTACAATGTCTCTTACCTCTTCAAAGCATTGTGTGGTTGCTGAATTATCAAGATATGCTTCCATTTTATTTTATTCCTCCAAAGCAAACATCAGAACTGAAAGCACTGTCAATCCCGCTGTTTCTGTTCGTAAAATTCGTTTTCCAAGAGTGATTGCTTTTGCACCCTCATCCATTGACTGTTCGACTTCTTTTTCATCGAAACCACCTTCCGGTCCTATGAAAATTCCAATCGACTGACCTGGTTTTATACTGTTTATGATTGCTTTTGTCTCCTGCATCCCTTTTGCACGCTCATAAGGTAAAAGAATCACATCCAGATTTTTTGCATAAGCAAGGGCTTCTTTAAAACTCATCACATGACTGACTTCCGGCACATACATACGTTTGGACTGCTTTGCCGCACTTTCCGAAATTGCCTGCCATCTACGCTGCTTGTTTACCTCTTTTTTTCCCTCCAGACGCACAACTGCTCGCTTAGTTGCCACCGGTATCACCTGATGCACACCCAGCTCTACTGCCTTTTGAATAATCCATTCCATTTTGTCTGACTTTGGAAGTCCCTGAAACAGATAGATTTTAGAAGAAAGTTCATATCCTGCTTCCTGTGCATACATGATATGCGCAGTAACTTCATCTTCTAAAAATTCTTCGATGTAGCACGTATATTCCATTGTCTCTCCGGTACTAATCAGGATTTCCTCTCCGGTTTTCATCCGCAGTACATTTTTGATATGATTGACATCACTGCCACAGATGCGAATGACCGTTTCTTCTACCTGAGACGGTTCTACAAAAAAACGATACATTTTTTGCTCCTTAATTTTTTCTGGCCGTAACAGACACCCATTCTCCCTGATGTGTAACCTCTAACACTTCAAGACCGGCTGCTTTTACCGCATTTACAACAGTTTCTTCTTTGTCGTCAATGATACCGGATGTAATATAAATTCCACCTTTTTTCATCTGATTTAAGATAACCGGAGTCAGTGGAACTAATACATCTGCTAAAATATTAGCAACTACGATATCATATTTTTCATAGCCAACTTTATCCTGTACTTCTTTATCATCAATGATATTTCCAATCATCATGTCAAAAGCTTCTACCGGAATCTCATTTGCCTCTTTATTTTCTTCTACTGCCGGAACTGCACAAGGATCAAGGTCTGTTCCGACTGCATGTTTTGCTCCTAATTTCAATGCTACAATCGATAAAATTCCGCTTCCTGTTCCGACATCAAGCAGTTCTGTCTCGCTTGTCACATATTTCTTTAACTGACGGATACAAAGCTGTGTGGTCTCATGCATACCTGTTCCAAACGCTGTACCTGGGTCAATATGAATAATCATTCGGTCTTTATCTTCTTCTTTTACTTCTTCCCAGGATGGAATAATCAAGATATCATCTACATAAAACTGCTTGAAATACTGTTTCCAGTTGTTAATCCAGTCTTTGTCTTCGGTCTGGGAAAGTGTAATCATTCCGGAACCGATGTCTACAAACATTCTTAACTCTTCTAATTCTGCCTTTACTTTTTCAAGCATTGCATTGACATCTTCATCCTCATCCAGATAAAAATTCAGATATGCAACCCCATCATCTTCCGGCATATCCGGAAGAATATCTACAAACATCTGCTTTTTATCCTGTTCGGATAACGGCTGTTTGTCCTGAATTTCCGCACCTTCAAGCCCGATGTCCGCAAGGGTGGAAATGACAATATCTTCTACTTCTTCTCTGATTTCCAAAGTAATTTTATTCCACTTCATAGTTAGTCTTTCCTTTCTTTATCTATACTCTCTTATACAAACATAAATACAATCGTTATTGTCACTACCGATAATACAGTCGACAAAATAATTCCCTCTGATATTGTATGTGCATCTTTATTATATTGTTCCGCTAACATAACCGGCATATTTCCGGTTGGAAGAGCCAACATTAAAATAATGGTTGCACGCATAATATAATCTGGAAGAATTGGTTTTAACAAAATTGCAATTAAAACCGGTAAGACCAGAAACCGCAATAATTCAAATAGCATAAGCTTTCGATTTTCAATTATTTTTTTCGGATTTAACCCCACTACAGATGCTCCGATTACCATCATAGAAAGAAACGTACAGGCATTTCCACAGTAAGTTACGATATTCTGAAGCGTCTCCGGAACGGTAAGCTGAAACCAGTAAATCAAAAATGCAAAAATGCAACAGACAAAACCGGGTGTAAAAATATCTGTCCAGGACTGTTTTTTATCGCCTTCTGTTCCCTTTCTTACCAATGCAATCCCAAATGTAAAGATAAAAATATTATACAGAAAATTAAAAATCACCACATACAAAATTGATTTATGTCCAAGAATTGCGAGTGATACCGGAAATCCGATAAATCCAACATTTCCAAACGTGCTCATCAAAACATATGCTTCTTTTTCCTTCGTCTGTACCCGAAAAATCTTTACAAATGCATAACCAAACACAATCAACAGAACATAATACACAATACCAATTCCCGTTACAATCCCTACATTTTTTCTGGAAATATCTGACATATCCTGAAACACACTTGCAAGAATCATTGCAGGGCAGCAGATGTTTACAACAATTGCTGATAAATCCTTCATCACCATTTCTGATACAAACTTCCTTTTATACATGAAATATCCAAGTATAATCAGCGCAAATATCATCACCATCTGCTTTAGAACCACTATGCTGCCCATTTTCTCATAAACTCTCCCACTTTATCTATTTAACATTCCTATTATAAGGGAAATTTTTTTAGATTGCAACGAAAAAAAGAGAAGAAAAAATGTGAAACAATCACAAATTTTCTTCTCTTTTTACTAATCTTCAAATGTTTCTTTAATGGTTTCTTTGAATTTTTCCCATCCGCCTTTTTTCTTCTTTTCCGGAGTTTCTTCTTTTTCTTCTTTTGGACGATTTCCGCAGGCGGCATCAAATTTACGAAGTGCTTCTTTTGCCTCTTCATTTAACTTAGTTGGTACCTGAACAACCAGTGTAACATAATGGTCACCACGTACGTTTTTATTTCTAAGGGACGGTACACCTTTTCCTTTTAAGCGGACTTTGGTATCGGTCTGCGTTCCGGGTTTGACATCGTACATAACGTCTCCGTCTACCGTACTGATGCGGACTTCTCCACCGAGTGCTGCCTGTGCATAAGTAATTGGTGCAGTAGAAAAGATATTCATATCCTGTCTCTGGAAAATCGGATGACGAGCTACCATAACTTCTACAAGCAAATCTCCTCTTGGTCCTCCGTTTGTTCCCGGTTCACCTTTATCACGGATACGGATACTCTGTCCATTGTCAATACCGGCCGGAATACTTACCTGAATCTTCTTATGTTTGGACACATATCCTGTACCATGGCAATCGGTACATTTATCTTTAATGATTTTACCGGTTCCCTGACAATCCGGACAAGTCTGAACATTCCGAACCATTCCGAACATAGACTGCTGTGTATAGACAACCTGACCTTCTCCATGACATTTTGGACAGGTCTCCGGCTGTGTTCCAGGTCTTGCACCTGTTCCATGACAGGTTTCACAGGTTTCTTTTAAATTTAAATCCAGTTCTTTTTCACATCCAAAGACTGCCTCTTCAAATGTAACACGAACTCCGGCTCTGACATTTGCGCCCTTCATTGGACCATTATTCGTTCTTCTACGACCACCGCCGCCGAATAAATCTCCAAAAATATCTCCAAAAATGTCACCCATATCTGCGCCGTCAAATCCGCTGAAGCCACCATATCCGCCGGCTCCGCCACCGCCATTTTCAAATGCGGCATGTCCAAACTGGTCATACTGTTTTCTCTTTTCTGCATCACTTAATACTGCATAAGCTTCGGAAGCTTCTTTAAATTTTTTCTCTGCTTCTTTATCACCTGGGTTTACGTCTGGATGATATTTTTTTGCCAGCTTACGATATGCACTTTTTATGGTAGAATCATCTGCGCCTCTGTCGACACCAAGCACCTCATAATAATCTCTCTTATCCGCCATTGGTTTTAATCCTTTCTATACACACATTTAGGCATGGAGCGCCTGTCAGCACCCCATGCCCCATATCTTTTATTTACTGACAATTTTATACTTCTTTGTAATCTCCGTCAACTACATCATCGCCATAAGCTTCATTTGCTCCTGCGCCTGCACCTGCCTCTGGTCCCGGACCTGCCTGAGCACCTGCTGCTCCCTGTGCACCTTCGTACATTTTAGCAAAGAGTTTCTGTGCACTCTGCATCAGTTTTTCTTTACCTGCTTTGATGTCAGCAATCTGGGCATCTGTAATCTCATCGGTGTTTGCACAGCCATTCAGGATTTCTTTTAATGCATTTAAGTCAGCTTCTACTGCTGTTTTATCATTTGCATCTAATTTATCGCCAGCTTCTTCCATTGCTTTTTCTGTCTGGAATACCATAGCGTCTGCATCATTCTTTGTATCAACTGCTTCTTTACGTTTTTTATCCTGAGCTTCGAACTCAGCGGCTTCTCTGACTGCTTTATCGATTTCATCATCAGACATATTTGAACCAGCTGTAATTGTGATGTGCTGTTCTTTTCCTGTTCCAAGGTCTTTTGCGGAAACATTTACAATACCGTTTGCATCGATATCGAATGTAACTTCGATCTGCGGAACAC
>ERZ773156.1515-NODE-1515-length-11959-cov-3.84703_pt1 | contig 11959 bp, 13 predicted proteins | sample MGYA00511895_ERZ773156 | MGnify/ENA primary metagenome ERZ773156 (study PRJEB29015, sample SAMEA2737850) | human gut metagenome | biome: human gut; feature: human-associated habitat; material: faeces | place: China | collected 2012 ...
CATATTCACTGACCAGTTTTCTGAGATCGTTCATGTCTGCAACAACTTCAATCTGGTGATTGATTTGCTTTGAATGTTTAAAGATCACGTGGAAGTACCTGGACTTGATAAAGAAAAATCCAAACTTGATGATTTAATCAACCAGATGAGATATTTTAAAGATTTTATCAAAAAACTCAATCGCATGGATGTGACATCCAATCAATTTCAGCATCAGATTAAGAATGGTGAGATGCTCCTTGCAAACAAAATATACCTGATAAATCAGATGTATTAATGTCCCATGGACGCTTTTTGTATGTTATAATAAATACAATCACTAAGTATCGGATAAATAAAGATAAAATGAAGGAATAGAAAGTTATGAAGATAGCGAAAAAAGTATTAAAGACAATAGGAGTTTTATTAGGCTTTATTGTGGTCATTGTGCTAGGATATATCATTTATCTCTATGCAAGTTACCATAGAATTGAAGATAACAAATCCCTTTCCGTAGAATCTCACACAGAAACAAAACAAATACTAACAACAGGAAAACAATATTCAGCAATTACATACAATATTGGATTCGGAGCCTATACACCAGATTTCAGCTTTTTTATGGATGGAGGAAAATCATCTTGGGCAAAGAGCAAGAAAAGTGTTCTTAAAACAGTTAAAAATGCAGGAAATCTAACAAAATCGTATGATCCGGATTTTGCCTTAATAGAAGAAGTAGATCTTAATTCCACCAGAAGTTATCATGTAAATGAATATTCCATACTAAAGAAATGCTTGAAGAATTACGATACAGTGTTTGCACAAAATTATGATTCTGCTTTTCTATTCTATCCATTCACACAGCCACATGGAAGCAGCAAAGCAGGATTAGCTTTATTTTCCAGATATCCGATCAAAGATTCACTAAGAAGAAGTCTTCCGATTTCAACATCATACAATAAATTTTTTGATTTAGATCGTTGCTACAGTATTTCAAAAATTCCAGTGGATAATGGGAAATACCTCGTGATCTTTCAGCTTCATATGTCAGCCTACGGAAACAGTGATAAGATCAGAAAAGGACAGATCCGTATGCTTTCAGCGGATATGAAAAAAGAATACGAAGCAGGAAATTATGTATTATGCGGTGGGGATTTTAACCATGACCTCAAGGCTGCAGAAGATGACGATTCTACCGATAGAGAATCCTGGGCATATCCATTCCCAAGAAATATGCTTCCAGAACATTTTTCTTTCTGTATGGATCAACTGCCAAAGAAAGAAAATCTGTGGAATAGTTCACGAAATGCAGATATGAAATACATACCAGGAAAGACTTACACTGTTACATTGGATGGATTTATTATCTCAGATAATGTAAAATGTGATATGTATAAGAATATTAATACGGGATATTCATATTCAGATCATGACCCGGTATATGTGAAGTTTGAATTGAATAAGGAGCTTCCGGTATACTTTAAATAGAGCAAGAGATTGACGAAAAAATACCTCAAGTAAAATTAGATTATTACTGACCTGGCGAGTTGATAAAAGCTAACGAATACAAGAGATATCTACAATGAGTATAAGTTCATCAAAATAATCTTTACCAAAAGAAGATTGTGGAATAATGATTCAGCCATATTTGATGAGAGAGTGTGAAGGCAGTGTCGGATGGATGTATTGATTCTAAGAAGAATACTTCCAAAAGCTCTGCATTCTTTTAAGAGTCCTGGCGGTGGACTTCCTCAGATTATTGGGATTCTTTGAACCGTGTATATGGTATTAAATATTTCTACAGATCCCGCAGAAAGAAATGCCATTTGACAGATCACCATTGTTGTCTTGGCCATTCTTGCGGTTTATGTATTTTTCTGGATTCGATATAAGATGAAGATTCCGGTATTTAAGAGTGTTCTTCTGGAAAAAGTTATGGTGATGGAAAACAGCATGTATTATGTGGTGCACCGATATCGAGGATTGTGTAAATAATTTATCTGTGATAAAACGTAAGCGTTCTACAGGAATTAAGAGATTAATGGCTGGTTTTGCATTGAGGAGATGATTTAGAATGCAATCAGCGCATTTTGTATACAGTAGATTAAATTCGAAGGTGAGGAATGTATGAATAATACAAAGAGAAACTTATTGATATCTTTTGGAATGTGGCTGGTATTTGAGGGGATTGCGATCACACTCTGGATCACGAAGGATAATATTTTTTATCTTTTGAATTTCAGTTATATTGGAACATCGATCACGCTGGGACTTACATTGTTTCAGTTTGATTACAGACATGCACGTAGGATCGTTCAGCTTCTGGTCGGTATGTATATGTTGGTTTATCTAGGACTAATATGTCAGGAAAATATGCAGATAGAAGGTTTTTGGTATTATCTGTTTACAGGAGTTTTTGAAGCAGCTACCATTCATTATGCTATCGCTAAAATATTTGGCCCCCTTTTGTTTGGAAGAGGATGGTGTGGATATGCATGCTGGACAGCTATGGTGTTAGATTTCTTGCCATATAAAACGCCTCAGACAGAGAGAAAGAAGATTGGATTTGTCAGATATATCACTTTTGCGATAGCATTTATTTTTGTGGCAGTACTTTTCTTAAGTCACACACGGAATCTGGAAAGGATTATGTTTATAGCTTTTATTGTTGGAAATATCTTGTATTATGCGATCGGAATTATTCTGGCATTCCTATGGAAAGATAACAGGGCATTTTGCAAATACATTTGTCCGGTGACTATTTTTTTGAAACCAATGAGTTACTTTTCAGTGTTTAGAGTAAAGTGTGATAAAGAAAAATGTATTTCCTGCGGAAACTGTAAGCGGGTCTGTCCAATGGAGGTAGATGTCACGGATAATTCAAGAAAAAGAGAAAATGGGACGGAATGCATTCTATGTATGGAGTGTGTCAAAGCTTGTCCGAAGAAAGCATTATAAGAGAGATTGTTAAGGCAAATAATGAAAAATAGAAGTTAGAAAATAGTTCGTTCACTTGTTATTAGATAGATCCATACAAAAAATGAGAAGGAATCCAAGGTCCCTTCTCATTTTTTGCGATTTTGCATTTGCAAACTCATTCAGTGATTAGGGTAAAAATAACTATTGTGCCTGGTTCATAGGAAAGACATCAGCCACTTCACTTATCACAATATAAGCTTTCGGATCGATTTTTCGAATGATATTTTTCATTGTAGTGATCTGAAATCGGTTGAGAATAAAATAGATCATTGTTTTATCCTCACCAGAATAACCACCACGTGCAGCAAGTCTTGTCATACCTGTCTGGAATTCTTTTGATAAAGTATCACAAATATCATCTGCCTGATCCGTCACGATGATCGCACATTTTGCACGGTCAAATCCTTCGATGATAAAATCAATCGCTTTGATCGCTGCCATATAAGTCACAATAGAATATAGCGGGAGGATCCAGCTTTGCAGGCAGAAGCCACAGATGGTATATAAGATCACATTGTAAACCATAACAAAAGCACCAACCGAAATCCCAAGCTGCTTAGAAAAGATAACTGCCAAAACTTCAATTCCATCCATTGCTCCGCCAAATCGAAGAGAAAATCCACTGGCTGTTCCAGTGATCAAACCACCAAATAGAGAACAAAGAAGAAGATCAGTTCCTGCAAGTGGAGAAGCAATGCTTACATTGATTGGAAGAACATCTTCGATCAACCATGCAAAGATAGAATAAATAACAACTGTATAGATCGCATAGATCGTAAAAACAGGCCCCTGCCTTTTTAATCCATATAGAAAAAGAGGAATGTTTAGAATTAATAAAAACATGGATAGTGAAAAGGTGGAAGGTGTTAATTGTCCAAGTAACATAGAAGTTCCAGAAATACCAGTATCATATAATTTTACCGGGGCAAGAAAGATTGTTACACCGATCGCGTTAATGATACCAGCAAAAGTGAGAACCAGAAAGTTTAGTCGTTTAAAGTCAGATAAAGATAGTTTCATGATCAGCCGCCTCCTTTGTTGTGTATGAACCACTCTCATTATTATATTAGATTAACATAACTTTTGAATATATGCTACAATAGAAACAGCAATTTATTGGATGTACCCAGAGGAAGTCTTTGAAGAACTACATAAAGAAGAATATTTCAAAGATTATACAGAAGGACAATGTCGACAGGATCTGGAAGTTTTGACAAGGTGGGGGAATCTTTCTGCGATTCAGGATACAAAAAGAGTTACTTCTATTGAAGAATTCAAGAACAAGAAGTATCGATATCAGTTGACAGACTATTCCGTAGAGATTGAGCGAATGGTAATAAGACTTGAGAATCTGTCGATTGAAGGGGCGTCTTTGGAACCAACTTTATTAGAGAAGATCAGAAGCATTTTTGTTGTTTAAAGATCGTTTGATTGAATATCTTAGAAGTTTTGTAAAGAGTCTTCAATTAAATGCAACGAATATCGAACAATTACTTTCAAAACTGTCCAAAGATCAGATTCAAATGATCTTAGAACGACTGACGGAATACGAATTATCTATTCCAAGGATTGATGTGGAAGCGACGAGACAGCAATTATGGGATAAGATTCACGGACGTTGGGCTAGTATTGAGAATTGGTTTTTAGGAAGCACAGGCTCAGGTTCTGAAGCTGGATTGGCAGTTGTCTTTGGAATTGAGAAGCCATTGCATTTGAAGGGGGATATCAAAAGAGAAACGGAAAGTAGCAATAGCGGTGCATATGAAGAAAAACCAGCGATGTTTACAGTTGTTCCAAGAGTACGGACTTATCGTGAGAAGTCACAACGAAAAGGAATTGTTGATCGCACAAAAGAAAAAGAGAAAATGAAACAGGAGAATTTAAAGAAACTAAAACAACAGCAGGAATTATTAGATAGTTATGTTAAAGGAAATCGTCTGGAGTTTGCTTGCCTGCCAGAGATCGAACCATATGTAAGAGATACTTTTTTAATGTGGCTGTCAAAAGCTTTAGAACGTAAAGAACAACAAGCGAAGACAGAAAATGGAAGAACATATTATATTGAAAAACCACAGCAAGATAGAAAATGCATACTCAAGTGTAGTGATGGGATATTTGAAATGCCGGCATATACGATCGTATTTAATGAGGAGTAGGGATTATGAAACCATTGGAGATACTATTAAGTAAGCGATGGATCTTGAAGGATTGAGAGAAAGAATTATATTATCAGTTAAAAGATCAGATTGGGAAAAGCAGAGATTTTCTGACAGAGAAGTTAGGATATCAGGCGATTATAACTCCAAATCTCATAAAATTAGAGAAGATACCAGCTTATGCACAAAAAGGATGAAAATGATAAAATCCCCCATGTATGATATTAATAAGAAGTTTCAAATATCATACATGGGGGACTTTTAATGTGTATTGCTTTTAAGATAGTTTCTATGATTCAAAATTTAGAAACAATTTTTGATGATATCTTCATCAAGACCATTTTTACAAGTGATATTTCCTATCACAAAATATAAGATTCCACCAGCAAGAAGTCCCCATACAACGGCATTGATCCCAGCAATCTGTACGTTATAATAACAAAATACATAAGTGATCGCAGCACCGAGAGAACTAAAGATTGCTGCCTGTTTTGTTCCTTTCTTCCAGAACAATCCTCCGACCAAAGGCCAGAAAAAACTGCATTCCAGACCACCTAAGGCAAATAGATTCAGGAAGAAAATGATATCAGGTGGATTGATCGTAAGTAAGATAACGATCACACCAAATGCGAACGTAACGAGCGTACTCATTTTCCCAACATTTTTGTTATAAGACTGAATTTTCACAGGATCATCTTTGACAACATAGTTACGCCATAGATCTTTCACGATCGCTGCAGAAGCAAGGATCAAAAGAGAATCAGCGGTAGACATAACAGCAGCCATAGGAGCAGCTAGGAAAGTTCCTGCAAGTCCGACTGGCATGATCTTCTGAACGATGTATGGGATAAAGTAATCAGACGTTGGAAGGTTCTTAGTATCTACCAGTGCACCGGCCCATGTACCAGCCATATGCATACCAACGATGATAAAACTGCAGGTAACAGCACCGATCCACATCGCAGAATGAAGACTCTTTGTATTTTTAAATCCCATAGAACGAACGGCTGTCTGTGGAAGTCCAAGTGTACCAAATCCTACAAGAATCCAGAAACTAAGTAGTGTACCGGGACTGTACTTTGAAAATAGATCATCATATACTCCAGGCAGATTCTGTGCAAGTCCAGCATCAATACCCGCAAGTCCGCCACCAGCTTTTAATACAAAGAATAAAAGTAAAAATGTACCGACACACATGATAATTCCCTGAATCGTATCTGTGATCGCAACAGCGCTGAAACCACCAAAAGATGTATAAATGATAACAACTGCTCCAAAGATCAATAAAGAAACAACATGATCAAGTCCAGTGATAGAAGAGATCAAAGTTGCTCCGCCAGTAAATTGTCCGATCATCTGTGCCATGAAGAAGGCAACCATAAGTAAGCTGGTTACAATAACTAAAACATCACTTTTATAACGAGCCTTTAAATAACCTACAACAGTAACGGCACCAGTTCTTCTGGAAACTAAAGCAAGTTTGTTACCAAGGACACCTAGTACCAGAAATGTGATCGGAACTTGAACTGTAGCGATCCATGCCTGTGCATATCCATAAGTAAGACCAGCAGCTCCTGGACCAGAAATAAAGGAACTTACAGAAGTATAAGTTGCCATGGTTGTCATTGCCAGAAGAAGTCCGTTCATATTTCTTCCACCGATGAAGAATTTTTTCTCGGAGGATGTATGCTGTTTTTTATTCTGACGGTTACTGAAAATGATACCGATCGCAGCATTTAAGGCGAGGTAAACAATAAAAATTGCAAGAATGATTTTCTGATTTGCTGACATTTATTCTTCTCCCTCCTCTTCATCGTCATATTCAAAATTAATAAATACATGTTTTAATAGGTACCAGACACCGATCAAAGAAAGTATGATCGTCCCGAATGTTGACACACTAAACCATGCGGGCATACCTAGAAAATAAAGACCAGTACCATTTAACAAAAACGCACTGGCAATATGCCAAACACAACAGATCAATACAACGATCAGTGTTCCACGGATCTCACGAATGCACTGTTCATGTTTCTCCTGTCTTGTTAATTTTTTCATATTATATGATCTCCTTTAATAAAAGGTCAGATTCGCAAAGGATATCTGCCAAAGGTATTATCTTATAAATATGGAAGAAAATCAACTATTCTTAACATTTTAAAGAGATAAGATCAAAAAGAATGTTATAAAATAGTTTGAATAACATATTCATCTTTGGTATAATAAATCATATCAGTATGCAGAAATACAGGAGGCTTTTACTATGGAGAATAAAAGTAGTTACCAGATAAACGAGCAGGGAGTGCTCGGGGAAGTGAAAATTGCAGATGATGTGATTGCAGTGATCGCAGGAATCGCAGCAACTGAAGTGACAGGAGTTGCCAGAATGTGTGGGAATATCACGAATGAACTGGTAAGTAAACTTGGAGTGAATAATCTGTCCAAGGGAGTCAAAGTTGTCGTAGAGAATCATCATGTAAGAGTCAATCTTGCATTAGAACTTGACTATGGAGTTAGTATTCCAGAGATTTCTAAGAAAGTTCAAGATCGTGTGAAAGCAGCAATCGAGAACATGACAGGATTAAAGGTCAGAGAAGTTAACGTCCGTGTCACAGGCGTTGCAGCAGAAGAAGAGTAAGAAAGAATATAAAGCAAAGTCAGACGGGACTGATCACAGTTCCGTCTTTGTATCGCAGAAAGGAACCCTAATGAAAAGAAGTGAGGTAAGAGAACATATTTTCAGAATTTTATTTTGTGTAGAATTTTGTGAGAAAGAAGAATTTGAAGATCAGGTTGAATTATATTTTCATGGGCATGAAAATATCAATGAGAAGACACAGAAAGAAATTACAGAGAAAACAGAGAATCTGATCGAACATTTAGATGAAATCGATGAACAGATTTCTGCACATACGAATGCATGGAATTTAGAGAGACTTGGAAAAGCTGAATTATCTATTTTAAGACTTGCAACCTATGAAATCTTATTAGATGAGCAGGTGCCAAGAAAAGTAGCAATCAATGAGGCAGTAGAACTTGCAAAGAAATACTGCAATGAAAAGGCAGCACCATTTATCAATGGTGTCTTAAGTAAGATTGGACAGGATATGGATGAAGAGTAAAGTTTTTTCTGTAACACAGATTAATACTTATATCAAACGAATGTTTCAAAGTGATTATGCCTTAAGGCGGATTTCAATCAAGGGACAGGTATCAAACTGTAAATACCATTCTTCCGGGCATATTTATTTTTCATTGAAAGATGAAGGAAGCCAGATTGCTTGTGTGATGTTTGCGAATGCAAGATACAATGGATTGCAGTTTGAATTAGAAGACGGACAGGAAGTCATTGTGGATGGGAATGTCAGTGTCTATGAGCGTGGCGGAAGTTATCAGCTATATGCACAGGAGATTCGTTTAAATGGAATCGGAGAATTATATGTTGCATATGAGATGTTAAAACAGAAGCTTTATGAAGAAGGATTGTTTGACCATGAGATCAAGAAGCCGATTCCAAAGAATCCAAAGAAGATCGGTGTGGTAACGGCAAGAACAGGAGCAGCAATTCATGATATCATTAGTACAGCAAAACGCAGGAATCCGTATGTACAGTTAGTATTATATCCTGCTAAAGTACAGGGAGAAGGTGCATCTGATACGATCGTTTCTGGAATTCGCACTCTGGACCAGTATGGAGTTGATACCATTATCATCGGAAGAGGTGGGGGCTCGATCGAGGATTTGTGGGCATTTAATGAAGAGAATGTCGCAAGAGCGATCTACGAAGCAAAGACACCGATCATTTCTGGAACAGGGCATGAGGTGGATACTACCATTGCGGATTATGCGGCAGATCTTCGTGCGGCAACACCGACAGCAGCCTGTGAACTTGCAGTTCCAGATATCACAGAAGTGATGGAAGGAATCGCAAACAGAGAATATACAATGGCTGCGTTGTTAAAACAGATCATCCGGCGTTATCAGATGAAATTGCAGAAGTATCAGATTACCATTGCAAATTACGATCCACGATTTCAACTTCAGGAACAGAAGATGCGTTTGTCAGAATTAGAAGAACAGATTCAGCAAGTGATGAAGAATAAGATGACAGGGTATAAGCACAAACTGGAATTGTACGCAAAAGAACTTCATGGGTTATCACCAACAGCGAAATTGATCAATGGATTTGGATATTTAGAAGATCAGAATGGTGAGCCAGTTACAAGTGTTCACAAAGTGAAAGAGGGAGATCAGATTTCCTTAACGATTTCAGATGGAACGATCATTGCAATGGCAAAACAGATCAGAACAATGGATGAAAAAGGGAAGTAAGAAAGAGGAAGTTTATTATGGCAAAGAAGAAATTTGATATTGATCAGGGTTTTCATCAGTTAGATGAAATTCTTACAAAGCTTTCCAGTGAAGAAATCAAACTTCCAGAGGCTGTCAAACTATATACTGAAGGAGTAAATCTTGTGAAACAGTGTAAGGATTCTCTGGATAAAGTAGAAAAAGAATTGATCGTATTAGAAGAGAATGGGGAAGAACATGAACTTTAAGGATGAGATGAAACAAAAGGTTGCACAGATTGAAATTATTTTAGATGAATATCTGCCAGCACAGGAAGGGTTACAAAAAACAGTTTTAACTGCAATGAACACAACCGTTAAGGCGGGAGGAAAGCGTCTTCGTCCAATGCTGATCAACGAGACATATCAGATGTTTGGCGGAAAGGGAGATATCGTAAAGCCATTTATGGCAGCGATTGAAATGATCCATACGTATTCTCTGATTCATGATGATCTTCCAGCACTTGACAATGATGATTACAGAAGAGGTCAGAAAACATGTCATATCGTTTATGGAGAAGATATGGCGATCCTTGCAGGAGATGCACTTCTTAATTATGCGTATGAAGTTGCAACGAAAGCATTTGATCTTGCGGAGAAAGACCAGATCATGAATGTAGTTGAAGCAATCAAGATTCTCGCCAGCAAACCTGGAATCTATGGAATGATCGGCGGGCAGGTTGCAGATGTTGAACTGGAAGGTACACCGCTTAGTATGGAGCAGATTTTATTTATTCATAAGAATAAGACGTCTGCATTGATCGAAGCATGTATGATGATCGGAGCAGTTCTTGCAGGAGCATCCAAAGAAGATGTTCTGAAGATGGAAGAATGTGGAGAATATATCGGACTTGCGTTTCAGATTCAAGACGATATTCTGGATCTTACAGGAGATGAAGAAGAGATCGGGAAACCGGTTGGAAGTGATGAAAAGAATCACAAAACAACTTATGTGACATTAAAAGGATTAGAACGTTCACAAAGAGATGTAGAAGATATTTCAAAGAAAGCAATTGATATTTTAGAAAAATATGATAAGGGAGATTGTTATCTTACAAATCTTACAAGATTTTTGATTCATCGAACACACTAAGGCAGAGAGGAAGAGGGAGCATTATGCTAGAGTATATTAATGATCCGAATGATATTAAACAGATTCAGCCAGAAGATTATAAACTTCTGGCGAAAGATATACGTCGTTTTCTATTAAGAAATGTCAGTCGCACAGGGGGGCATCTGGCATCGAATCTTGGAATTGTAGAACTAACGATGGCGCTGCATCTTGTTTTGGATTTTCCAAAAGACCAGTTGATCTTTGATGTAGGACATCAGTCTTATGTGCACAAGATCTTAACAGGAAGAAAGAATGGATTTGAGAATCTGAGGCAATTTCATGGGATGAGTGGATTCCCGAAGAGAAAAGAAAGCGATTGTGATGCATTTCACAGTGGACACAGCTCCATGTCGTTATCAGCAGCGCTTGGGATGGTTATAGCAAGAGATATCAATCATACAGATGAGACGATTGTTGCGGTGATTGGAGATGGTGCGTTGTCTGGTGGAATGGCATATGAAGCATTAAATAATATGGCAAGACTACGCAAGGAGAAGAAGAATCTGATCATTATCCTGAACGATAACAAGATGTCTATTGCGGAGAATGTTGGTGGAATGTCTGCTTATTTGAATAAAGTACGAACAAGAAAAGAATACGTGGAATTTAAAGGAAATGTGGAACAATCCTTATTAAGAATTCCGGGAATCGGGAAGGAATTAACAACAATTCTCAAGAAATCAAAAGATTCGATCAAACAATTATTTGTTCCGGGAATGTATTTTGAAGATATGGGGATCACGTATGTTGGACCTATTGACGGGCATAATGTTCCCTTGATGGTAGACACGTTAAATAGAGCGAAACAATTAGATGAGCCGATCATTATTCACGTGGTAACGAAGAAAGGAAAAGGATATCGTCCTGCGGAGCAGAATCCAGCCAAATTTCACGGAATCAGTCCATTTTCCTTAAAGACAGGGGAAGTTTTAAAGAAATCGGACAATCCATCGAACACAGCGGTGTTTTCAGATACACTGATCAAAGAGGCGAAGAAAGATAAGAAGATTGTTGCGGTAACTGCCGCAATGCCGGATGGAACAGGTCTTGGAAAGTTTAAAAATCATTTTCCAGATCGTTTCTTTGATGTAGGGATTGCCGAACAACATGCAGTTACATTTTGTGCCGGAATGGCATCAAGAGGTCTAAAGCCTGTATTTGCAGTGTATTCAACATTTCTACAAAGAGGTTTTGATCAGATCTTACATGATGTGGCAATCGGGAATTATCCAGTTATATTTGGATTGGACCGCTCAGGACTTGTTGGAGCGGATGGAGAAACTCATCAAGGTATTTTTGATATTCCGTATTTATCTATCATTCCAAATGTGACGGTGATGGCTCCGATCAATGGAAGGGAATTATCTGAGATGCTAAAACAT
>ERZ773156.1525-NODE-1525-length-11901-cov-5.15085_pt1 | contig 11901 bp, 10 predicted proteins | sample MGYA00511895_ERZ773156 | MGnify/ENA primary metagenome ERZ773156 (study PRJEB29015, sample SAMEA2737850) | human gut metagenome | biome: human gut; feature: human-associated habitat; material: faeces | place: China | collected 2012 ...
TTTTCTAAGATTTTTTCGTAATTAAGTTTCACTTCAAGATGGATTATGACATTCAGATACAGATAACTAACAATTCGCTGGGGTCTCATGAATACAGACAACTTAGACAATGCTGGATAATCCCCAGCAATCTGAACTATCTGTATCTGATACCACTGAAATTCTCCAATCTTAATCCTTACTTTCTAACATCACATCTCTGTTTTGATTCATTCTGATTTTCCGAATATAAATCAAACCAATATCTTCAACAACCTGCTCATACACCGATACTGCATAGTTCCATAAATTGGCAGATTATTTCTTATGTTATGGGATTTGAATTTTTGTATATGCTCGATTTTCTGCGTATTTTCTGAAGAATAAAGTGTGGTATCAAAAAACAAGATGAAAAAGTGTATAAATTTAAACAAGTCTTTTAAACATTTCCTGCCGACTTTAAGGAACTTGGTGCACTTACATCGGTTCTGCAGAGTGGAGATGTAGTTTATACCGTTAGCTGTAATCGATTTGCTTCAGTGCGGCAGGTGCATACCTTTGCAAGGTGCTGTCATGAAAGGGGTATCATTCTTCATTTTGTAGTGGAGTCTTATCTTGATATGGGCAATGGTAAGCAGTGGAGACCAGCAGTTGCCAAAGTCATTGCAAGCATGGTGGAGAGTGAGCAGGAAGCAAAGGGCATGATGGCACAAGGATTTAAGATGAGTGATTCCCAGTGGGAATAAGTGATACGGAAAGGATGCTTTGGAGAGATTTCAGGTCATAGGACAATCCATATTTTGCATAGGATGAAAGAAACGGAGGGATATGGCAGTTCCATGGGAAAATTGCAGGATATGAGAGATGCTCAGCGTGAAGATATCCAAAAAACAGATATTATGGAAGTGAAAAAGGGAGATTTATTGGATATTGATATGGTCAATATTGACAAAACTTATCCCGTAGAGAAGAAGTTGAAAGAATTTGCAGCAGGTAAGAAGGGAGATTTGTCAACGCACTTGAATGAGGGCTATGTGGTCAGGGTGCATTTCAGCAGAGACGATTATTCCGCAACAGATGCGCTAAAACATTATCTGAAGCAAATTGCAGAGTTGAAATATTAAAAAGGATTCGACAAATACAGAAAGTTATGTTGATCTAAGGACAGGATTGAAAAGCGGATTCCTGACTTTAGCGCGATATTTGTGTGACTTCTTATTAGCGAATATAAGGTCAGGAGTGATGCAAATGGATAACAAGAATATTTATGATACTGGTCTGTATCTGCGTCTGTCTAGAGATGATGCAGATGTGGACGGCGGTAAAAAGACAGAAAGCAACAGTATCAGCAGTCAAAGAGACATTTTAAGAGCATACGTTCAAAGCCATGAAGATTTGCGGATTTATGATATTTACATTGATGATGGCTATTCGGGGGCGAATTTTGAAAGACCGGAATTTCAGAGAATGATGGCAGATGTTCGTGCCGGAAAAGTGAACTGTGTGTTAGTAAAAGATTTGTCAAGATTTGGACGAGATTATATAGAAGCCGGGCGGTTTATACAAAAGACCTTCCCGGCTTTAAATGTGCGCTTTATTGCGGTTACGGATGGTTTTGATAGTCTGTATGCAGACAAAACAGACAGCAGTCTGATATTGCCAATTAAAAATTTTGTAAATGACAGTTATTGCAGAGATATATCCATGAAGGTCAAGGCACAGCAGAAAGTAAAGCGCATGGAAGGAAAATGTATCAGTGCATTTACTGTTTATGGTTATAAGAAGAATCCGGAAGATAAGAACAGCTTAGTTGTTGATGAATATGCTGCAGATATTGTAAGGAAAATTTTTGCATGGAAAATAGCGGGAATGAGTCTGGGTGCAATCGCAGAAAAGCTGAATGCCACAGGCATCTTATCACCTATGGAATATAAAAAGTCTCTTGGAATGAAGTATTATACAGGATTTGAAGGCTCCTCTACTGCAAAATGGGCGGCAGCATCTGTGAAACGCATTTTAGTGAATCCGGTATATATCGGAACTATGGTGCAGGGAAAACAAGAGAAAGTAAATTATAAGGTAAAAAAGAGAATTGATAAACCACAGGAAGAATGGATCTGTGTAAAAAATACCCATAAGGCCATTATATCAGAAGTTGAATTTTTAACGGTTCAGGATTTATTGAAATATGATGGGAGGGCTTCCAGTAACACAGATACGGCTAATTTGTTCAGCGGTGTTTTGATATGCGCAGATTGTAAAGCGCCCATGATAAAAAGAGTAAATTCCTATAAAGGTAAAAAGAAAGTATTTTATATCTGTCAGACTAAAAACAAGTCCATGGGATGCAGCAGGCACAGTATAGAGGAAGAGACGTTAAAAAGGATTGTATTTAAGGAGATTAAGAAATACCTTGAATTGATGGCATCCTATTCAGAAGTTGCTGAGTATTTAGAACAGATGAATGTCAATTACGAACAGGTCGTTGAATATGATTCACAGATAGCAACGCTCCAAACAGAATATAACAGATATTATGGGTTAAAGAGCAGTCTGTTTGCTGATTTAAAGGAAGGGCTGATTGATAAAAAGGAATTTGACGAATTTCACAATTTATATGAGAGAAAATGCAGTGAGCTGGAAAATGCCATAGCTGCACAAAAGAAAATCATAAAAGACATGTTCCAGAATGGTGTTGCTGCAAAATCACAGCTTGAAAAGATTAAGGAAACACTGGAACTTCAGGAACTGGACAGGGAACTGCTGGTAACAACAGTCCGTAAGATATATGTTCATGAGGACAAAAGATTAGAGATAGAGTTTCGATTTTCTAATGAAATGGATAAATTAGCTGTTATGAGCCAGATGTGTCACGAAAAAACTTCTATGCAGGAGGTGATATAAAATGGCGAGAACGAAGAAAAGATACTTGGAAATGCCAGTGGAAACAGAAACTATGGAAGTACTTATTGTAAAGTATTCTGTTGGAATATACAGCCGATTATCAGTAGATCATGATGACAGAAAATCCGAATCCATAGAAAATCAGATAGAAATTATCCGTCAATATATAACCACCCAAAACAATAATCCTAAAAAGAAGCAGAAATTTGAAATCTATGATATCTATATAGATAGGGGGATTTCAGGCACTTCCTTTGAGAGAGCAGGATTTGACAGGCTGATGGATGATGTAAGAAATCATAACGTAAATTGCATTATTGTAAAGGATTTATCGAGATTTGGCAGGGATTATTTAGAAACGGGAAATTATATAGAAAAAATATTACCATTTTTAGGGGTTCGATTTATTGCAGTTACAGATGGGTTTGATTCCATGTCTGAAAATGTTTCGGAAAAAAAACTGGTAATGAACATTAAGAATCTTGTGAATGATATGTATGCAAAAGATATATCAAAAAGAGTAATGGCTGCAAGAAAAATTGCCGCTGAGAGAGGCGCATATATCGGGAGCACAGCACCTTATGGGTATACTGCGGAGGAAATAAACGGAATAAGGAAGCTGGTAATTCATCCTGAAAATGCAGGGATTGTACGTTATCTTTTTGAAAGTTATGCGTCCGGCATTTCTTATGGCGAAATGTCATCATGCCTTTATCGGAAGAAAGTGCATAGAATCAGTGATTACAATAAATACGGTCATACCTATTGGAAAAATGGTGAGATACTTCATCAGTGGAATCCCGGCGTTATCAGGGGTGTATTATCTAATCCGGTATACATGGGTAAACTTGTGCAGTGCAAGAGAAAATCACGATTACAGGAGGGACAGAAAGGAAACTGCCATACCGGGGAAAATGAATGGATTACAGTAGAAAACAGCCATGAACCAATCATAGAGCAGGAATTGTTTGATAGGGTAAATGCTGGGTTGAAAAGAATGGCGAAGAAACCTGCTGATAAGAGAAAAACCGGAAAGGGTGCTGTAACGGACGATGAAAATATTTTCCGTCATATTCTTTATTGTGAGAACTGCGGTGGTAAGATGCACGCAACATATTATCAGAGCAGAGTGAATGGAAAAAAGAGTTATTCGTATTATTGCCGGAGAGCTTATTATATTGATGGGAGGAGATGTTCTAAAAATTACATAAAAGAAGAACAGATTGAACGTTGTTGTTTAGAGCAGATGAAACAGATTTTGAAAGAACAGAATCTTTCTTCCAAGGCTCTGACTGCTATGAACAATTTAGAATGTGAAAAAATGAAAGCGACTTATCTTGAAGAACAAAATAAAATCATGCAGGAAAAACAGAAACTCAGTGCGCAGGCCGCAGCTTTGTATATGCAGTATAAAGAGGGCTGTATAAGCAATCAGGAGTATTCTTCTTTTCGGGAAAACAGATCTGAGTATGAAAATTTCTGCGAGAAAAGAATGGAGGAATTAAAGCGGAAAATAAGAAAAAGCGAAATAAAGGCAGAGGAACAGAATAAGTTTTTACGTTCTCTGCAAAAAGCACAAGGATGTAAAAAGCTAAATATTCAGTTAATAGAGTCTTTGATAGAGAAGATTACTGTTTCATCGGATGGAGTGATAGATATCCAGTTCCGGTTTAAAAATGAAGCCAGAGGTGAATGTGATGCCTAAGAATATAATTGCAGGATACTACCGTCTTTCCATGGAGGATGATAACATTAAGGTGGAAAGTAACAGTATTACAAATCAGAGACTGTTGATCAAGAGATATATTTTAGAGCATCCGGAGCTTTCCTGTTATGAATACTGCGAATTTTATGATGATGGAGTCTCAGGAACAACAATGAACAGGCCGGGGATGCAGGCTATGCTTGAAAAAATAAAGCAGAATGAAATCAAATGTGTCATTGTGAAAGACTTGTCACGGTTCTCAAGGGATTACATTGAATTAGGTACTTACATGGAGCAGATTTTCCCATTTATGGGTATTCGTTTTATCTCTATTGCGGAACATTATGACAGTAAGGATTATATCGGGAAAACGGCTGATATTGATATCGGTTTTCAAAGTCTGCTGGCAGACTTTTACTGCAAGGATGTTTCAGAAAAAGTGAGAAGCTCTGTAATGGCAAAGAAAAATCAAGGCAAATATGCAACAGGAAATACACCTTTTGGATATGCGAAGAATGAGGGTAACCGGAATGAATTACTGATTGTACCAGAAGAAGCCGAAGTGATCAGACATATTTTTGAACTGTCTTTGTCAGGGCAGAATTTGACGCAGATTTGCAGAACATTGAATGATGGGAAGGTGCCTACACCGCTGGAATACAAAAATCAAAGAAAGAAACAGAATCGAAAGGAACTGCAACAGGAACATAAATACTGGCAGCCGGGAACCGTAAGAGCAATACTGACAAATGAGAGTTATCTTGGCAGTATGGTTTATAATAAATCTGTTCAGGCGCAAGTGGGCGGAAGCCGGGCAATATTAAAACCGAGGGAAGAATGGAAAGTATTTGAAAACCATCATTCCGCTATTATTAGCAAAGAAGTGTTTGATAAGGTGCAGGAAAGGTTTTTCTGCAAAAAAGCAGTGGTAAGGAAGCCTGTTCAATATGCACTGAAAGGAAAGGTGTATTGTGGATATTGCCATCGCAGACTAAGGATTATGAAACTGGCAGGCGACAGACTGTATTATTATTGTCCGAATCAAAAGCTGAATAGTAATAATGAATGTCTCTCTGGCAGCGTTAGTAATGAGTTATTAGAGAAAATTGTACTGGAAGAAATTAAGGTGCAGATAACAAAACTGGCAGACTTGGCGAGTGTCAGAAAGGAAGTTGCAGAGGAACAACGCACAATCATCAGGAAAACGGATAAAGAAATAATGAGTGTAGAAGCAGAGATAACAGGACTGGCAGAAAGCAAGGCTGGTCTATTGGAGGCATATCATGCGGGTACATATACCAAGGAGCAGTATATGGAATATCGCAGACAGTTGGATCAGCAGATTTCCGAAAAGCGGATATGGAAGAAGAAGTTGGAGAAGCAGTCAGATACCTGTAATGATTTGTTATATGCAGATACAAGGGATTATGGGAGTCTTCTGCAATATGCCGGTTTTGGGGCTCTTACAAAAGAAATGGCGGATGCATTTATAGAAAAGATAGAAATAAGTAATGAGAAAGCCATCAACATTTATTGGAAATTCGCAACTATTCAGTACCTTCATAGTTACGAGCAAAAATCCATTCCAGATCAGCTTCGCTGATGGGATTTTTGCTTTCTAGCCTATGTGTTCTTACGGTCAGCGCAGCATGTGCGCAGACCTACTGAATAGTTACGGAAATTCAATAAAAACGGTGGCAGTATCTCTAATAGTGTGACAACAATCTTACAGCATCCGTCCGCAGATGAAGCAATAATGTAGCAGCAGCCTATGGAAAACGTGACAACAATGTAACACCAGCCCACAAAGCTTCAAGGAAAAATGAGGATAAAAAAGCTAAAAAAATTTGTAGCAACTACTTGACAGCAACGGGGATCGTGAGAGGAAATGATCCATTTTTATTTGGGGAGAAAGTCAAAGCCTATCTCAAACGGGGCGCCAGGCCCCTTCCGGGGATGGGGGTGTGGCCGAATCGGGAGATGGGGTGGGGGAGGTTGTGTGTAGCGGAGAGTTTCCCACAGGAGTGAAAATGAATGGGGAGATGATAATGGAAGGCCAGTTGGGATCTCAGATATTGATTCTACACAGTTGAAGATTGCGGATTTTACAGATTATAGACAAGAGAAGATAGAATAGCAACTTGAAAAAAATGAGGAAGGTGAAAGGAACGTTTGATTCTTCAAATGCAATACATATTTAAAAGTGGTTCCATCTAGTTGATAAAAAAGTATACAAACAGTATAATAAAAAAACATCTTAGATAGAATAAAAAAGTTTTGTGAAGAAAATTGCGAGTATAAATAACAGCAAAAGATGAAGTGTTTTGGAGAGTGAGATTAAATGGCAAACTTAAGATTAAAGAAAATGATACTGGAAGTTGTAGATAATCAGTTAAGAGAAAATAATCCACCTGTAACAAAGGAATCCTATGACAAACTGATCAATGCAGGATATTCTGTGAGTGAGGCGAAAGAAAAAATAGGTGCGGTTGTAATAGAAGAAATTTATGATGTAATGAAAGAAAATCAGCCCTATGATGAAAAAAGATATACGCAGGCGTTACGGAATATGCTACAGCAGTGTATAGACTATGAAGATATACATGAAATTCTGACAGAATGGGACGAATGGGACGAACTGGTTCAGGATGGCTATGAAGCACAGGCTGACCAGAATTATGAAAAAATGCTTCTGTTATGGTGGAAGGCTTGGAAAATTTTCCAGAAAATTGTTGAAACAGCAGAATATAAAATAAGCATTAGTGGTCTTATGGAATCTCAGGATTATCAATATCCAATAGATGCATGGATGCAGGACTTGGAAATGGAACTGAGTAATGCAGGTGAGCATAAAAAGCGTGTGGAATTTTGCAGAAGAATTCTGGAAATGTTGGATTGGAGTTTTGATGATGCAAACAACTTTAAATCCGCAATCGGAGAAGAGTTATATGCGGAAGGAAAAGTTGAACAGGGGAGAAAGTGGTTTGAGGACTGGCTGAAAATGGAACCGCATAACCAGAATGCCCTAAGCGTATGGAGCTGGTGTGTACAGGAAGAACAAGGAGCAGAAGACGCCTATAAAATCATTCGCAGAGAAGTTATTGGAGTTGGCTGTACGATGGAAAATGAGTTGCTTTTTGAACGGGCGAAACTATTGGCGAAACATCTGAACAAGGCAGAAGATCTGAAATGGATAGAGTCACAACTGGAGGCTTTTTCCGATGCGCTTGAAAAAGCGGAACTCTATAATGACCTATATGATGATTTTGCACAACCGATTCAGCAGCCAATTGTAAAAGAGAAGAAAGTGTATGCAAATGATCCTTGTCCATGTGGCAGTGGAAAAAAATATAAGAAATGCTGTGGAAGAAAAAAGTAAGGGAGAACTGCCTTAAATGAAAGAAGAAGATATAAAAAATTTATCAAAAAAAGAATTGCAGAACATTGTCCTTAAAATGCAAAACATGATGTCAGATAAACAGAAAAAAGAATTTCAAAAGATAGTTGAAGCATCCGGAATTCAGTCTGGAAACGAGAAAGCACAGATAGTGCAGGTGAGAATGTCTGATGAGCTTGTAAATGAAAAAATGACACAAATACAGAAGTGGAAGGAGTTGATTGATGAAGGGGAGCTTTACCTTGATACAGAAGGTTATGAAGATTATTCCAACGGATACTGGGATTCAGAATGGGTTACGGAGTATTACGACAATCAGGGAATTGGCGATAAGATTCAATATATGATTCGTTTTGCAGAGGATTGTGTAAATGACAGACGGTATCAGGCGGCAAATGAGATATACGAATGGTTGTGGGAAATGGAAGTTTCGACCGCAAGTGAATATGAAGAGGAAGATTCTGTAGATCTGGAAATACTGGAGGAAAATAATCTGATACATACAGACATGAAGCGTTTGGCACTGCTGACATTGTATGCGGACTATCAGGTATTGCCGGCAAATGAGCGCGCTAAGGATATGTATCTTTATTTTGCTTGCAGTACATTTGCAAAATTGCATATGGAAGAACTGTTCCATGTCGGAAGAGAAGAACTGAAGGATACAGAACAGTTTTGGGAAGATTGGATTGATCTTCTGAAAGAGAAAAATGGAGATACAGAAGCTAGACTTTTGAAAGAAGCTATTTTGTATTATAAAGGAATAGATGGTTTGTGTGAAATGGCAGAAAAAAATGCGTCTGTACATCCGTCTCTGTATTTATCTGTAATGGAACAGTATGAGAAAGGACATTTATATGAGAAAATAGAAAAAGTTGGTGAAAATGCACTGAGTAAAATTGATGGTAATCTGACAATTCGAAGTAAAATTGCTTTAAGAGCAGCGTTTGCCTCATCCTGTTTAAACCATGAGGAAAAGATGATGCACTTTTGCTGGCAGAGTTTTATTTCAGATTCTACAGTAAAAAATTATTTACGATTATTTGGAACTGAAAAAATGGCAAAACTATATGGCATGCGTGGAAGAGAAGTTCTGGGAAAAAGGCTGAAAGGTAATCAGGAGTTCAGCTATAAAAATTCAGAACTAAACAGAAATATAATGAGTGATTATGAATACTATCAATTGGTTTTTTATACAGGAGATTTCAGCATGGTGCAAAATATCTCTAAAAATCCGAAAGAATCTTTGGGGTGGAGCAGCTCGTTTATAGATTATGGAATCAGATTGTTTTTACTTTATTTATACAATCGTCCATTTCCTTCAATAGCAGCAAAAAGTATCGCATCCTATATAGGATTTCAGGATGAAAAAGAGAGAAAGAATCTGCTGAAATTCGAAATAGACATTCAAAGTGAGTGTCAGGAACATAAAGTGACTGAATTCTGGGATTATTTTCAACGCTGGAAAACGTATTTTCCAATAGAAAAAACAGAATGTGAAAAATATCTGATATGGGCGGAAAGCATTGTATATAAAAGAGCAGATGCAATTGTATCCGGACAGCACAGGAGCCACTATGGCGAGGTTGCAGGACTTTTGGCAGCTGTAGGAGAAATAAAAGAAAATATGGGAATGCTGGGGGCTAAAAGATACATTTATGAGCAATATAGGAAAAAATTTCCAAGACATTCTTCTTTTCAAGGAGAAATGAGAACGTATTTTAATATACAAATATGAAGTAATTATTTTGCGACACTGATGTAACACCCGTCCTACTGTTTTTGCGACAACAATATAAAGTCCTCCGTTCAAAAACAACGGTTTTTTGGGAAAAAACGAAGGAAACAGATCAACTGTCTCCACTAGAGCTCATAAGGAGGTATCATGGCTTATTTAAGCCCTGGCTCCCAATCCGAAATACCGCCTGCGGAATCTCAAAAACAAACACGATCCCCAGCACAATGGCAACCGCCATTTTGACAGCATCAAATCCAGTCTGTACAGCCAGATACAGCTGATTGGTAACGGTATAGTAAGCTGCCCGGTAAATTCCGGCTCCGGGAACCAGAGGGATGATACCGGAGATCAGGAAAATGGTAACTGGGCAGTGTTCACGGACGGCGAACCACCTGGACAATAGAATCACGATCACGGTAGCAGCGAAAGTGGCGATGGATACGGAACTGTAAGGAAGCAGAAGCAGATAAGCCAGCCAGCTGACACCACCGATCAGGGCGCAGCTGGGATAATAGCGGGCCGGGACGCCGAATAACAGGGAAAATCCCACGGTGGCAACAGCAGCTGCCAGTGTTTGAATAAGTAAATGCAACATATGTTTTCCTCCTGATTAAACGCATACATTTTCGCAGCTTTTTTCTACATTTTATTTGCAAAAAATTCGAAAGTACATCTTATGGCAGCAGTGGGGTGCCAGTCAGTGTGCCATATAGCGCGATGACAAGACCGACTCCGATGGCAATACAGAAAAATACAAGAACAGCGTCCATCATGCGGACAGATCCGGAGATATAGTCGCCATCGGCCATATCGCGGATGGCATTGGTAAATGCCACTCCAGGTACCATCAAGATAATGCCGCCGATGATCATGGCATCAAAATTTTGTCCAGGTCCAAAACGGTAACAGAGAATACATAAAAAGGTGATCCAGGCGCTGCCTAAAATATTCCGGACGATCTGGCTGAAATGAGGAGCACCGAGATACAGGCAATAGACCTGGTAAAGTGCTCCAATAAAGAGAGAACAAAGAAAATCTCTTGCAGATCCGCCAAACATGACACCAAAGCAGGCTCCGGCAATCCCGGCAACCGCAATTTGGAGGGCAGCAGGAAAGCCTGGTTGTTCTTCAATCCGTTTTAGTTCCCGCCTGGCCTCTTCCGGTTCCAGCTTTTCTTCCTCAATTCGTCTGGAAAGCTGGTTGACCTCTGCCACCCGGCGCAGATTGGTATGATTGACCGGAACCTGCAGCACCTTGGCAAATTGTGGCTCCTGTTCGTCCCCACAACTAATAAAGATTCCGTTGCTGAGAACGAAGGTGTTGACAGAATGAAGACCATAAGAACGGCAGATGTGCATGATGGTATCCTCTACACGGAAGATTTCTGCGCCATTTTCCAATTGAATCTGCCCGGCTTTCATAGCCAGAAGCAAAATTTCCTGTTGTGGAATCATTTTTTATATCCTCTCATAACCAAGTAAAATCGAAATTTGTAACGGTTCAGTGCATTCATAGTTACCTGAATTTATCATAGCATAAGTGCCAGAAAGTTCAACCAGCATTTTACGGGAAACTACACGTTGCTTTCCTTCAATCGATTCTTCTGTTATGATATCTATTAGGAAGTATATGAGGAGGGAACACGATGGAAACAAAGAATACTATTTATGAACTCCGTTCGAAACAAGGTTTATCTCAGGGGGAACTGGCGGAAAAGGTTCTGGTGACGAGACAGGCGGTGTCCCGGTGGGAGAATGGGGTGCTAGAATATGACAGAGCGAAGAGGAACGTCAGCGCATTGTGGATGAGGTCACGCAAAAACTGAATAAGTTGTGAGCGGAAAAGCATGAGGGAGCTACGTCCGCAAATGCGGATGCAGTTCCCTCATGCGCCGCAGTGCCGAAGCGCTGCGTAGTCCCATTACGGAGTCCGGAGCAGCGGAGCACTTCGCAGACTGCTCTGAATCATACTGACAACGGCTCGTGCTTGATTTGCGATGCAAATCTTGACTTTCCATCCAACAATCTGTACTCTTAAATCGTATTATGCTGCTGATATTATCTTTTGAGCTGTAAAGTTGAGAAACCACCCAAAGGAAACGATGTTGGTATTTGAATAACGAGGGAGTGAGATATATGGAGCAATTACTGATTGTTGAAGATGATATCGGTTTGAATC
>ERZ773156.1528-NODE-1528-length-11890-cov-7.02087_pt1 | contig 11890 bp, 11 predicted proteins | sample MGYA00511895_ERZ773156 | MGnify/ENA primary metagenome ERZ773156 (study PRJEB29015, sample SAMEA2737850) | human gut metagenome | biome: human gut; feature: human-associated habitat; material: faeces | place: China | collected 2012 ...
ATAAGAAATATAAGTATAAGAATGAAACTCTTATAGAGTTATTAGAAATTACAGACGAAGAACAAAAATATATGACAATAATAATTTCTAAGGAAGAATATAAGAGAAGAGATAGAGTTTATCAGAAAAAAAGATATCAAGAGAAATTAAAGGTTCAAGGTAAGTTAAGTGAAAAACAAAAAATATATAACCGTAGAAAAAAAATAAAAGCCCTTTTAGATAAAGGACTTAAACAAAAAGATATATGCTTGCAATTAAATATATCTAAATTAACGTATATTCGTGATAGAAAGTTCTTAAAAGAACAAGGTTTAATATGACCTTGTTCTTTTTGTATTATAGGATGTTGTTTGACATAAGTCAAATATATTTTTATTAGTTGTCAATAGGTATCAAATTTTCTCGGCTTGTATTATGAGTACTTAGTACTTGTTCTCCTTTTTGTATAAAAATACCTATCTGATAATTGCAAGAATAGTTCCAAAGGAACGTCAGAGAGAGTACCCCTTTATTTTTTGGCGTGGCTATAAAAGTAAAAAAATATTTTATATAAATAATTAAATATTAATAGGGCGTAAAGTGGTAGCATATGTGTCGTAAAGTGGGATTAAAGTGGGATTTTATAGGGCGTGTTTATGGCTTAGAGTGGGATAATTGGAAGTTGATTTGATATCATTAAAATACTAGGCTTTGCCTAGACTATAACCTTGGGTGATAGCAAATTTTCCTTATGCTCTTTTTAAATAAATTGTTATTATTAATATAAGTAGAAATTTACAATAAGAGGTGTTTAACTATGGGTTTTAAAAAAATATATATGCTTATATTAATAATTATATTGATTCTAATTATTATAGGTTTTATCTAAATAAACAAAACCTATAATAATCAGAACTACCCAAAATATATTACAGAAAAAAATTTAGAAGATATTATTGATAAAAATGTTGCCACAACCATATTAAAAAAAGAAAAAATAAGTGATAAAGAAAAAACTTTTTGTGATTTTAAGATTATAGATATTATTAAAAAAAATAATATCTATAATGTTTATCTTTGGATATATGCTCAAAATTTTTCTGTTGAAAATAATATTTTAATTAAAGGAGCAGGTGGTGAGTTTCCTGTTATTTTGAAATTAAAAAAAGAAAAAAATGATTTTAAATTTATTAATTATGGTGAATCAATTAAAATTTTTCCGAAAGAAGTTAGAAAAAAAGCTAATGAAAGTTATATTTTTAATGAAAATTTGATTGAAAAGAAAGCTAAAAATTATTTTGAGATATTTGATAAATAAAAAAATAATACGCTAATAAAGAAATAAATTTAAAAAAATAAAGGTTTAATTTTGTAGCTACAGAATTAAATTAAGTAGAAGTATAGATAAAGTGAGGATTTTTTTGTGGCTACAAAAATTATAAAGGATGATGTTATAAGGGTTAGAGTGACCAAAGAACATAAAGAAAAATTAAAAGAAATAGCTAAGGATAAGAATGTTACTATAAGTGAAATTATTAGTGTAGCTACAGAAAATGAAATAAAAAAGTATGAGGAAAAAGAAAAAAACTATAAAAAAATATGTGAAAGATCTGTAGCTACAGAAGAAAAAATTCAAGAAATTAAATTAAATTTAGAAAAAAGAAAATCAAAAAATAAAAAAAATATATTTAAAAATATTTTAAATTTAAGGAGGTAATTTGTATGAAAAAAAGATATAGATTTCCTTGTGTTTTAACAAAAGAAAATGATGGAATAACAGTAACTTTTCCGAATTTTAAAGGGTGTATTTCTTGTGGCTACACTTTTGAAGAAGCTATAAAAAATGGAAAACAAGCTTTGGGGTTACATATAAATGGCTTAATAGAAGATAATGAAGTGCTGCCAGATTCAAAAGAAATAAAAAATATAAGAGTATATGAAAATCAAAAGATAGAGTTTATTGAAGTTGAAATAGAAGAATAGCAAGTATAGATTTTGTCATGACACTTTAAAGTTGTTATATCAAAATCATCATTTTTAGGAATAATCCTAAGACCTATTTAACACAATTAAATTTAATTTTATTGTGTTTACAGGAGTTAAAAATGTAGCTACAAAGTTTTTAAGCTATGATTTTATCTATATTTTAAAGTTTTTTAAATTATTTTTGTGGCTATGCGAAAAATAATTGTAGCTACAAAATATTTATTTGTAAATTTGATAAAACTTTGAAAATATTATAAAATTAATGTATCAGATTATTACAATATAAGTTGAAAAAGTTTTTAGCTTATATTCAATTTTTTTAAACTATAGGTTTAAGATAACTTAAATTTTTTTAAGCTAGAGCTTAGGATTACTTAAATTTTAAAATAGTCTTTTAAAGGCTAAGAATAGCATAAAAAAATAAATATTAGCTTATAAAATTTTATAAGCAGAGATTAATAACAAATAGATAAATCTAAAAATTTTAAAAAAGAAAACAAATATTAGTATTGGCCAGTAGATTTACTGGAGTTTAATGTATCTTTTATAGTGGTGTAGCCACTTACTAATTATTTAGTTTTAAATTTTAAAATTTGGTAGATTTTTTTTATTTGTTTTTTTATATAAATTTAGTTTTTTAAAAATTTTATTTTAAAAATTTTTAAAAAACAGGATACCAAATTAATTTTTTGCATTTGTAAAATGCAAAAAATAATATTGCTGCGGAGCTGCAATATTATTTTAGTGTTTATTTTTTAATAGACATTTTGTAGGTTTCTATTTATTTAGAAATTTGAAGAATCGACGGTTATTGCTTAAAAGCTCAATAACGGATTTTATTTAGTTCTCCTAGTGTTGGAGAATTGTGATTGAAAGGAAAAAGCTTTTATTATTTTTTTATTTTTAGTATATACCATGTCGGCATTAACAGGCGGACATAGGGAGCCTGTTAATGCCGAACATAAGTAAATATGAGGTTTTAGAATGGATTGGAGTTATTTTTATGAGTAAAAAGAAAAATAGAAATATTAACGGACAGATTACATATGCCATAAACAAATGCTTTAAAGAAGGAATGGATAAAAGAGCATATAAGATCCAAGAGGGAAGATCCATGGGCGATAAAGTTTTTAGTTATGCGGAAAAATATAGACTTAAAGATATGGCGAAATCTTTACAAAAATTTTTAAAGGACAATGGAAGAGATGTTAAGTATGTGAAGGATATACAATCGGAAGATATTCAAGGCTACTTAGAAAGTGCAAAGGCGAGAGGCTGCACACAAAATACAATAGATACATATGCGAATAGCTTATTTAAAATTCAAGAGGCTATAAATGCCACATATGGCGTTAAAACAAATTGGAGGAGTGAAATATCTATTCCAGTAGCTGAAAAGGCTCAGAGTGGCGATAGAGGAGCAAATAGTGTTATAACAAGAGATGATTATAATAAAATATTAGATTATGCAGAAAAAAATATTAGTGAAAGCGGATATGCTATAAGATTACAGGACTTTTTAGGGGTTAGAGTTGAGGAAGTGGCTCGCATAAGTAGAGATAATATAAACTTAGAGGAGAAAACTATAAAATTTACTAATACAAAAGGGGGAAGAGAACTTACAAGAGATATTCCAGATGATAGAATAAATCTTGTTAAGGAAGTACTAGAAAAAAATTACCATGAAGATAGGCTGCTGAGTATACAAGGAGATTCTATAAACAGATATTTAAATAGAATTGAAGATAAATTAGGTATAGAAAGACACAGTAATCACGATATTAGGCGTTTAATAGCACAGGAGAAGTATGATAGTTATAGAGAATCAGGATTGAGTATAAAAGATGCAGCTAATAAAACAAGTACTTGGTTAAGTCATGGAGATAATAGAAATGAGCTGCTTGAAAAGAGCTATATAAAATTAAAATAAAATTTTAGATTTATAAATATTAACTTGAAATTTATTTATTGATTAAAAGATGAGTTTAATTTAAAATTTAGATTAATACTGTAATTTTGTTTACTAAAAATTAAAGAACTAGTATTTACTTTTATATTTTTAAATTGCAAAAATTAATTGTCAAAATACTAAAAAGAAGATGAAATTTTATATTTATTTCTGAAGTTCCTTATTTTGAGGACATTGAAAAAATATAGGTTTTATCTTTTTTTATATTAATTAAAGTTAGGGAGTTAAATATTATGTTTAATTTATATAATGAATTTTTAAAATATGAATACAATGAATTACAAGAGCTGTTTAAAATGGCTAGAAGTAAAGAAGAACAGGACTTCTATATGGCATTATGTAACTTTAAATTACAGAAAGAACAAAAGAAAGTTATTGGAAATGATTTTGAAATGGAGTTAACATTAAATGAAATATTAAATTGGGTTAAGAGTGAAAGGCTTAGATTAAATCTACCAGATAGTAAGACTTTTTATTTTTCAAATGAAAAAAGTAATGATAATTATGATCTTAAAATATTTAAATGTTTTAGTTCTGATAAAGATATTAAAAGTTTAAAGGATATAATAAGAGCTGAAATAGAAAGTGTTAATAATGAATATAGTATTTGTAAAATAATAATAGATGTAAGATTTGGATCATTAACTTTTTACTTTAAGAATAAAAAAATATAAAATTTATTAGTAAATTTTATATAACTATAAGTAGTTTAAATAATAAGTTTATTATAAATAATTTATAAAATCAGTATCAAAAACGAGGATTTTTGATGCATTATTTTTTTGTACAGAAAAAAGCCAAATTTTCTATGTAAAAATGTATTAAAAAAGGTATCATAATCTATTTAGATTATGATACCTTTTTGGTATAATAAAAGAAATAAATTTAGAAAAAATGGAGATAAAATTATGTTAGTTGGATATGCAAGGGTTAGTACTGAAGAACAAAGTTTAAATAGACAAATAGATATGTTAATTGATTATGGTGTAGATAAGAGAAATATATATCAAGAAAAAATAAGTGGAATGAAATCTAATAGAGAGCAGCTAGATAAAATGATAGATGAACTACAAGAAGGAGATACAGTTATAATTACTGATTTGACCAGAATATCAAGAAGTACAAAGGATCTACTTAATATTATAGATAGAATAAAAGCTAAAGGAGCTAGTATAAAAAGTATTAAAGATACTTGGCTAGATACATCAAGTGATAATCCATATAATAGTTTTTTACTAACTGTTATGAGTGGATTGAGTCAATTAGAAAGGGACTTAATAAGTCAAAGGACTAAAGAAGGGTTAAGAAGTGCTAAAGCCAGAGGGCGAAATGGTGGAAGACCTTCTAAACGTAATGATAAGGCAGATACAGTATGTTTACTATATAGAGAAGGGTATAAAATAGCTGATATAGTAAATCAAACTGGATTAAGTAGAGCAACTATATATAGAGTTTTAAAAGACTAATAGTCAATTAGTGGAACGTTATAATTGTTAACTTCTTAAGGTTATTAATACTAAATTAATGTTTCATAATGATTAAGATTAGTTAGAGTTTATAACTAAAAAATGAACTTAATTTAGTAGGAGATGGCTAAACTAACAATATTTTTGGAGATATTCTAGATAAAGAGTTGTTTTAACAAAATAAAATTATACTTATTTTGTTATTTTAAGATAAATTTTTCAATTAATAGTTTAAATTTAAAATTAATCTTGTATCCTATTTTAAGGCGATTTGATTAAATAGGATACAAAATTTTCAGTTTTTACATAGATTTCTTTTATTCAACAATAAGTGTTATTCTGTGAGAGGCTCTTGTCTCTATAGAGTTTATATCATTAAAATTTGTTTTTTCTAAATTAAATACTCCATAGAATACCATTTCATATTTACCTTCTTTTTCAGGAGCTTTAATTTCTATATTATCTATTGTATATTTATTTTCTTTTAAATTATAATATAAATTTAAAGAATTATTTATTATAATTTGATTATTATTTAATGTACCATATAGTAGAAGTTCAGTAGAGTTTCCTCCTCCTAAAATTATAGGTAAAGAAACATTAGAACCTTTCTTGGCTTTTATAAAGTTTTTAGGTGCAATTTCTTTTTCTAAATCTTCTTTTGTATTATTTATAATAAATTGATTTTCATTAGGCAAATTTTCAATTGAAATATAATTCTTAGCTTGTTTTAAAATAAAATCATCTTTTTTCAATTCATTACCATTATTATTAATTTCTAAAGTATAGTTATAAGTGGATTTTAGCCATACTTTTTCATTTACATCTATAGCATTAGTATTATTATCTGTAATTATATTTAAATTTACAATATTAAGACCATTTTTTAGGTTATCTAATATTGGTTTTATAGGAAGCACTTTAGATTCATTGTTCTTAAGAAAAAATTTAAAGTTATTAGATAAGCTATCATTTTCAATATCTTGTATATTTATTTGAATACCATTAACAAAAATATTTAAGTTACATTCTAAATCTTTTCCTGTTTTATTCATAAATTTATATTTATAATTATTTAAAATTGATGAATCTAAAATTTGATTATGCATTTGAGGATTATCTTCAGTAAAAACGAATAAACCTAATCCAGAAATTGGTGCATCAAAAGAGTTCGAATCTTCTTTTGAAAAATATTTATTTATTCCAATACCTAAAATTAAAATAAATATAAAAAATAAAATTGTCTTATTATTTTTTTTATTTAAGATCGTCATTAATTAGTTTACCATCCTTTAAATATACTATTTTATCACATATTTTAGCTACATTAATATCATGAGTAATTATAATTACTGTTTTTCCTTTTTGATTGATTTCTTTTAATAATTTTAATATATTTTCAGTATTTTCTATATCCAAAGCTCCAGTTGGTTCATCAGCTAAAATAATACTAGGATTAGAAGCTAATGCTCTTGCAATAGCTACTCTTTGTTGTTCGCCACCTGATAATTGAAAAGGATATTTGTTAATTTTATTTTCCATACCAACTGATTTTAAATAATTTAATGCAATAGCTTTGGCATTTAAATTTTCTTTTGTATAATATTTTTTATATAATATACCTAGTTTTACATTATCTAGAACCGTGTAATCATTAATTAAGTTGAAATTTTGAAATACAAATCCAATTTCTTTACTACGTATTTCTGATAATTTTTTATCTTTGCAATCATTTATTCTTAAATCATTTAATAAATATTCGCCTTTTGAAAGTTTATCAATACAACCCAAAATATTAAGAAATGTTGACTTTCCAGAACCGGATTTTCCCATTATTGCAATCATGTCATTTTCATATACATCTAAATTTATAGAATCTAAGACTTTAAAAGGCTTTTTATCTATTAAATATTCTTTACTTAAATTTCGTACTTTTATTATAGGCTTTTTCATTATTAATCTCACTTTCTTTTAAGATTTTAATTCGTTACAAGGATTAATAGAAATTATTAATTTGGTTGGAACTATTGATGTTATTAATGCTACTATTAATGAAACTATAATTGAAACAATAAAATTTAATAAAGTTATTTTAAGTTCATACTTATATAAAATTTGATTTAATTCGATTTGAATAAAAAATTGTAGAATTAAAGCTACAAAAGCGACCAATATACTCAAAAGAATCATTTCAAAAAGAACATCTTTTATTATTAGCCAATTAGTTGATCCTAAAGATTTTTTTATAGCAAACTCTTTTTTTCTATTAAGTATCCAAAGAGAAAATAAATTACTTTCATTAATAATTGTAACTAATAGTAATAATAATCCTATTAAAATTATTAGTTTTAATGGCATTTTTATATTATTTATATACTTTGGTTTATTAAGTAAAGTTAATTTATTATTATAGTAATTAAAATCTTTATTTCCTGAAATATATATAGGAATATTTTGTATATCAGGCTCTTCTTTGTATATTTGAAAATAATTCTTATATGGAATTTCTATAAGAAAATTTTGAGGAGAATATCTTTTTGTTCTACCAATAACACCAATAACTTTATAGGTTTCTCCGTAAATATCAATAGTTAAGTTATTTTCAAACTCTTTATTTTTAAATTTATTTTTAAAAATTTCATAGCCTATTACGGCAACTTTTTCATCGCTTAAACTTTCTTCTAATGTTAAATTTCTTCCATATATAACATTTGGTCTCCATTTTATGTTTTTGTTGTATAAAACGGGCTTTATAGATGGAGCATCAGATAAAGAAGCATTTCTGTCTATTGGATAAATAACAGAACCTAAAGAAACTTCATAGTGTTTATTTAATTCCTTAACAATATTTTCTAAGTCTTGTGTAAAGTTTTTTTCATTAATTTCTTGATTTTTATAAAGTAAAGTTTCTTTAACTTTACTATTACCACCATTTAGTTCTGTTGAAAAATTATATGCATCTTCTAAAAATGAAAGCCCTATAGAAATGGCTAATATTCCCAAAAGCATTCCTAAAAAAATTATAAAAACCTTAATATGATTTTTTTTCCATCTTTTTAATATAATTCCCAAAAAAGTACACCTCAATTCTTGATTAATTCTACAGGTTCTTTCTTTAAAATAGTAATTGAAACAACTAAATTGCTTATAAGTATATAGAGAGAAATTATTACTAAAGATATTAGAAAAGTATTTTTATTTAGCAATACTTCAAAGTTATACATAAAATAATCCTTAAATTTATAAACACTAATATAACATATAAAAGCTGCTAATAGACTAATTATAACTATTTCCATTAATATAAATAATAAAATATTTTTCTTTGAAGCTCCTAAGCAATAATAAACTCCAAGCTCTTTCTCACGCATTAAAATTATTGAGTGAATTATTGATATAAAGCCAAATAGAGAAGTTATTAATAAAACTATAGTAAAAATTGAAATGAAAATTAATTCTATAATTTTATCTTCTAGTTTATCAAAAAATAAGGCTTTTAAATCTGAATCTTTTAATTTAATTCCTGGATATTTTGCTTCAATTTCTTTTTTTATATTATTATATTCATCTTTAGAACAATTTAAATTGATAAAATATTGTGAGATTATTTGTGGATTTTTTTGGAAATCAAGAGGATATATAATTACATCAAAAAAATTTAATTTATCAACTAGAATTGTATCATCTAACCAAAATTTAGCGGAATTATCTAAAATACCTACTACTTTAACAGTAGAGCCACCATTTATATAGTTATTTTCATTTACAAATAAATTATTTTTAGTTTTGAATTCACTATTTAAAGGGTATTTTTGTTCTAAATTTTTGCTTATTATAATAGGTATTATTGTTTCTTTATCTTCATAGTCTAATTTGAAATCATTTTTATCAAAATTTCTTCCTTTAATTATTGGGAATTTTATAGAATCATTCATATTACTATCTATATAGATATCATATCCACTACCTAATCCTGCTTGTACAGAAAATTGATTAAATTTAATTTCATTAAATTTATTAATATCTGAAGTTAAATTTTTTAAATTATTACTAATTATTTCAGGATCTGAGTTATATTCATTGTCAATTAAAAAATTTCCTTTAATATTATCAAGGGAAGTAAGCTCTTCTATTTCAGTTAATTTATTATTGATATTTAATATCATTCCAATTAATAATAATACACAAGCTAAAGATATAAAAATTTGTAAAAACATTTGAAGCTTTTTTAATTTTTGTTTTTTTAAATATTGAAAAAATATATTTAATATTGTCATAAAGTCTCCTTATAAAAAAAATATGATATTTAAAATATCATATTTTTTTTGTTTTTTTAAGTTGTTCCTGTCCAATTTCCATGGCTTGGACTATAAACTGAATGAGTTCCTACTACACCACTATAATTACAAATAACTGTTTTAGTAGTTGCTCCACTTGACATACTTTCAGATTTAGTTGCTTTTAGAACACCATTGTCAGTTAAGGAAGCTTTTATAGTGTTAACAATATACCTATTATCAGCTATATATGTTCCTGCTAAACCATATCTAGTAGATCCTTCCATATATAGGTTTAGCTTACCTATATAATCTCCACCATTTCCATAAGTATAATATGCAGCTTTAGCAGGAGTATATATTGTTCCTAATAACAACATGCTTGATAAAAAAATTTTAACCCCTTTTTTCATAAATTTTCTCCTTTTTTTAAAAAATTTAACAGTAAAATTATAACATATAAAGAGGGATTTTGGAAGCTATTGTATAAAATTGTATAATAATAATTTAGTGGATTGATTTTGGGGAAATATGTATTTACTACGATAAGTAATAACTTATTAATTATAATGTGTTAATTAATGGTAGTATTTTTATTTATTAATTATCGTTATAAATACATTTAATAAGGATACTATATTTAGTAATAGTTAACAGTATTGAAAGTATGATATAATTTTCTTAGTTTTACAAAGGGGGAGGTGAATAAGTGAGAAACGCATTAAAGCTGAATAAAATGAACTATATAGATAATATTTATAGTAGAAGTAAAGGGTGGATAACCAGGAGTATTATAAATAAAAGGGGATATAGTCAATGGCACTATAAATACGCTGAATTAAAAGATTTAGATATGAGTGATGAAAATATCTATATAACTCTAAATACCTTCTATAAGCCTTGTAGGCGGTTAGAAAACATAAAAGAGTTAAATACACTGTTTATAGACTTGGACTATTATAAAACTGGGAAAACTAAAGATCAGGTATTAATGGACTTAGAAAAGAATTATTTTAATCAAAGTATTCCTATACCAAACTATGTAATAGATAGTGGAAGAGGAATGTATTTAATATGGATAATAAATGCAGTACCTAGTAAAGCATTACCATTGTGGAAAGCAGTTCAAGAATATTTATATAATCAATTAAAGTTTTTTGGAGCAGATAGACAAGCCTTAGATGCAACCAGGATATTAAGAGTTCCAGGAAGTATAAACTCTAAATCAAAAACAGTAGTAAATATAGTAGATGAGTATGAATATATTTATGATTTAAGAGAAATACAAAATGGATTTTTACCTGAATTGAAACCATATGAAAAGAAAAAAGGTAGACCAAGTAAAATAAATTATATTTATAGAGAAAGAAGTTTATATTATGGAAGAATACAAGACATAATAAAACTTTGTGAACTAAGAGAATATGATTTAAAAGGGCATAGGGAGCTTATACTATTTTTATATAGATATTACCTTTGTAGTTTTACAGAAGACATTGAAAAGGCGCTAAATGATGTTTTAGAACTAAATAGTATGTTTAGACAAACTTTAAGTGAAAGAGAAGTTATAAGAGCAACTAGGAGTGCTGAAAGATGTTATTTAGATAAAAATAAGAAATATAAGTATAAGAATGAAACTCTTATAGAGTTATTAGAAATTACAGAAGAAGAACAAAAATATATGACAATAATAATTTCTAAAAAGGAATATAAGAGAAGAGAAAATATTAGAGGTAAAAAATTATCAAGAGCAATTAAAAGCTCAAGGAAAAGTAACAAAAAAAGAGAAATTATCAGAAATAGAAGAATTATATAGAATTGAACTGTCTCCATCAACTATTTCCTACATAACGGATAAAGTTTTCGGAACTGCTACTGAATGGCAAAATCGAATGCTTAATAATGTATATTAATTCTAGCTTAGTATTTTTGTAGAATTTTATTATGTAAGGATAATAAAATTAAGAAGTTTTTAGTATGTCAAGAAATTTCTAAATGGTTATTTTGAGCTTATTTTAGTATATATTGTGTGTACACGGTTACATAAAAGATATATAATTAATTTATATTCAAATCTATTAAATTATAACAAGTTTGATTTTCTTACAATTTATTTGAAAATATTAAATTAATATACTTGTATGTTTGAATCTGTTAGGTTGTTATGAAAAAATAGCTTAACTATTCTTAAAATTACTCGTTCTTTGAAAATT
>ERZ773156.1548-NODE-1548-length-11668-cov-3.97477_pt1 | contig 11668 bp, 8 predicted proteins | sample MGYA00511895_ERZ773156 | MGnify/ENA primary metagenome ERZ773156 (study PRJEB29015, sample SAMEA2737850) | human gut metagenome | biome: human gut; feature: human-associated habitat; material: faeces | place: China | collected 2012 ...
TCGGTAACGATTTTCTTATCATTGTTTTTTTCTTCTTCAATTATATTTTCTATAATTTGTATATTTTTTATTTTTAATAAAAAAACAAATATTATACTTCCATCTTTAAAATACTACTTGTTTATATTTCTCAAAAAAATAAAAACAATAAAATAGAAAAATAAAAACACTAAAAATAAATGAATATTATGAAAAAGAGGCTACCCAAATATACCTGAAATATATTTTTTAGTTCTTTCATCTGTTGGATTGTTGAATATCTTTTCTGTTGTATCAAATTCTATCAATTGACCATTCAAGAAAAATCCTGTATAATCAGATATTCTTTTAGCCTGAAAAAGATTGTGTGTAACTATAACAATAGTGTACCTCTTGGCAAGTTTAAGAAGCAACTTCTCTATTTTCATAGTATTTTGTATATCCAATGCAGAACAAGGTTCATCTAAAAGTAATATCTCTGGATTTACACTAAGACTTCTAGCAATACATAATCTCTGCTGCTGCCCTCCACTCAATTTCAAAGCAGATTTTTTTATATCATTTTTTACTTCATCATATAACCCTACTTCTTCCAATTTATTTTTTATCAATATATCAAGTTCTTCTTTATTTCTTGTTCCATAATAAATAGGTGCATAAGTCATATTCTTATATATTGAAAAAGGAAATGGAGATGGAGTTTGGAAAACTATTCCTATTTCTTTTCTTAATTTTTCTTTATCAACATCAGCACTATTATTTCCATTAAAAAAAATTGTTCCTTCCACTTTAGAATCTTCTTCATCATTTATCATATGATTAATGGTTTTAAGAAAAGTTGATTTTCCACAACCAGAAGGACCTATTATAGAAACTATTTTATTTTTCTTTATAGACATATTAATATTTTTTAGTATTTCTTTTTCTCCATAGTATACAAAAAGATTTTTTATTTCCAATATATTTTCCACTATTTCACTTCCTTTTTCTTAAAAGTATCTGACTAAGTATAATCACACTAAGTAACACTAACATCAATACAAAAGCTGTTCCATATGCTTTTTCAGTAGATATTCCTTGAGTCAGTAGTATATACAAATGATATGAAAGGGACATTGATGGTTTTGTTATATTAAAAGATATTGGAGAATTTATTACAGCCATACAAAACATTATTGGAGCTGTGGCTCCTACTGCATATCCAAATGCTAAAACAAGAGCTGATATTATTTTATCTCTACATAGTGGTATAACAATTTTCATTATAGTATATACCTTCGATATCCCCATAGAATAAGATGCTTTTATTAAGTTTTGGTCTACTTCTTTAAATGCCTTCTCTATTCTTGTTTCAACTACTGGAAATATCATTATCCCCAATGTCAGACCTCCTGAAATTACTGACCTTCCTAGTCCTAAATACAATACAAACATTGTATACCCAAACAACCCTAACACTATTGAAGGGATACCTCCCATACACTGTATTATTGTCTGTATTGTTGCTTTTATTTTTTTATTTTCAGTATAAAATACTAAATGTATCCCTGTGCATATTCCAAAAATTCCTGCAATAATACAAGCTATTCCAGTGGAAAGAAAACTTCCTATAATAGCTGGAGCTATCCCTCCTTCTGTTCCCAATATCATTCCTTTAGGAACATCTGTAATAAATTTCCAGTTTACAGATCCATACCCTTTCCAAAATATATATCCAAATATATAAAGTACAAGAAATATTACTAAAAGTCCACTTCCATATGCCCATATTCTTATTATCTTTTCTTTTATTCTCACAGCAGCCTCCTAAAGAAATCTTTTCTTTAGATAATTTATAAGTATATTAATACAGAATACCATCATCATTAAAATAAATCCAGAAGCAAACAAAGCACTATAATGTAAACTGCCTACCTCTGTCATTCCCATTTCTAAAGCTATCAACGAAGATATAGTTTGAGCTTTTCCCAGCAATTTAGGAAAAATAGGAGCATTTCCTATTACCATCATTACTGCCATAGTTTCACCCATAGCTCTTCCCATTGATAATATTATACTTATAATTATAGTTTTTGTAGAAAGTGGAAGCACCATTTCACTCACCATATACCATTTTGATACTCCCATTGCTTCAGATATTTTTTCATATCTTTCTCTTGTTTCTCTCATATTTTCTTCGCATAGAGATATCATAAAAGGAAGTATCATAATAGAAAGAAGTATTCCCCCAGCAAGAACTGTTTCTCCTGTAGCCATTCCCATACTCTCAAAAAATTTTACAAGTATTACAAGTCCCATAAAACCATAAATAACAGAAGGAACACCTGCTAATATATCTACATAAGGTTTTAATATATTTCTAATTTTTAAAGAAAGAACACATGAAAGAAAAATACTGCACCCTACTCCAACAGGAAGTGCAATTAATACTGCTGTAAAAGAAACATAAAAAGTAGCAGATATAATGGGGAGTATTCCTAAATATTGTCCATTCACAGAAACAGGCTTCCACCTTTTTCCTAAAATAAATTCTTTTAAGCCAACTTCTCTGAATAAAGGAAGACTCTCCTTTAATATAAAAATTATTATAAAAGAAATCATAAGAAAAGATATTAATGCTGCAATTTTTAAAATCTCAGCAAATACTTTATCATATTTTTTCCAAAACAGCATTTTCCCCCTCCTTCACAAATATAAAAAATGGCTCAACATCTATAAAAATGAGCCATTATTAAACCATTTACTATTTTACAGGAATATAACCACTTTTACTTACAGAATCCATTCCTTTTTCCGAGAATATATAATCAACAAATGCTTTTTCTTGAGGAGTAAGTTCTCCATTTTTGATAAATAATAGAGGTCTTTGAATTTTATATTTACCTGACACAATATTTTCAACAGTTGGTGCTGCACCATCTACAACTAATGCAGTTATTTTATCTTTATTTTGGTTATACATACCAAACGAAGCATATCCAATAGCATATTTATTTTCTACTAATTTTGCTGCCAAAGCTCCCATTGAAGGTGCCTGAATAGCATCATCTTTCACATCAGTTTTTCCCATAATAACATTTTGGAATACTTCATGTGCCCCTCCACCAAGATCTCTAGTTACAACTATAATTTCTTTCTTTTCAAGTCTTTTATCTATATCACTCCAATATTTGTATTCTCCAGAAAATATTTTTCTTAAAGTTTCTCCATCTATTTCTTTTGTATATTTTAATATTGGATTTTCATTATTGACTGATACTGTTAAAGCATCCGAAGCTACTACATATTCTCTATATTCAGGAAGCTTAGCTTTTTCACTTTCCTTTACCTGTCTAGCTACCATTCCAAAATCACTTACTTTTTCAATTACACTCTTAACCCCAGCTCCTGATCCACCAGAAGATACATAAATTGCTATATTTTTATTTGGAAAACTAGAATCTACTTTATCCCAAGTTACATTTTCTTCTATAAAATCAGCAGATATTTTTGAAATAACAGGAGCCAAAGAAGATGATCCATTGAACATTATTTGTGCTTTAAACTCTTCAGCAGCTAAACTTCCAAAAGATAGCCCAAATATTGCAGCTCCTAAAAATATTTTTAATAATTTGTTTTGCATTTAAGTCCCCCTTAATTTTGTAATTCTATTTGTTATTATATCATTTATATAATAATTTTCAACTTAATTTCTAAACTTCAAGTTGATTTTTCATAAAATTAAATTTTCCTTTTTTTCTCTTAATCTTCCTTATTTTCAGAATATTTATCAAAAATAACTTTTATACTTTTTCCATTTTCCCTATTTGCAATTATTATAAAATAATCTTTATTTTCAGTTATATTACTAGTCTTCTTTATATAAGAAGCTATTTCATCACTACTTTTAACTGCTTTTTCAGGCATTTTTTTTATAGAGTCCAACATTTTTTCTGTTAATTCTTTATCTGAAATTCCTTCACTCATTTTCTCAACTAAATTTATCAAAGTTTTTTTTAGTTTTAGCTGATTTGAATTTAAATTATGGCAAGATACAATGATTCCTATTCCATAAGGTATTTCTTTATCTTTCAGTAAAATATCTATTTTTTCATTAAGTTTTCCAGTTTTTCTCTCAAAAAAGTAATATGTTTCTTCATCTTTAAAACTAAATCCATTTTCTATAAGAATATTTTTTACTTTTTCCAATTCTACTTTTTTTAAAAATTCCTCTTTGGGAAAAATGAAAATGCAAATTATAAAAAATAAAACTAAAAATAGAAATTTTCTCATAATCTTTCGCCTCTTTTAATAAATAATTTTATAATAATATTTTTTCTAAACTAAGAATTTTATAAAAAGTAAAGTCTTATATACAAAAAAGCAACTGTCACTATATAGACATAATTTTAACTCTCTGTTACTATAATATAAAAACTGGAGGTTAAATTATGGAATGGTTTTCTTCTAAAAAATGTGAAACAAATATTTATGTAATATCAGAGAAAATAAATGAAAAAACAAAATTTGATTTTATTTTCTATTCACTTGATGAAGATATAAAAAATAATTATGAATTTCTAACAAAAATTAGAAATAATATAGGCAATGTAACATCTAAATTAAAAACTCCTGAATGGGAAAAATTCAGTTTAAAATTATGGTATAACTATGGAAAAAGTAGTGGACCTCTTGGTGCAGTTAAATGTGTTGCTGAGCTTCCTGTTGATGTTACTGAAGGAAAAACTTTATATGCTGCCATTGTAAATTTAAATAAAAAAATAATAATTCCCCAAAATCATATTTTACCTGTTACTATTAAAAATTATGATAATATTAAAAAAGCTACAATTATATTTTAATATTTTTATTTCTAAATTATTGTAATATCACTAACTAAAATCGCTTATATAAACATTCTCCTCAAGTTTATATTTTCTTTTTTATCAAGCAAAAAAATTTCTAGAATATAAATTTATCTACATACCATTTAACTATAGTTATCTTTTTTACTTCTTTTTTCTCTAAGGAGATTAAATTTTTTATATATTTAAAATAAAGGCTGCTGTAAATTTTAATATTTTTTAATTTTTCTATCTTTAATATTAAACAAAATTTTATTTCTCCTGCATCTTTTTATATTTCTTTTTACCATAGTTTTAAAATTATCTAATACAGATTTATTCAAGTTTTCTGTATTATTATCAGTTAAACTTTTCTAATGAAGCAAGAGTTTCTTTAGAAAGATATACTTTTGGAACTAAAACTTTTATTCCATTTATCTCCTCTTCTACATACCATATAATATCATTTTTAAGATTATTTATCTGTTCTTTTGTAAGAGCTACCCCAATAGATAGATTCAAATCTTCCATAGCTTTTATAGAGTTATCTAACAATATCTGCATCTGTTCCCTATCATTTACAGCTCCATTGAGATATCTCTTTCCTGTATTTTCAAGAATAGCTCTGTTTACTATTCTTGATTCATAAAATGAATCTCCTAGGAGTTTAATATCTTTTTCAGGATTATATCCTATTTTTTCAAATAAATAATCTGAACCAAGATAATAACTCATATCTATAAATTTCAGGTTTGTTTCTATCAGATATTTAAATTTAGGATTTTTTTCAGTTGAAATAGAATTGTTTATACTTGATATTTCATTGTCTTCTATATCTATTTTTTCTTTAAAATCTATTGAAATATCTTTTGAATCTATTAAATCTTTATTTACAACAAACAGTTCTTTATCTCCTTCAGGGATTGTAATATAACTTTCTGTATTAATTGTTCCTGTTCTTTCAACATCACTGCTATTTAAAATTATTTGTTCCATATCTATAGTTTTTTCATTTACTGTGTTTTCCTCTTTTGTTAAAATTCCATCTCCTACTTGTATAGCAGATATATTTATATTATTTCCTGCTGATATCTTTGTTCTCTTATCAGTTTCTGCTGCTTTATCTTCATAATCACCAATACTATCTAGAAAGTTTCCATTTATCAATCTATATGCTGATATATTAATATCTCTGTCTGCTGAAATATTCCCTCCTCTGTTTATAACATCTCCTGTAGTTTTCAGAGTAACATTTTTTCCAGATGAAATATATGCCATTTTATTTGTATATTCATCTTCCCAACCTAAACTTGAAGAATTAAAATAAACTTTGCCATATTTTTCACTATTTTCTTCAGTAGCTATTAAACTTAAAAACTTATCCTTTATCCTGTTCTTTTCTTCTTTTGACATATTTTCTACAGCTCCAAACCCTTTTTCAACAACAGTAGAACCTTCTGCAATTTCTCCAAGATTTTCGATTTGAACTGCTTCTATATAAATATCTCCCATTGATTCTATAATTCCTGCATTATTTTGAACTTTACCTAAAGTTTTTATCTCTATGTTGTTCCCAGAAAATATTTCTCCCTTATTATTAATAAAATCTTCTTTTAAAGATATAGTCATATCATCTTTTGAATATATAAGTGAATAATTTCCATTTAATATACTTTCAGCATTTAAAATTAAAATATTTCCTGAAGCTATTTGTCCATTATTTATCAGCTCTTTTGAATTTACATCAAGATTATTCTGTGAAGTCAAAATTCCATTATTAGTGATACTTCCACCAGTTGTTATTGTATTATTTCCATTTCCTAAAACAATACTATTAAAATTATTCAATTTTCCTGAAAGATTAGTTGTAAAACTTTTTGTACTTCCCAATATTTTATTATTTATTAAATTTACTGCATTTATGGTTAAGTTATTTCCACCTACAAATTTGCTGTTATTTAGAAAATCTCCAGTTAAATTAAGTACTATATCTCCATTATTTTCTATATCTGTATTTACAGCAAGAGATTCTGCTGTTATTTTTAAAAGATTATTTCCTATATAATTTCCTTCAAGAGTAAAAGAATTAAAAATATTAAGTTCAAGCTGTCCTTGAGATTGTATCCTTCCATCTGTATTATAAATATTTTCTGCCTGAATAGATAAAACAGAATCATTATCAAATACTCTTATATCCCCTGATTGGTTATTAAGAGCTTCTGTGTTTTCTATCTCTATATTTCTGCCTTCAATAGTACCATTGCTGTTATCTAATTCTTTTAATCTTATATCTTTATCTGAAATTATGCTTCCTGTATTAGAAACATTTTCTGCTGTTATATCACCTTTTACTGTAATAATCCCTTCATTGAGCAGTTCTTTTTCAAGACTCATATTCTCTCCAAGAATTAGTTTCCCAAAAAGAAAATTCAACAGTGCTTCTCCTTCAAAATTCTTCAGAGCTGATATAGTCCCAGTATTTTTTGCTTTAGAAGCTTTTATACTTCCTTTGGCAATTAATTTCCCACTATTATCTATTTCTTTAATTGTTATATTATTCCCTTGAATCAAATTAGAATTTTCAACAGAATTATCAGTATCAAATTTTAAATCCCCATCACCTATTATTCTTCCACTATTATTCACAAATTGAGATGTAATATCCATATTGTTTCCAGAGAATATATCTCCTTTGTTTATTATATTTTTAGAAATTAAATATAGGTTGTTTGAGCTTTGAATAAGTGCAGTATTCACAATTTTATTTCCTGAAATAGTAATATCTTTCTTCCCGTATACAGTCCCTGAATTTTCAAAATTATAAATATTAAAAATTCCAGTGTCTGAAGTTATTATTCCATTATTTATAAGCCTTGTTCCAGTAATTAAAAGTTCTAGGGCAGATATTCTATCATTATTCAAAATACTATCACTTAATAGTGTAAGCTTACTTCCACTGCTCATATTTTTATTATTAATTACATTCCCTGTTATCTTCATATTTAAAAGAGAAAGAATATCTCCATTATTATTGATGTTTCCTGTTATCTCTGCATTTTCACTATAAATATATCCAGTATTTATTATATTTCCAGATATATTTAATTCCTTTTCACTCTTTATATTCTGGCTGTTGTCTATATTACCAATTATATTTACCAGATTTTTCCCTTGAACTGTTCCACTATTATTTAAATCAGCAGTAATAGTAAGTGTATCTTCTCCTGTTATATTCCCACTATTTTTAATCTTTTCTCCAGATACAACCAATTTTTCTCCTGAAATATCTCCTGCATTATCACCGACACCATCTATAAAAAGATGTCCTCCAGTTATAATTCCAGAACCCTCATTAATATATTTAGAAGATACGAGAGTGAAATAATTTTCTCCATAGATAATTCCTCTATTTGATATTTGACTAGCATTCAATGTAGCTGTCTTCCCCAATATGCTCCCATTATTTTCTAAATAATCTGTCATTTTTAAAGTTAAAACATCAGCTTGAATAAGCCCATTGTTATATAAAAATTTTGATGATATATTTATTGAAGAAGATATTATATTTTTTTCATTCAAAATATTATTTTCACTTTTTATTTCTATATCATTTCCACTGATATTACCTTTATTTGATAGATTAGTGCTTTCAATCTTTACCTTTTTATTAGCAGCTATTGTTCCTGTATTTTCTATATTTTTACCTTTAATTTTTAAATTTTCCACTGCTTTTAATGATTCATTTTTTAAATTTCCACTTAAAGTAATATCTGCATTTAATGCAGTAAGCTCTTTGTTCTCCATATCTTTTGAAGTTATTGTTACATTATCAGCTGAAATTTTTCCAGTATTAACAATCTTTTCTTTATTAGACATATTTATATTTTTTGAAGATATATTACCTTTGTTTTCAATGTTTGAACTATTTATTTCTATATTTTTATTTGAAGATATATTTCCAGTATTTACTATATCTTTAGATTTTATATTAATATTATTTTCTGCTATGGCTTTTTCTTGTATTTTTACATTTTCTGCATTGATTTTTATATCATTTTTAGCTTGAGCATCTTTTAATATCAAATCTCCATTAACATCTATTTCAAGATCTCCTGAACCTGCAAGCATTTCTCCCTGACTATTTACCCCAACACCTTTTTCTGTACTTTGAAGATATATTCTTCCAGCATAAATAGACCCTAATGCTTTTGCATCCAGAGCCACTTTAGGTTTATCTCCATCTTTTTCTGCTTTGGCTTTTACTTCTCCTGTTTCATGGTTATATTCATTTCTCCCCAAAACAACATTTACTTCTTCTCCTCCATAAACTGCACCATTGAGTTCTGCTGTTCTTGAAACAATATCTACCATTCTCATATTTTTTCCATCTATCCCCTGACTTCCCACTACCACTGTTCCATCATCTATATCAAATCCTTTTAAATCTCCAAATTCATCAGTTATAGATTTTCCAGTTGTCAATATTACTCTAGGTGTATTTATAAAACCTGCCCCATTCAGATATATTCCATTTGGATTTGCTAAAATATATTCAGCAGATTTCCCAACTACCTCAGTATATCCTTCTATATTACTTCTATTCACACCTGTTACTTCTGTCAAAATAACATCTGCTTCTCTGCCTTTTAAATTAGAGTTTCCTTGAATAATTCCTCCCAGCTGAGTTCTATTGTTTTCCTTGCTGCTGTTATTTAAAAGTACTCCCTCTTTTCCTACATTATATTCTTTAAAATAATTATGGGATACTCCATTCTTATTAGGTGCATTTATATTTACTATTGGAACTCCATTTGGTGCTTTCTCAACATTTACTTGCTGATTTCTGTTTTGATCAACTACTTTTGCAGATGCAATCACTTGCTGTGTAAAGATACTAAAAAAGATGTAAGTATAGATTATCAATCTTTTCAGCAATTTATTTTTTAATATCTCCATTCTAATTTTCCCCCTAGAAATGTTTAAAATCTTGTACTCATACTAAAATATATCTCATGTGTATTTTTCTTTATGTAAGCTGGAGCTGTTAAAGGCTTCGAATACGAAAAGCTCATATCAAAATTCTTCAAATACATTCTCAGTCCTATTGTTGCTCCACTCATTTCGCTTCCATTTTTCTCATAATAATCATCTTTGTAAACATCTTTCACTCTTCCATAATCATATGCTATAAATGGTTCTAAGGATTTATAACTATACCCAATCTCATTTCTTATATAGAAACCTTTATCACCCATTATTGAATTTTCTTTAAACCCTCTTACAGTAGTATCATCACCTATTCCTAATTTTTCTGAAGAATAGAGTATATCATCTGAATACTGTCCACTGAAAGAAACTCTGTATGAAAATCTCTGCTCCTTTATCATAAATGGTTTATACCAGCTCAAATCAACAGTATATTTTTGAAATTGTGCTTTTGGAGAATCTTCTCCTTTTTCTTCATCACTTTCTGCACCAAATCTTTTTATCCCCTCATGATAAGTAAAATTTCCATAAAGTATTCCGTTAAAAAATCTTCTATTATGATTGACATCTATTTTTAATACAGAAAGTTTTCTTGAACTTGTTATCAGCTTTATTCCGTCAAAATAATTTTTAGTTTCTTTATTTGTTAAAGTCATTCCTATGGAAGTTTTTCCATTACTGTTTCTATTTATTATTCTTCTTGCAGAATAATTCATATTTCTTGAAACTCCTGTTGTTTCATAGGTGTGAGCAAATGATTTTATTGTAGTAAGGTATTCAGACTGATCTTTTGATACTGAAAATTCCCAATATTTTACTGGAACCCTGTAATAAAAAGAAAAGTTTTCATTATCCTTATATTTTCTGTTTCTTCCAAGTTTTCGCTGATAAGTACTTACAAAAGTATCATTTATATCTGCAATATCTTCAAAAATAAGAGAAAATTTTATTCTATCCTTACCAGTGGAACTTTGCCCTAAATCATTGTAATTTACAGCTCCAGATATTTTTTTTCTTTTCTGATTATCTATTTCTACTATGCTTCCACCAAGCTCATTTCCTGCTACAATATCCACCCTTGCATTATTGGAGGAAACTGAATTAAGATTATCTATTCCTTGATCAAGATCATTTATATTTAATATTTTTCCTTTAGAAACAGGAAAAGAAGTAAAAAGCTTTAATTTTTTCTGACCTTCTTCTCCCTTAAATACAATTTTTTCCACATGTCCCTCTATTACCTTTAAAAATATTTCCCCATCTTGAATACTTGATTTTTCCATATCTATTTTTACTCTAACTGAAATATACCCTTCTTCAAGATACAAATTTTCAAGTTCTTTCATTAAATTTAGTATATTTTTTCCACCTTTTTTACCTATATATTTTTCTTTTAAAGAATCAATTTCAGATTTTTTTAATATTGTATTTCCTTCAATAACAATATTCCTTATTTCACTCCCCATGGCTTGGACATCTTCTTCAATATCATTTAATTTGACTTTATCTTTAAGTTCGCTTTTTTCTAATTTTCTCATTTCTTCTGCTTGTTTTCTTCTTTCTTCTCTAATCAATTCTTGCTGATCAGCATAACTATAATAACTAATCATCAGAAAAAGCCAAAAACATATCCCCTTGATTTTCATAAAATCTCTCCCAGTAAAATTTTCAATGCTTATTCTTTCAATGTTCATTATTTTTAATTTAATTTTTTATTTATACCTATATTTCTATATAAATTCATTTCATACTTTTTTACTAGCTCATTTTTCCAAAAGAATATTTTTTATAATCTGTAGTCAAATGTATATTTTAAATATTATCATTTTATCATTTTTTAATTGTTTCATGTAGGGAAATATTATATTATATATTTTTTC
>ERZ773156.1551-NODE-1551-length-11607-cov-3.17876_pt1 | contig 11607 bp, 10 predicted proteins | sample MGYA00511895_ERZ773156 | MGnify/ENA primary metagenome ERZ773156 (study PRJEB29015, sample SAMEA2737850) | human gut metagenome | biome: human gut; feature: human-associated habitat; material: faeces | place: China | collected 2012 ...
AGGTTTATACGCCGGACGAGAATGAGCCGCGCATTAAGGTCAGAGAAATTGAGATCGTCTATAACTTCATTGGTGCATTTGATTTTGAGGAAGCAAGGGAGCAATCCCAAGCAGCCCAAAAAGAAAAGAAAACCGGCGTAGCCTAAACTACGCCGATTCTCTCACATAAATGTTTTCTTACGGAACCACGCCTTTTTCCGATACCTTTTTGTGTTAGAAAGAACAAAGCACAACTTGCGGGCATTTTGTGCTATAATCAAATCAAAAGTAAAGGATTTTAATCTATGAAACAGAGTATCCGCAAAAAAGTACTGCTGGCAATCTTGCTGGTGACGATTCTTACAAGCTGTTGTATTACGGTCGTATTTTATTTCCGCAGTGCATCAATGATTGAGAAAAATTATACAGAAACCGTCTACTCGAGAGTCCGGCAGACTATGGAAAGTTTTGACAATTCCATGAAGGAATTATATTATAAAAATATTGAGATAGCCGGAAAAGAAGAGCTGCAAAGAGAAATTGAGCAATATCGGGAAAGCAACAATGCAGATGAATTGGAGAGTCTTGCAGAAATTTTGCGTGCCTGCAAAAAAAATGAGGATCGTCTCAGTTCAATTGATTTGATTTTACCCAAAGAACAGATTGCGGTGACTTCTGAAGATTTTCCGGTTTATAAAAGGGAAATTCCAAAAGAAGAGATTCAGACCATAAAAGAGATGGAAGAAAAAACGGCACGACCGGTTATGGTAAAAAACAGCGTGCATGAGAACCGGACCCAGGTTACAGAGATTCAGCCAATCTACGATGAAGAACAAAATATTCTTGCGTATTTATTATTAAACGTAGAAGAAAGAACTCTTTATTATCAATACATAGACCCGATTTATGATGAAAATATGAACCAGGCTTTGGTTTATGATGAAAATGAAGTAGTTGTCACAGGGATGAATTCCAAAGAAGCCGGAAAAGCGTGTGCAGAAGAGATGTGTCTGAAACAGAATGGGATTTTTCAAAAAGAAAAAGGAGTAATTGTGATTGGCTATAAAGGCGCATTTTCCGGCTGTCAGCTTTCTATTGCGGTGCAAAGGAATGCAATTTTGCGCCAACTCCGTCAGATGCAGATTTTTTTGATTGTAATTGTGCTGGTATTTTTATTTGTGGCAATTGTGCTTGCGGGCAGTTTGACGCGTGCAATTTACCGTCCGATAAAAAAGCTGACCGATACGGTGGAACAGGTTGGAGAGGGAGATTTGAGTCTTCGTGCGGAGGTAGAAACCGGAGATGAAATCGGAATACTGTGTCGGGAATTTAATGTGATGCTTGATGATATTCAGGAGTTAATTCAAAAAGTAATCGAAGAAGAACGATTAAAAAAAGATGCAGAATTAGAAGCACTTCAGTATCAGATTACCCCGCATTTTATGTATAATACTTTAAATTCGATTAAATTTGCGGCGTTGATCCGTGGGGAAAAGGAGCTAGGTGGTCTGATAGGAGATTTTGTGGAGCTGCTTCAAGCGACTATCAGCAAGAAAGGTACTTTTTTAACGGTAGCAGATGAATTTCATATTTTAAATAATTATGTGCATCTGCAGGAATTTCGGTATCAGGGAAGTTTTCGTGTGCGTTATGAGATGGAGGAAGGCGCCGGAGGTTGTTATATTCCGAGGTTGATTTTACAGCCCCTTGTGGAAAATGCAATTCTTCATGGGATTGACATGAAAGAAAAAAATGGAGAGATTATTTTAAGAGCAAAATTAGAGCCGGATCGATTACGGCTGTTTGTCATTGATAATGGCAGAGGCATGACAAAAGAACAGATTGATACGCTATTGCACAGCAAAACTAAAAAGACCAATGGTTTAAGTGCAATCGGAGTTCCAAATATTAAAGAGAGACTGGAACTTTACTATGGAGATAAGGGAGGAATGGTCTATCAAAGCAGTGAAAATGGAACGACTGTCGAGATTTTTCTCCCTGCAAAAAAAGAATTATGAATAAGTCCCCGTCCACTGCTTAATGATTTTGGTGATTGAAGCAGGGTACTTGACTTATTTGATTCAACTAAAAACAGACTAAAATACAGGTGGTGAAGTGATGTTTCAGACATTATTAGTGGATGATGATTTTCTTGTAAGAAGTTATTTAAAAACACTTGATTCATGGGAAAAAGAGGGATATGAAGTTGTACGTGATGTACAGGATGGGGAAGAAGCCCTTGAAGTGATGAATCAGGAAAAAATTGATATTGTTGTGACAGATATTTCAATGCCGCTTATGGATGGAATTGAATTAATTAAGGCTGTAAAAAAGAACTGGCCGGAAGTTTCTGTGATTGTGCTTAGCTGTCATGATGATTTTGAATATGTAAAAGAAGCAATGCGGCTTGGTGCAGATGAATATATTTTGAAAAACACCTTGGATGAAAATTCACTTTTAGAAGTATTAGAGAAAGCGAAGGCTCAAATAGAGGCAAAAAAGGCAAAGACTACACAGGAGAAACATACAAAAAAACTGATTCAGATGGGCAGTCATACATTAAAATATCATTTCTTTAATGGAGTTCTTTCTCAAATTTTAGAGGGAGAAGTGCGGGAACAGAAACGTCTGGAAGCGCAGATAGCAGGCAGTTATAAAAACAGTGCGGTGATTGCGATGTTTATGCATGACTGGAATCGTCAGAACAGGGAGTGGACACCACTGGAAGCGGAACAGTATTCATTGGAATTTCGGACGGGAATCGAGAGTGAAATCGAAGCTGTGTTAGGCGAAGAAAATGAATTAAAAGAAATTATCTATCTGGGAGCCGGAATTTTCTGTTGTTTTCTGGATTTATCAGAAATGAGAAGAGACTCTTTGATGCGCCAGAGACTGACAGATGTTGCCGGAGCCTGTTTTCGATTTTGTAAAAAAGAGCCGCATTCCTTTGGAATCAGTGTAAGCAGTATCTGTATTGGAGTACAGGATGGACTTCGTCAGGCATATCAGCAGGCAAGACAGATGATGAAATATGGATTTTATGACAGAGACAGCATTTTGTACTATGACTGTCAAAAAGAAGTTTCAAGAGAGCTTCCAAAGAGTGCAGAAAAGCTGATTCATCAGGTTCAGAATCAAACAGAGAATACAGAAGAAGAACTGGAGCAAGAGACTGTGACACTTATTTCTGAGGCAAAACAGAAGATGACGGATGGCAGAATTTTAGTTCAGTGGCTTCACAAATTGGATGAAAGTGCATACATTGAGCGAAGTGCACAGGTGTATACGGAGATTGATTCGATTGAACAATTTAAAATGGCTTTAGAAGAAAGCGTGCAGGAAGTCTGTAAGCATAGCGAAGAGGAGATTCCAGAAGGGGTTTCTCATACGATAAAAGTGGTGCTCTTGTATCTGCATCAGCATTATAAAGAACAAATCAGCCTACAGGATGTGGCAGAAGAAGCAGGAGTGAATTCGGCATATTTAAGTTATTTATTCAAACAGGAAATGAGAATCGGATTTGCCAATTATCTGCAGGAATGTCGGATGCGCTGTGCTGAAAAAATGCTCTGTGACACGAACTTAAAAATCAAAGAGGTTGCAGAGGCAGCAGGATTTAATGATTATCATTATTTTTCTAAGATTTTTAAGAAATACCACCACTGCAGTCCGGCGGATTATCGCAAAAAGCAGTAAAAAAATAAGATGCACTTGTGTTGTTCAAAGTGCATCTCATTTTGGTTTTCTTTACCGAGTGTACGGTATCATTGACTTTCAGATAAATAACGCAGCAGATGGAAATTTATCCAAGTTATTTTATTTTCCCAAGATTTCTTTTAATGCCTGTAATACTTCATCCACATCTTTTTCATTTGCACTTTCTCCCATATGCCCGATACGGATTAATTTTCCACCAAAGCATCCAAAAGAGCCGGCAAGCAGAATATTATAATCGTTTCTCATTTTTGAGAGTATTTCTTTATCTGTAAAACCTTCCGGAACTTCAAACGTAGTAACGGTATTAGAATAACCGGAGTGTGGATATAAGGTCAGTCCCATTTCTTTTAAAGTGGTTCTGGTCTTTTCGGCTACTTTTGCATGACGTTTTAAATGCTCCGGATCATTTTTGATATTTTCAAGTGCCTGACGCAGACCATAGATGTCGCTTGCAGGCATGGTATAAGGGAACCACTTTTCTTCATAGTAATGTTCAAATACTTTTAAGTTTGCATAGAAAGAAGCAATTGGTGTCTTACGCTGATTCATGACATCTTTTGCATCCTGGCTGATGGTAACAATAGTCAGTCCCGGAGGTGCGGAAATTGCTTTCTGAGAACCACCACATAAAAGGTCAATCCGGTAATCATCGGCTCTTACTTCTTCTCCGAACATCGCAGATACGGAATCGACAACGGTGAGGATTCCATAGGATTTTAATAATGGGCAGATTTTAGAAATATCGTTTAACATACCGCTTGGTGTATCGCAGTGCACGACTGTGGCATATTTAAAATCGTGCTGTTCTTTTAAGTATTCGGCAAGTTTTTCAGGGTCAACCGGCTTGTCATAATCTACGGTATAGAGAGTTGGAATGCCGCCATACATGGTTACGAAATCTTTAAAAGATTCGCCGTAAAGTCCATTATCAAGGACGAGGACACGGTCACCTGGTTCGGTGATAGAAGCACAGGCAGCTTCAAGACCGAGGATTCCCTCTCCATCAAGAATTAAAGTTTCATTTTTAGTGTGTAAGAGTTCACTTGCCAAAAGACAGGTCTCTTTGTAGTATTCACAGAAATCGGCATCTAAATCCGGATTTTGAAATTCCAGGCTTCTTGCCATGCGTACATTTTCCCGTACCTGAGTCGGACCTGGGGTCATCATTTTATACATCTGTTTACGCTCCTTTATAAATTATTTTTTGAGTTTTTTATTTTACGAGTTTCTGAAGACGTCCGATTACCAGTAAAACGATAACGGCTGCAACACCAATCTGAACCAGATTTCCCGGAATAGAAGCAACAGGAGCGGCCCAGTTTCCATAGATAAAGCCTTCGGCGATATAGTAACCTACGACTTTAATCACACAGGCAACTGCGATTGCAAGGACATTCCATCCAAAGCCTTTTCTTTTTTCGGTAATGGCGCCGACTGCAAATCCCATCAGTCCTACAATTACAAGAGTAAATGGTGCCCATGCAGTCCATCCGGACAGTAAATCAAATAATCCCATTCCGACACCGCCTGCGATTGCACCGGTTTTCTTGCCAAATAAAATTGCACCGATGAAAAGCGGAACATTTCCAAGATGGATTAAACCGCCGTTTGCAGCGATTGGAAGTTTGATGTTTACAAATGCAGTAAATACATAAGTCAAAGCGATAAACATTGCTGTAATTGTAATAAAGCGAATCTGTGAACTGGTTGTCTGTTTTTCGGCAACCGGAATGGCTGTATTACTTTTTTCAATCATTAAATTTTTCCTCTCTTTCTCTCTGTCGGTACTCGCAAAATCAAAAACAAGAAGATTCTGAGAGTACACACGATTCATCTTATCTTGAGTTTTAAGTATCATAACGAAAAACAGGCTTGCTTAAAATAGCCAGTTTTCTAAAGTTTTACCAGTCCAGTTGCGTTTGGAACATTTGCCAAGAGGAATGGAATGTGGTACAATAGGAGAAAATTTTGCGTGCCCCAGAACGTAGAGAAGAAATGAGGAAAAGAAAAAAATGGGTGTAACAATCAGGCAGATTGCCGAGGCAGCAGGGGTGTCAAGAGGAACGGTTGACAGGGCGTTAAATAACAGAGGGCGGATTCGTCCGGAGGTGGCAGAGCGGATTCAAAAAATTGCAGAGGAAATGGGATATCGCCCGAACCAGCTTGGGCGGGCACTTTCGATGAGTAAAAATAATATTAAAATTGGAGTGATTGTTCAGGCATGTGAGACCCCATTTATGAATGATGTGTTAGAAGGTGTAAAAAAAGCGAAAGAAGAAGTAGACAACCTTGGAGGAACGGTGATTGTCTGCAAGATTCCACATATCAGTGCTTCGGACACAATTGAAGCAATGGAAGAGATGCGAAAGGACGGAGTCAGCGCAATTGCAATGGTTCCATCGGATGAAGAGGCCGTCAAAGAAAAAATTCGTGAATTTACAGGAGTCTATCAGATTCCGATAGTGACATTTAACTCAGATGTGCCGGATACCGGAAGACTCTGTTTTGTCGGGCAAAATGGTATTCAGTGTGGAAAGGCAGCAGCAGGTCTGATGGGAGAATTGGTAAACGGAACGGGAAAAATTGCCATTATTTCCGGATATCGGACGAACCCTTCTCTTAGAGAACGTGTGGATGGGTTTACAACACAGATAAGAGAAAAGTATCCAGATGTGGAGTTGGTCGGACCAGAATATTGTTTTGAAGAAAATGAAAAAGCAGAGAAAATTACAGAGGAAATATTAAAAGAAAATCCGGATTTGAAAGCAATTTATATGACCTCCCATGGAGAATCGGGTGTGTGTATGGCATTAAAAAAGAAGGGCATGGCAGGAAAGATAAAAATGATAGCCAATGATTTTATGGGGGAAAACTACAGGCTCATGAGAGAAGGTTATATTCATTTTTTGATTGGACAGGACGCTTCGATTCAGGGTTACGAACCGGTTATGATTTTATTTCGTCTGCTGTTTCACGCAGAAGAACCGGAAAAAGAATTAATTTATACAGAAATTTATATCCGAAATGAATATACGATTCCGGAATAAAAATAAAGTAGAATAAAAACAGGAGGATTATTATGAGTATCAAAGAACAGATTCATGATTTATCAGATGAAATGATAACAAATATTGGCAGACTGGTTGCAATTGATTCCCAGCTTGGAATGCCTGGAGAGGGAAAACCGTTTGGGGAAGGACCGGCAGAGGCACTGAAAGAAGGACTGAAAATTGCAGAAGAACTTGGATTTAAAACCGTAAACTTAGATAATTACTGTGGTTATGCTGAAATGGGAGAGGGAGAAGAGATTGTCGGAATTGCCGGACATCTTGATATCGTGCCGGTTGGCGGAGACTGGACTTATGACCCATTTAAGCTCACAAGAGAGGGCGATTATATCTATGGACGTGGAACGACAGATGATAAAGGTCCAGTCATCGAGGCACTTTATGCGATGAAACTTTTGCGTGATTCGGGTGTGAAACTAAATAAGAGAGTGCGTCTTATTATGGGATGTAACGAAGAGACCGGTTCAAAATGCATGGAACATTATAATGAAGTCGAAGAGGAGTTATCCTGTGGATTTACGCCGGATGCAAATTTCCCATGTATTCATGGTGAAAAAGGTCATATGTCCATGGTGGCATATTCAAAAAATACAAAAATTATTTCTATGAATGGCGGATTTGTTTCAAATGCAGTCTGCGATGCGTGTACAACTGTGATTCCGGCAGAAGCGGGATTAAAAGAAAAATTAGAAGAAATTTTAGCAAAGACAAAGCTTCAGGAATATCAAGTGACAGAAGAAAATGGAACAATCCGTATTTATGCAAAAGGAGTTCCGGCGCATGCAAGCACACCGACACTTGGAGTGAATGCAGCAGGAGTAACCTTTGAGAGTCTTGAAAAAGCAGGATTTGAAGATGATTTTGTGAAATTTTATAACAGTCACATTGGAACATCCTGTGATGGATCTGGAATCGGATTGAAATTCGAGGATGAATACGGTGATTTGACTTTATGTAATGGAATTGTCAAAACAGAAAATGGTGTGGTTTCCTGTACGATTGATATTCGAGTTCCGGTGACTTTAAAAGCAGAGGATGTACGTAAGATGTGCGAAGAAAAACTTGAAGATGAAAACGGACGAATTGAAATTCTTGAAATCGGCGACCCGTTGTTCTTCCCAAGGGAGTCTCCGCTTGTCAATGCGCTATATAAAGCGTATGTGGATGTGACAGGTGATACCGAGAATGAACCGATGGTAATCGGTGGCGGAACTTATGCAAAATCCCTTAAAAATATTATTGCATTTGGACCGGAGAAACTGGGAATTGATTATCGGATTCACAGTGCAGATGAGTATATGCTGGTTTCGGGTATGGAAGAAGCGGTGCTGATTTATATGGAAGCAATTAAAAATCTTTTGGAGATTTGACAGAAAAGAGAGACGTAATATTTATGAGAGAATCGGATGCCGGATGGACATTATGAAGATATTATTCCGCATTATTATGTGTTGTAAAAACAGGAGAGAAAAACAATGGTAAAACCAATTATGAGAGATATCTTTTTCTTAAATCAAAAATCAGAGCCGGCAATGAAAGAAGACATTCAGACAGCAGTGGATTTGCTGGATACATTAAAAGCCCATGAGGATGGCTGTGTTGGCATGGCAGCAAATATGATTGGGGTAAAGAAATGCATTATTGCAGTGAATATGGGATTTTTAAATGTGGCAATGCTTAATCCGAAAATCGTGAAGAAATCTGGAAAATATGAGACTAAAGAAGGCTGTCTGTCCCTTGAAGGGGTACGAAAATGTACCAGATATCAGGAGATTGAAGTTGAGTATGAGGATATGAATTTTAAGAAACAGAGGCAGAAATATTCTGGATGGACAGCACAGATTATTCAGCATGAATGTGACCATTTGGAAGGGATTATTATTTAACCAAATCAAGCAAGTAGCGAAGCGGATTGCGAATATCCACTTGACTCAGGTGGTAGCAGGGAAAAAGTTTTATTCCTGCTACCTATTGCATTATAAAAATGATTTTAACACTTCTAACACTCCACTTTCCCAGTAAGGTGCACAGGTTGATTTCGCCGCTTCGATTACCTCTGGACGGGCATTGGAAACAGCATAGCTGGTTCCGGCATTTTTTAACATTTCAATGTCGTTGAGATTATCACCAAAGCAGCAGATTTCATCAGCATTCAGTTGATATTTTTCCATTAAAAAAGAGATAGCAGTCCATTTGCTTACTCCAAGCGCATTGCAGTCCACCCATTCTTTTCCGGCAACTGCAAGCTGAGCTTTTTCCTTCCAGGAAGGAATGAAAAGAGGAGTACACATTTCTTCACAGGCAGTTGGATGATAAATGGTAAATTTAATGATATCCTTTGATTCTAATTTTGATAAGTCATCGATTTCTTTCATTTCAAACCCATAAGAATCTCTTAACCAGTGGAACATCTGGCTACCTCCATCTTCTGCAAAACAGTAATCCGGTGTAGCGGCAAAACAGTCACAGGATGGAAGTTTTTCTTTAACCATCTGATACATATTTTTCCAAAGTTCATCTGACATTGGATAAGTTTTTAAGATTTCATTTGGGGTGCGGACGACGGTTCCGCCATCTGAAATATATAACAGTTTGTCTTTGATTGAGGCAAAGAGTTTCTTTTCACTTGAAAACTGACGACCGGAGCAGACAACAAACAGAATTCCTTTCTGGGTTAGCTGTTCAATCACGGTCATGTACTCCGGATTAATCATGAGAGTTCCGTCTTTTACTAAAGTTCCATCAATATCAGTTGCAATTAATTTTATCATAAGAAAAAATCCTCCAGGAAATAAGATAAAGCTATACTTAAAGATAATTATAAGTGAGATTTTATTTTGATGCAAGAAAAAGGGTGGTTCGGTTTTGGTAAAATTTATAGTGAATCTGTACAAAATCCATTGATAAAAATTATAATTTTTGTCAATGGATTTTTTTTGAACGGAGATATATACTTAACTTACAATTAAGATATAAACATAAGTGAAAAGTAAAACTTGATGCAAGATAAAATTAAGGAGAAAATTACGACATGAAATTAACAATGGATGGGATCAAAAATCGTGAAGCATGGGAGAAAGCAGGAATTCAGCTTCCGGGATACGATGTGAAAGAGATTTCGGAAAAAGCAAAAAAAGAACCAAGATGGGTACACTTTGGAATCGGAAATATTTTCCGTGTATTTATCGGTGGAATTGCAGATGGTTTATTAGAAGAAGGTGCATTAGACTGTGGACTTACCTGCGTAGAAACATTTGATTATGATGTAGTGGATAAGATTTATACTCCTTATGATAATCTGGGCTTAAGCGTTATTCTTCATGGAGACGGAAGTCGTGAATATAAAGTGCTGGGTTCTCTGGCAGAGGCAGTAAAAGCGCAGTCATCTAATGAGACACAGTGGAACCGTTTAAAAGAAATTTTTACAAGTAAGTCGTTACAGATGGTTTCTTTTACAATTACAGAAAAAGGATATGCATTACAGAAAGCAGATGGCACATGGTTCCCATTCGTACAGGCTGATATTGAAAATGGTCCGGATAAAGCGACAGGAGCAATGGCAGTAGTAGTGGCAATGTTGTATGAAAGATACAAGGCAGGAAAATACCCATTGGCTTTGGTTTCCATGGATAACTGTTCTAAAAATGGTGCAAAACTTCGTGAATCTGTACTGACTATGACAGAAGAATGGAAAAAAGCAGGATTTGTAGAGGAAGGATTTGTTTCTTATGTCAGTGATGAAAAAGTAGTTGCTTTCCCATGGACTATGATTGATAAAATTACTCCTCGTCCGAGTGAAAAAATTGCAGATGATTTGGAAGAACTTGGCATTGAAGAAATGCAGCCGGTTATTACAAGTAAAAAAACTTATATTGCACCGTTTGTAAATGCGGAAAAACCACAGTATCTGGTTATTGAAGACAATTTCCCGAATGGTCGTCCGGCACTGGAGAAAGGCTTTGGTGTTTATATGGCTGACAGAAATACTGTTAATTTATCAGAACGTATGAAAGTAACTGTATGCTTAAATCCGGTACATTCCGCTACAGGACCTCTTGGAGTCGTACAGGGATATGACTTATTTGCCCATATGTTAAATACAAATGAAGACATGATGAAAATGGCACGTATGGTTGCTTATGATGAAGGACTTCCGGTTGTCCCAAATCCTGGAATTCTCTCTCCACAGGCGTTTGTAGATGAATTATTCAATGACCGTTTCCCGAATGAATATTTAGGGGACACCAATATGCGTCTCTCTGTTGACGTCTCTCAGATGGTGGGAATCCGTTTTGGAGAAACCATCAAAGCTTATGTTGAAAAATTTGGAGATGCAAAAAAACTGACAGCGATTCCACTCGGAATTGCCGGATGGCTTCGTTACATGCTTGGAGTGGATGATGAAGGAGAAAAATATGAATTAGCTCCGGACCCAATGAATGAAGAAATTCAGGAACAGTTAAAAGAGATTGTAATCGGAAAACCGGAGACATTTACAGACCAGTTAAAACCGATTCTTTCTAACGAGCGTCTGTTCTTTGTTGATTTGTATACAACAGGTGTGGCAGAAAAGATAGAAGAAATGTTTAGAGAAATGATTGCAGGAAAAGGAGCAGTAAGAGCAACCATTCATAAATATGTAAATCAGTAATAGAAAATAATAGAAAGAATCGATTCAAAAGGTGATTCTCCAGAAGGTGGAGAGTCACCTTTTTTGTACAGAAAGATTTACTCAGCATACACTATAAAAAATGGAAAAGAAAAAAGCCAAATGGAAAATCAAAAACTGGAAAATCTATTAAATCTGGCATTGAATGCCACACCGGAGGAATTGGAAAAATCA
>ERZ773156.1552-NODE-1552-length-11595-cov-29.2241_pt1 | contig 11595 bp, 22 predicted proteins | sample MGYA00511895_ERZ773156 | MGnify/ENA primary metagenome ERZ773156 (study PRJEB29015, sample SAMEA2737850) | human gut metagenome | biome: human gut; feature: human-associated habitat; material: faeces | place: China | collected 2012 ...
GCTTTTGCCTCTGTCCGGTTCGCAGGTTTCTTCTTGACCAACTCAAGGTCTAATTGGTATTGCTGCTTAGCATTTAGCTTCTTCGGCTTCATGGCGTAACTCTCAAATAAAGTCCGTTTATCATAGAATAAAAGGCCCCTAAGGGCCTTGATTTATATCTAGGGTAATTATCGTAAACTTGTTCGTCACTTCACCTCCTGCTGCGGTGCTGCTGCGAGTACACTGCGCCATACATCGACGTTATGCAGGTCATCAAGGATCGCATCTGTCATTGCGTTGGTCATTGCCCCGGTCAACTCAACCGGCACCAGTTTCCAGCCATCAGGAAAAACCGGAGAGTTGCCATCTGCACCCTGAAGCATGGCGGCGCGGCGTTCCCAATCAGCTATTGCAGTTGAATGCTCCATGGAGTCATCGCTCCACTCCGCATGTGCGCATTCGTCTGCTGCATCAGCCGCCTTCTTCGCTATCGCTAAAAGCTCAGACATAAGCGAATCAGATACCGGCGCTGGAGGGGCGGTGACATTAGCGAATGCAGCACGCAACCCAGCCTTAATTTCTTCAACTTCGTCAGAGCCTAATGATGAATCTGATATCGCATGATGGAATGCATAAGCCATATCGTCGTTGACTGACACAGGCTTCGCTTCGAGCGATGCCAGCGCGATACGCGCCAGCTCGTTCAGGATTGCCACATCAGCGTGACCGAGGGTGTAACCAGCTTTCAAATCGGCAACTGCTTGGACGGCATGTTTGTCGATGTTGCTCATTGGGCGGCTCCTTTTACGTCGAATTGTGCACGCCAGCTTTCCCGCGGCTCATCGATATTTTTCACTCCCATGTCGTCGGCAGCGATATCGACAAGAACCTGCTTCACAAAATCAATGGCCTCACTTTGACTGCCAGCTTCAATCTCAAGGCGCTCAGCAAGTTGCTTTGCCAGCACGTCAACGCGGCCCTGGCGAAGAAAATCTGCAAAACTCACATAACGCGGATTAACGTAACCAACCTTGCATGTTAATTTGCTCATGACCGCACTCCTTTGCGCAGCTGGGCGGCGAAGTCGGCCATCCACTCAACCATCTCGACCTTTCCGACAAGGTCAGATTCGGGGAAGCTACAGCAAACCCTTTGCGCGGTGTCGAAGTCCTTATATTGGAACTCCTGAGCAACAACATTCCTGGCGCATTCAATGGCCGCCTCCACACCCCTGGCCATCTGTTCGCGCTGCCAGGCGTCGGTAGCGGGGGTTTCAACTCGTATACTGTCTCGCAGGATGAAAAATGCATCCAGCATGCCGGTCTCTGGCACTTCTTCCTGATGCTTCTCATACGCATCGAGGGCTTTCATCATCTCCCTGCCGAATGGCTGAGGATGCGCAGATTTCAGCGCCGCATTCTCCGCCGCCAGCGCCGCGCACTTGGCTTCCAACTCTTCGTATGTTGGTTTCATGCTGATGCTCTCCCATACTTGTCTGATAACTCGCCCATTTGCCTGTGGATTTCCGCAAGGTCACACCCTGCGCAGCCCAGAGCTTCGGCTATGAGTTCTTCCTGTTCTTTGGATGGCCCGGTTTGCAGAATTTGATTAAGCTTCCTGTGCGATACACCGCAGTGCTTGGCGATGCTGATGAGCGTTACACCGTTATCCTTCGCCATGGTCCTAACCATCCAGCGATAATCACTCCATTCGCTCATGCCCCTACCCTCCCCCAAACCATCAATACTCGCCTCATAGCCGCGCTGTTCCGGCACTCCTGGCAGATCACGTTCGCCTCTGTACGCTGCACCAACTTCGAATTACCCTTCGGCATGGCCGGTATGGTTTCCGGTGCGTATTTCATGCCGTAGCTGGTCAGCCGATAAAGCCGCTGGCCGTGCTTGCCTTCGAACTCGATCAGGCCGTCTGCAAACAACGTACTTAACGGGCCGGAAATCTTTTTGGTGGTCATGCCGATCATGCTGGCAATACGAGCACTATTCAGGCCCGGGTTATTGCGCAGCGCTGCCAGCACCTGCTCACGGATTGTTATGGCCATGTCACACCATCCCGTTCGACTTGTTGCGGTTGTACTTCGCCTGAAGCAACTGGATTGGCGTCGGCCCCTGCTCGGCAGCCGGGGCTGCAATCGCCCGGCGTACCGGCGGTACTGGCTTACCCTCGGTGACGCGCTTCTCCCACATGTCCAGCAGATCGCCCGCTTCGCGCGCCAGCTCACCATGTGTTAACTGGCGCTCTGTGCTGCGGTGGCGCAGTTCAACGCAGATGTGGTACATGACCGGCTGCGACCAGGGGAAATGCTCACTGGAGGTGAACTGGAACGAACGGTTACGCCAGTCCCAGTATTCGGTGATCACCTGGTCAACGGTGATACCCAGCGCGCCGCCGCTCTGTTTGCACCAGGCGACGAACTGGCCCGGAGACGGCAGGAATGGACGCTCCTGGCGGCGAGCTACACGCATGCCGGCATCGACCTGAGCCATGGTGTGGATCCCGTTCTCCTGAAACGCCAGCAGCCACTGACGGCGGAATTCGTTCAGGTCTTCCTGGGTGCGGAAGTTCGCCATACTGGCCGGGAACGCGGCGCGCAGCTCGTTGAACAGCTTGTTGAATACCTGCGCCACCTGCTCTACTGGCGCACGCTCCTGGTACTGCTCTGGCAGGTTATGGGCCATGCGGCTCATCTGCTCGCGGTCGTGGTTACGCATCTGCTCTGCAAGAGATTTCATCGCATCACCTCATAGGCCCAGTCAGTGTTGTTGAAGTCCAGATCCGGCTTAGCGGCACGCAGCTCACCTCCTGCGTTGCGCTGCATTGTCAGCTTGTCCCACTGCTTACGCAGGCTTTCCGGGCTCAGGATGTTGGTCTGCCAGAAGTGGTGTTTGCTTGCCCAGTCATACAGCGCGCAGATGTCCCGGTGCGACCGGTTGTCTATCTGGCGCATCAGGCGAACGGTGTTAGACCAGGAGGTCATGTCCGGGGCTTTGCAGGTTGGGTTAATCAGCTTCACCCTGGAGGAAATCCACTTAGCGATCTCGAGGTCTTCAGCCGATCCCCACTTCGCACCGGATGGGGTGTAAACCGCAGCGTCTGGATGAGCTGATAAAAATTTCTTCAGACGTGCGTCAGAGGATTCGTCAGAATTCTCGGACGAAGATCTTTTAATGTTTTTATTGTTGTTATTACATTGTTGTTCATGATTCTCGGTGAAACGCTCGGGTAAATGCGCTCCGTTATGCGCGGCATAACCTTCCGAAGCCGCGCCATTACTGGATTCGCCATGCTCGGCATTAAGCGCGGAGATATGCGCGGTGATACGCTCGGGTAAATCGTCCATTTTTTGAGCATATTCAGCGTAATTTGTGATGGTTATCACAGAGCCCTTTCGCTTCTCTCCGGAGCGAGAAATCATCCCTTCACGCTCGAAAACATCAAGCATCCTGTCTACGGCGTGGCGACTGCATGGCTTCCCTTCCCTGTCGCATAAATTCAGCCCGAGATCGGCTGAGGTGGTGACCAGTTGTCCGGTTTGCAGCGGCCATTGGCGCCCTTTGAAGTTTGCTGTATATGGCTGGCGAGCAGCACACAGCAGCAGGTTTTCCCACAGCGTGCGCAGGAAGACGTCCTTCGACCAGGTTTGCTTAAGAACACTCCGGTACAACGGGATGAATCCGGTTTTCTGGTTCTCCATCCGGTTGCTCCTGGCGGCGGAATGCGCCGCGAAATTTGCGTAAGCGACGTTCGACACAGTTAAACCTCCTGCGCCTGGCGTTTTGGATTAGCGTTTGTCATAATGACCTCGCAATTGACTAGCGTTTGTTGCACCAGAAAGTCGGCTCTGTTCGCGCAGACCGGCTTTCGCCATTTCTGTAGTTCTCACATGACCCCCAACATCGAAGTGACCATAGCCATCAGCGGCGCAGTCAGGTCCGGGTCAACACGGAACATCTCTACGATCCCCTCACTGAGTTCCTTGAGCTTTTGGTGACGCGGAGCGTTCATCGCAACAGCCACTTTCGCCTCGCTCGTTTCCTTCTCAAGTCGAGCTAAGCGTGACATAAAGCTGTCTTCTGGAAGAAGGCGATGGCGATACTCCAGCGGCAGGACGGACATGATTGCCGGTGCCAGCTGGCGAATGTTGTTGGCCGCATATTCGGTGTCGCCGTCGATCCAGCGGAACACCTTCTGCATCTGGCGGTGTGAGTCAGTCGGGATATCAAGTCCGGTGCCGCCGATTGCCCGCCACTCTTCAACAATCAGAGCGGCGACAAATTCACGGCTGCGGCAATCAGCTGCCCATGCGCGTACGGCTGCGCGGATCCCATCGATGTTTAACGCCGTGGAATCAGGTTCCCGGCGATTCTGGTAAATCATCGCCGTTGGCGAAAATTTGTTACCTTGTTGATACGCAAGTGAATGCATTGCTTTCCCTTTCGTGGTTAGGGCCGCCGTTAAGCGGCTGTGTTATTTGCCCCAAGGAGCTGGGCGAGATCTGGGCGGATATCTGCTGGCTTAAGCTTGCCGTTGGTTGCAGACACAATCTTCATTACGTAGCGGGCATCAATGCCGCCACCGTGCAACCAGCGCCATACCGTCGGCTGCGCTACACCGCACAGGTCGGCTAATTTCTTCTGGCTACCAGCGATATCAATGGCGCGCTGGATGGTTTTGTTCGTCATATTCCAATTCCTATGAGTATTGGTGTGAATTGATAATAGCAATGCGTATTGATTTAGGCAATAGCTAAACGTGTTTTGACCAACAATACGCAAGCGTATAAATTTAAACTCATGAAAAAAGAAACTCTTGCAGAACGCCTGAATCAGGCAATGGACTTATCTGGCATGTCTCAGGGCGCTTTAGCTAAGGCGTCTGGCGTTGCTCAGCCCACCATCTGGAGGCTGACCAGTGGCAATGCCAGGGGCTCAACTAAAATTGTTGAGATCGCCAATGCGCTTGGCGTTCGGTCTGAGTGGCTTTCAACCGGAGTTGGCCCGATGCGTGACGATGGTCAAATGCCCGCAATTTCGCAGCCAAAAACAGAGCCTGCGCCTACTGACACCTTCCGCATTGAAGCGCTAGACTTTTACGTAAGCGCTGGACCTGGAGCCATCAACAGCGAATTTGTAGAGGTGCTTAGATCCGTGGAATACTCAGTGGAAGATGCTCGCCGGATGTTCAATGGCAGAAAGGCTGAGCAGATCAGAATCATTAATGTTCGCGGAGATAGCATGTCCGGGACCATTGAGCCAGGCGATTTGCTGTTTGTCGATATCAGTGTTCAACACTTCGATGGTGATGGAATCTACGCCTTCATATACGACGACACGTCCCACGTGAAACGCTTGCAGAAGATGAAAGATAAGCTGCTTGTCATTTCCGACAACAAGACTTACCGCCCATGGGAACCGATCGAAAAAGAAGAAATGAACAGGATACTCGTATTCGGAAAAGTCATTGGCAGCATGCCACAAACGTATAGAAAGCACGGCTAACACACCCAGACACGAACCAGACCCAGCACAACGCTGGGTTTTTTATTGCCCTCAGCCAGCCCATTCGTCACAGAAATACCCGCCGCAGTAAAAAAACGATCTGAATCTCAATCCCTCGAAAAAATATCAAAATAAATTCCTTTAGCTATCAATGCATTAATAGCAATTGCTATTATTTAATATCAATACGTATTGCTATAAACAATACTCATCGCTATTATCAATTCATCGAAACGAAACATCGACAGCTGAGCGAAGTTAGCCAGCGGCGAAGTGGAGATTCGGTCAGTCGAACGGCGCGACAGTAAACCATGCGTCGGACGCCCGGCGGGCTCAGGGAGAGCGGCAATGGTGCGTAACTGGAATGTTTTGTAGTGGGGTGTGGCTGGGCCTGCATGGACTGATCACCCATGAAAACTTCGGTTCGAATCCGGAGCACTCCACCACAAAGCATTTCTCCCGCATCAGCGGGTAACGACAGAGGGTAAGGCGATGGGGAGCGTTAAAAAATACACAGTCGACTATGACTGGAAGGCGGAGCTAACGGTTGAGATAGACCACGACGTAATGACCGATGAAAAGTTGCATGAGATTAACAATTTCTGGTCGAACGCCGATTACCGGCTGGAGCGCCAGGGATCAGTTTTGAATGCGGTGCTGGTAATGCTGGCAAAGGAGGCTCTGCTCATTGCACTGAGTCAAAACTACAACACCTACGGAGTTGTTAGTGAGTTCGACTGGTCGAAGGGTGAAGGGGTTGAAGGTTGGCCTCCAATGGACGGCAGCGAGGGCATAAAGATAACCCATGTAGACGTTTCAGGAATGCTCGATTCAGATGACATCACCATCAAGGCCGCCTAACCAGCGGCTTTTTTCATACCTCACCGTTCTCTATGAGTGCGGTTAGTTATGACAACCGGCGGCCATCCACCGCCCATTAGCGCAGAAGTCTTGTTTAACGTTCGGCGGCGCGGCCTTAAGCGCGGAGATGATTATGAAATACACCATGAAGGTTTATAAAAACTCTGATGACCATGCTGCTTATCTGAAAGCGCGATCCTACGGTGCCAGAAATGGCCAGTCATTTGAATGGGCGGGTCACCGCTGGGCGTACGAAGTCACCAGTTTTGACGATGCCGGCGATTACGACCTGCTTTACCGGTTTGATGACAAGCCATATCCAGAAGAAGTTTCAGTCACTACAGATGACATGACGATCCGTGACTACTTTGCGGCCAAGGCTATGCAGGGTCGATTAGCGAATCCTGACTGGTTGTGTAGCGATGACCGCACAGCAACCGAAGCGTACCAGATAGCTGACGCAATGCTTCGCGCCCGGGGGGCATCATGAGCAACCCAATCACAGTAGGTTTTTCAGGCCTGACGAAGCGAATTTTCGCGGGTCGTTCAAAGCCGAGCAAATTGGCGCCCGGCGTTAGTGAGTTCACTGGTGAGAAATTTGATGTCACAGACGAGGCGCTATTTGCAGTGGCCCATCTTCTCGCGGTTCGTGATGATATCCTGATATTCCCGACAGCTGATGGGAAAGAGATTCACCTCCGCGCCGACATCAAAGAAAAGCGGGAGGCATCATGACGGTCACCCACAACGGCAAGCAGTACACCGCCAAAAAGCTCAACGATAACGAGTGGCAACTGACGTCGGTATCGGCACCGCGTGACAAGCTGACGCTTAACCGACAGCAGATGAATTTCGCTGGCCTCCTGAAACAGGTTGAGGTGAAGGCATGATCAATCATCACCTGCTGCGCGCCGCGCAGAGCAAAGCAGCCATCGCTCTGTTTATCGGTGATGGCGCCATGTGGATGGCAGCCTACGACGAAATGAAGGTTGCCATCGGTTATCCGTGGCATAGAAAAGCAGCCTAACCCCCCTATTCAACCGATCGGCCTGGCATTAAGCGGGCGGCATCTGCACATCCAAATTTCAGGAGTTCAGCCATGAACGCATACCTCACTTACGACCGCATCGAAGATCGGCGCTGGGTTGAGCAGCAACTCACCGACGAGAAAGATAAGTGGATCGACGACCGGGCGCAGAAAATCATCGACATGATGCCAAAAGAGCCGTCCGGCCTCTTCCACTTCACGGTTCCGATTGACTCCAGCCCATACGAAGGACTTCGCAGCGATAAAGCTGGCGAGGCCTACAACGATTTCATTTCGGCAGTTGCTTACGCCCAGGCGGAATACGACTGGGATCACCGTACCGGCTGCCCGTTTTAAGGAGAGAGTTAATGGCCCGCAGAAATTTACTCCACAAATCGAAATTAGCCGACTTTAAGGAGTGGCTCTCGATGAACGGAATTCAGTGGAGAGATGGGAAAGGTAGTTACCAAGTGATCCAGGTGAATACGGGATGCGGCTGGACACCGATTTATGACAGCAGCAAAGAGCGACGCGAGCATTTCACTATTCAGGATGCTCTCAGGCCTTTGGTAAACAGATTCATCAGAGAGGCTGCAAAATGACAGATTCAAAAACACATTACCGCAAGGCATTTGACTCCCCTTACCTTAGCAGCGCCGACATCGTTGAGCCAACGGTGCTGACGATCGCACGGGCAACGTTAGAAAATGACAAAACAAAAAAATCAAAAGACGTTTTTAATACCGCTTATTTCGAAGAGCGCGAGCTGCGACCTGGCGAAAAGCTTAAGCCGATGATATTGAATGCCACCAACAGCAAGATGCTGAAAAGCATCACCGGATCACCTTTCCTTGAGGATTGGGTTGGCGTGAAGGTCACTGTTTACGTCGATAAAAATGTCCGGTTCGGAAAGGAATCGGTTGAAGGTCTCCGCTTAAGCCCGGCGCGCGTCACGAAACCGGTGCTTTCGCCGGAAAAAAAGCAGGCATGGAATAACGCTAAAGCAGCTTTCAAACGCGACGGCAACCTTGATGCAGTGCTGGCGAGAATGGACATTTCTCCAGAGCATCGCCGCCAGCTTGAGCAGGAGTGTTCATCATGATATGGCACGACGTCGAGCAAAATGGTGAAGAGTGGGATGCTCTTCGCCTGGGTAAGGCCACCGCTTCAAACTTCGGACTGATCATGGCTAACGATGGGAAGGCATTTGGCGAACCAGCCAAGCGTTATGCCCTTCAGTTGGCTCTTGAGCAGATTAAGGGTTGCAAGTCTGAGTTTGGTTTCTCAAACGACCACATGGAGCGCGGGCACGAACAGGAGCCAATTGCCCGCATGCTGTACGAAGAGATGAACTTTGTCGACGTGGATAACGGCGGGTTCTTTGATCACGAAACATACGGAGACAGCCCCGACGGCCTCGTTGGCCAGGACGGGCTGGTTGAGATTAAGTCGGTCATTGCCGCCACTCACTACTCCACCCTCACCCGCGGCTCCTTCGACCCGGCATACAGATGGCAACTGGTCGGTCACCTTGATTGCTCTGGCAGGGATTGGGTGGACTTCATCAGCTACTGCTCAGACTTCCCGGACGGTAAGCAGCTCATCGTCTATCGCCTTACAGCTGCTGAATGTGAATCAGAAATAGCCCGGCTACAAGCGCGCCGAAAAGACTTCCTCGAACTTGTTGCGGACACGAAGCGCCGCATTCTGGAGCTCGAATGAAACGCATACCCTTTTACCGCAGGCCTGGGCGCACCGGGCAATTCTCTGGCCTACGTGAGCGCGTTATCCGGATGATTCAGACGCGCGGCCGCCCGGTAACCGGCAGCGAAATCGCCGAGAAGTTCGGCGTAACGCTCATCGAGTTTAACCGGGTTGCCAACGGCATTACCCGCGGCTCAGGACAGATAGCTCAGATCGTTGAGTCGAAAAAATGGATCAACGAGGAAGGCATCTGCGACCGGAAATTCGACCTGGTCACCAAGCCAAAGGTTGTAACGCCGCAGGGTAAATCGCGGCTGTTCACCCGGCGAGCCATTGAACAATCGCAGGAAGGCAGACGGCAGGAGTGCATTGAACGTGCCGCCCGCCGTCGCCGCCTGATTGCTCAGGGCCTCTACATCGACGAAATGGAGTCCATCCTATGACTCATGCTCACGACGACATCAGGGTTGGCCCTCTGTGCCTTCCCTTCATTGGTAACGGCTGGCTAATGCCATGGGGTGAAGTGGTCAGCAATCCATTAAAGGCGCAGCGGCTCGCTGAGGAATATCGGGAAAGGCAGGAGGCGGCATGAAATACGGAAGCGTGTGCAGCGGCATCGAAGCTGCCAGTAAAGCGTGGGAACCTCTCGGCTGGAAACCTGCCTGGTTCTCTGAAATCGAACCATTCCCCTCAGCGGTCCTCGCCCATCACTGGCCGGAAGTAACCAATCTTGGCGACATGACAAAAATCGCCGATGCGGTACGCGCTGGTGAAGTTGAAGCGCCTGATGTTCTGGTCGGTGGTACGCCTTGTCAGGCATTCAGTATCGCCGGATTACGTGAAGGCCTGTCTGATGACCGCGGCCAGTTAACCCTCTCTTACGTGGAATTAGCCAATGCAATCGACGCAAAGCGCCGCGAACGCGGTGAGCCAGAAGCAATCATCGTCTGGGAAAACGTCCCCGGCGTGCTCAGCAGCAAAGACAATGCCTTCGGGTGCTTTCTGGCAGGACTTGCCGGAGAAAGCTGTGAGTTGCAGCCAGCGGGGGGAAAATGGACGCACGCAGGTTGTGTGTCTGGACCAGAAAGGGTTATTGCCTGGCGCGTCCTTGATGCTCAATTTTTCGGAGTGGCCCAACGACGCCGCCGTGTGTTTGTTGTCGCAAGTGCTCGAAAAGACTTCGATCCCGAAGCAGTACTTTTTGAGCTCAACAGCGTGCGCAGGGATACTGCGCCGCGCAGAGAGGCGGGGGAAAGGATTGCCGAGAGAGCTGGCCATTGCCTTACTAACGGTAGCCACTGGGATGGGGAAAATTATCCACATCCAACTTTAAACCAGTCAAACAACATTGGCGGCATAGGACAGAGCAACCAAGAGATTTTCAGTCAGCGGGGTGCTGGTCTTGTTGGAGCATATCGCATGGTTGCTTTTGGTGAATATGCCGACGACGAAACAGCATCAACCTGCAAAGCGCGAGACTATAAAGACGCAACCGATCTGGATGTTGCCTATGGCATCCCTGGTAACTGGATTGGTCGCGAACCAAAGAACGGCGGTAACGCCGTTGAACCAATGCACAATATTGCACCGTGTCAGACAAGAACTGACATTCACGGAGTGGCTTTTGGCTTTACTGTTCGTCGGTTAACTCCTATAGAGTGTGAGCGTTTGCAGGGTTTCCCTGATGGACACACGTTGGTTGAGTATCGAGGCAGGCCAGTGGCCAACGGACACCGTTATAAAGCTATCGGCAATAGCATGTCAGTACCGGTTATGCGATGGATCGGAGAGCGCATCGCCGCAGCGCTGCCAGCCGAGAAGCTAAACGGTGATTATGGCGGAAGTAAAACACCGCTCGACCAGCGAGACCTCTGGCGCACTCCACCAGCCCTCTTCGCTGCCCTTAATGCTGAATTCTGCTTCCAGCTTGATGCCGCCGCAGCGCCGCATAACGCGCTGTGCCGGAAGTTCATCACCGCTGAGCAAAACACGCTGGAAACGCCATGGGCTGATTACCTGAGCATTCCCGGCTACGTCTGGCTTAACCCGCCATACAGCAACATTACGCCGTTCGTTAAGAAGGCCGCCGCCGAGAGCGACAATCAGATCGGCACTGTCATGCTGGTTCCGGCAGACACTTCGGTTGGCTGGTTCAAGGAAGCTATCCAGACCGCCAGCGAGGTTCGCTTCATCACCGCCGGTCGGCTGGCATTTATCAATCCTGTCACCGGTAAGCCTGTGTCGGGAAATAACAAAGGTTCGATGCTCATCATCTGGCGACCGTACCCGCGTACATACTGCCACTTCGCAACTGTGGACCGGGACGAGCTGATGGCTTTCGGGGTGAAACTTCTCGCCCGCCGGGAGGCCGCATGACGCCAGCAAATGAAAACGCCGTCCGCGCCGCCTGCCGCCGCTGCACCGAGGAAATCCAGCAGGCCATGCGCAAGAAACCAAAGCCTAACTGGAACGAAACGGTGCCTCCCATCATCAACAAGCATCACAAGA
>ERZ773156.1553-NODE-1553-length-11595-cov-4.9565_pt1 | contig 11595 bp, 9 predicted proteins | sample MGYA00511895_ERZ773156 | MGnify/ENA primary metagenome ERZ773156 (study PRJEB29015, sample SAMEA2737850) | human gut metagenome | biome: human gut; feature: human-associated habitat; material: faeces | place: China | collected 2012 ...
TGCAAGCAGGATTCTTTTTTATTGAAACACAGGTACGATAAAACTACAAATATGAGGAGAAAATGATTATGAAAAAAAAACCATTTGTGACCATGGAACAGGTTCAGGAGATGGCAGGGACTTATCCGACGCCATTCCATCTGTATGACGAGAAAGGAATCCGGGAGAACGCAAAGCGTCTGAAAGAGGCATTTGCATGGAACAAGGGCTTCCGCGAGTATTTTGCGGTAAAAGCGACTCCAAACCCATTTATTTTAAATATTTTAAAAGATTACGGCTGCGGAACGGACTGTTCTTCTTTAACAGAGCTGATGATGTCCGATGCCTGTGGGTTCCATGGGCATGAGATCATGTTCTCCTCCAATGATACTCCGCCAGAGGAGTTTCAGTTTGCCAATGACCTGGGCGCCATCATCAACTTAGACGATATCACCCATATCCAGTGCGTGGAGGACACGATCGGTTATATTCCGGAGACCATCAGCTGCCGTTATAATCCAGGCGGACTGTTCAAGATCAGCAATGACATCATGGACAACCCAGGTGATGCCAAATACGGCATGACCACCGAGCAGATTTTTGAGGCATTCAAGATCCTGAAAGCGAAGGGCGCAAAAAACTTCGGTATCCATGCGTTCTTAGCGAGCAACACCGTGACCAACGAATACTATCCGATGTTAGCGAAAGTCCTTTTTGAAGTGGCAGTCAAGCTTCACGAAGAGACAGGTGCGGACATTAAATTCATCAACCTTTCCGGCGGAATCGGCATCCCTTACCGCCCGGAGCAGGAGCCTAATGACATTCTTGCTATCGGTGAAGGCGTAAGAAAGGTATACGAGGAGGTTTTAGTTCCTGCAGGCATGGGCGATGTGGCTCTCTACACCGAGCTGGGCCGTTTCATGCTGGCGCCTTACGGATGTCTGGTCACCAAAGCCATCCATGAGAAGCATACCCATAAAGAGTACATCGGTGTTGATGCCTGTGCCGTAAACTTAATGCGTCCGGCTATGTACGGCGCATATCATCATATCACCGTTCTGGGCAAAGAAAACGCCCCATGCGACCACAAATACGATATCACCGGTTCTCTGTGCGAAAACAATGATAAATTCGCCATCGACCGCATGCTTCCACAGATTGACATGGGCGACTACCTGGTGATCCACGACACCGGAGCACACGGCTTCTCTATGGGCTACAACTACAACGGTAAATTAAAATCTGCCGAGCTGCTTTTAAAAGAAGACGGCTCTGTCCAGATGATCCGCCGCGCCGAGACACCAAAGGATTACTTCGCGACATTTGATTTTTGCGATATTATGAAGAAATACCTGTAAACACCAAAGGGGCGCTTCCAACAAGGAAGCCGCCCTGTTTTTTGTGTCATAGGAAATTAAGCTATTTCGCTGCGGCAGCTCACTCCGGCTCATCACCAACAACGTCAAACAATCACTGTTTTTCCAAAAAGAAAAACCCCGTATCAACCGATACGGGGCATATTCTTGTGATTGTTTTTCTTTAGGATTTAGGATTTTGTTAAAGGATAAAGGATTGTGATTGTGCGATTTCTTATGGTCTAAGTATAGCATACCTCCCTCAGAAAAGATTGTAGATTCATTAAAGTAATTATGAAGAAAATCTTAAGATTTGAACATTTTGGTTGTATGCGATTAAGAAAAATGAAAGGAATCTGGACCCCAAATAAGAGAGAATACATAAAATATGATAAGAATACCCCACAAGAAAGGCATTTCAAGTGGACTATGTCAGAAACCTGATCCACTGCGGCGGCCCTGCCTCGCGCGGCATCACCGGCAAAGGTGTAGGCGTTGCAGTGCTTGACACGGGGATTTTTCCTCATATAGATTTCGAAGACCGCATTGCCGGATTTTATGATGCAGTCAGCCACCGCCGTGCTCCCTACGATGATAACGGCCACGGCACCCATATTGCTGCCATTATTGGCGGAAACGGCAGACAATCTGGGGGGAAATACGCAGGAATCGCGCCAGGAAGCCACATGATCGCAGTAAAAGTATTAGATTCCTCCGGAAATGGATATGCTTCTGATGTACTGGCAGGTCTTAGCTGGATCCGGAGGCAGAAAGAACGGCTGGGAATCCGGATCGTTAATATTTCCGTAGGGTCATACGCAGGGAAATACATGAGTGAAGACTCGGCTCTGGTGCGGGGCGTGGAGGCAGCGTGGGATGACGGCCTGGTGGTAGTGGTGGCGGCAGGCAATCATGGGCCGGCCAATATGAGCGTGACCACGCCGGGAATCAGCCGGAAGGTGATCACTGTGGGCTGTTCCGATGATCATAAAAAGGTGCTGGTCCGGGGGAATGTAATGGTGGATTATTCCGGACGCGGTCCTACAGCTGCCTGTATCTGTAAGCCGGAGATCATCGCTCCGGGCGCCAAAGTAGTCAGCTGTACCAACCGGGACGGCCAGTATTCCATGAAAAGCGGCACTTCCATGGCAACTCCAGTGGCAGCAGGGGCCATTGCCTTATTATTAGAAAAATACCCGGATCTGAGCAACCGGGATGTGAAGCTGCGTTTAAAAGAGCGGGCGATCGACTTAAAATTGCCAAAAAACCAGCAGGGATGGGGCTTTTTAGACGTGGAAAGGCTTCTGCAGGAATAAAATCTTGCATTTTTCTATAATTAAATTTATAATAATACCCATACCGTGATCAGCACGAATTATGAATACATTGGAGAAGGTGGTATTTATGGCACAGGAGCCCTCAAAAAAAATAAATGAAAAAGAACTGGAAGCACCGGCGTCCTTCACCAGCCCGGATGTGTTATATCAGGATCTGATCAGAACCATTCATCAGTATCATCCGTCTGATGATATCAGCATGGTGGAGAAGGCTTACCGTGTAGCCAATGAATGTCACAAGGATCAGAAGCGGAAATCAGGAGAACCCTATATCATTCACCCCTTATGTGTGGCGATCATTCTGGCAGATCTGGAGATGGATAAAGAGACGATTGCGGCAGGACTGCTTCATGACGTGGTGGAAGACACCGGTATGACGTTAGATGAGCTGTCTAAGGAATTTGGAACAGAGGTATCTTTCCTGGTTGACGGAGTTACCAAGCTGACCCAGCTGTCCTGGGATAAGGATAAAGTAGAGATCCAGGCAGAGAATCTGCGCAAGATGTTCTTAGCCATGGCCAAGGATATCCGTGTGATCATTATTAAATTAGCGGACCGTCTTCATAACATGCGGACCGGTCAGTTCTGGAAGCCGGAGAAGCAGAAGGAGAAGGCCAGAGAGACCCTGGAGATCTATGCACCGATTGCGGACCGTCTCGGTATTTCCAAGATCAAGATCGAACTGGATGATCTCTCCCTTCGTTTCTTAAAACCGGATGTTTATTATGATCTGGTGGAAAAGGTTAACCTGCGGAAGGATTCCAGAGATGAATTTGTCCAGGAGATCGTGACAGAAGTCCAGAACCACATGAAAGAGGCTGGAATCGAAGCCACAGTCTATGGACGTGTGAAGCATTATTTTAGTATTTATAAGAAGATGATCAACCAGAATAAGACCTTAGAGCAGATTTATGATCTGTTTGCGGTCCGGATCATGGTTGACAGCGTAAAGGACTGTTATGCGGCCCTGGGTGTGATCCATGAGATGTATAAGCCGATCCCAGGCCGTTTTAAAGATTATATTGCCATGCCGAAGCCGAATATGTATCAGTCCCTGCATACGACCCTGATTGGCAACAACGGACAGCCATTTGAAATCCAGATCCGTACCTATGAGATGCACCGCACCGCAGAGTATGGTATCGCTGCCCATTGGAAATACAAAGAGAGCGGAAGTGGAGCGATCGCTGAGGGAAGCGCCGAGGCTAAGTTGAGCTGGCTGCGCCAGATCCTGGAGTGGCAGAGAGATACGGATGACTCCAAGGAATTCTTAAGCATGGTAAAGGGCGACTTGGACCTGTTCTCGGACAGCGTGTACTGCTTCACCCCGTCCGGCGATGTCAAGACACTGCCAAGCGGTTCCACGCCGATCGATTTTGCCTATGCCATCCACAGTGCGGTAGGCAATAAGATGGTAGGAGCAAGAGTCAATGGAAAACTGGTGAATATCGATTATGTGATCCAGAACGGTGACCAGATCGAGATCATCACGTCCCAGAACTGTAAGGGACCGAGCCGTGACTGGTTATCCCTGGTGAAGAGTACCCAGGCGAAGAATAAGATCAACCAGTGGTTCAAGAATGAATTAAAAGAGGATAATATTGTCCGCGGTAAGGATCTGATCGACCGCTATTGCAAGGCAAAAGGAATCAACTGGTCGGATCTGAACAAGCCGGAGTTCATGGACAAGGTGATGAAGCGTTATGCCTTTAAGGACTGGGATTCTGTTCTGGCGTCCATCGGACATGGCGGTCTGAAAGAGGGCCAGGTCATCAATAAGATGATGGAGGAGCGGGTCAAGAAGATCAAACGGGAGGTCACCGACGCGACCATCTTAGATGGCATCGGCGATATGAACGGAAAAGCGCCTGAAACCAAGAAATCCAAGAATGGCATCATGGTGAAGGGAATCCACGATGTGGCAGTCCGGTTCTCCCGGTGCTGCAGCCCGGTTCCGGGAGACGAGATCGTTGGTTTTGTCACCAGAGGGCGCGGTGTGTCCATCCACCGGACAGATTGTATCAATATCATCAATCTTCCGGAGTCCGAGCGGAGCCGTCTGATCGATGCAGAGTGGCAGCAGCCAGAGGGCGGAGACAACAAAGAGCGGTATTCCACAGAGATCCAGATCTTTGCAAATAACCGGATCGGTATGTTTGTGGATATTTCCAAGGTATTTACCGAGCGGCAGATCGACATTACTTCCATGAATGTCCGTACCAGCAAGCAGGGCAAAGCGACCATCGTGATGACCTTTGATATTCATGGAATCGAGGAACTGAACCGACTGACCGATAAGCTGCGTCAGATCGAGGGAGTTCTGGATATAGAGAGAACGGCAGGCTAAGGAGCCGCCAGGAAAAGAGTTCCGGGGTACGGGGCTCTTTTCGTGTTCTAGTGCTGATACCAGGATTCCAGGGTCAAACGTTTGACAGGAGGGTGCGAAGCACGCAGCAGTCCGGTATCAGAGGTAAAATACAGGTGGGAGAATCACCTGTCTGGATAGGAGGTCGCATGGCAGAGTTAAAGATCAAACGGTGTGTGGTCGGCATGATCAGCACCAACTGTTATATTGTATACAAAGCACCACAGGGAGAGGAGAATCCCTGCATCATCGTCGATCCAGGCGATAATGCCTCATATCTGGCGAAATTATGCCGGGATGAGAAGCTGAAACCAGAGGCGATCTTGCTGACCCATGGTCATTTCGATCATATGATGGCAGCGGATGAGCTGCGGAGAACATTCCAGATCCCCATTTATGCAGGGGAAAAAGAGGTGGAGCTGCTGGCAGACCCGGATATGAATGTCAGCAAGTTGGGCGGCGAGTGCGTCAGCCTGAACGTGGACAGGCTTCTGCGGGATGGGGAGACACTGGATTTCCTGGGAGAAGAATGGAAGGTATTATTTACCCCTGGACACACAGGTGGCGGCGTCTGCTACTATTTAAAGGAACAGAAGATACTGTTCAGCGGGGATACACTGTTTGACCAGTCTGTGGGAAGAACGGATCTGCCTACGGGAAGCGGCAGGGCGATCGTTGATTCAGTGACCAGAGTATTATTTGCGCTGCCGGATGATGTGATGGTATATCCGGGACATGGCGATGAGACCAGCATTGGGTATGAAAAGCTGCATAATCCGGTTGCCCATTATGCAGGAAGATAGGGGAGAAAAAAATGGTAGGAATTGTATTAAATGATAATGCGTATGAGCAGGATATCCGGGAACTTCTGATGGCATTCTGTCCGGGAGAGGAGATCGTCCATGAGGCACATCCAAGCCTGCGGTTCTGCGTGGAGGGGATCTTAAGCGAGGACCGGACAGAGTTTGAACTTTGTCTGGTATTTGAGGGAGGTTCCAGCTTCCGGGCGCTTGCTATGGAAGCACTGGAGCCGGAGATCCAGGCAGAGTGCCGCGCAGCATGGGAAAGCAATGTGCTGAAGGTCAACTACGAGGACCGTTTTGAGACTAAGAACCAGATCAAACGGAGGTTATATGTGCTTCTTATGGAACAGACAGGAAAGACCCTTCCATGGGGGACTCTGACCGGAATCCGTCCGACCAAGATCGCCATGACGAAGCTGGCGGAAGGGGATACACCGGAGCAGGTGTTCCGCTACATGAAGCAGACGTATTTTACCAGCAACGAGAAGATCAATCTGTGCATTGAGATCGCCCAGAGAGAGGAAAAGCTACTTTCCGCCATTGATTACCGGAATGGCTACAGCCTCTACATCGGAATCCCATTCTGCCCGACTACCTGCTTATATTGTTCCTTTACCTCCTATCCGATCGGCCGCTGGCAGGGAAGGACCGGGGAGTATTTCCAGGCATTATTTAAGGAAATGGACTACGTGGCGGAGAAAAAGAAAGGCTGTACGCTGGATACGGTTTATTTTGGAGGTGGCACACCGACGTCTCTGTCACCGGAGGACTTGGACACCCTGATCACGAAGCTGAAAAATACCTTTGATTTCTCCACTGTCCAGGAATTTACTGTGGAGGCAGGAAGACCGGACAGTATCACCAGGGAGAAGCTGGAGGTGTTGAAAAAGCACGGCGTCACCCGTATTTCCATCAATCCGCAGACCATGAAGCAGGAGACTTTAAAGATCATTGGCCGCCGTCATACGGTGGAGGACGTGAAAGACCGTTTCCATATGGCAAGAGTATTAGGCTTTGACAACATTAACATGGATCTGATCATTGGACTTCCGGAGGAAGATTTAGATGATGTGCGGTCCACCATGGAACAGGTGAAGGAGTTAGGCCCGGACAGCTTAACGGTTCATTCCCTGGCTATCAAACGCGCCGCCAGACTGAACACCATGAAAGAGGTCTATAAGGACTTAAAGATCACCAATACCCAGGAAATGATCGACCTGACCGCAGAGTATGCCAGAGGCATGGGATTAGAGCCGTATTATCTGTACCGTCAGAAAAACATGGCGGGGAACTTTGAAAATGTGGGATATGCCAAGCCCGGAAAGGCATGCCTTTATAATATTTTGATCATGGAGGAAAAAGGCGATATTTTAGCCTGCGGAGCCGGAACCACCACCAAGATCACTTACCCGGATGAGAACCGTCTGGAGCGGGTGGAGAATGTGAAAGACGTGGAACAGTATATCAGTCGGATCAATGAGATGATCGAGAGAAAAGAAAAATTATTGAGTAAAAGGTGATTTTTTAAGAATACAATGAAATATTAAAAAGGCAAATTCGTTTAAGAAAGACGGACTTGCCTTTTTCTATATAATGGCAACAGGAATGAGCACAGTATTAGGAATAATAGGCAATAAATGTATGCTGCTGGAATAATATTTGAGTAATATAGATGCGTTTATATAATTATTGTATGTTTTGGCAATCAAAATGCAGTAGCTGTTGTTCTTGAAACAAAATCTGAAAAGGAAGATATTTCAAAAGATAAATGGAAACAGGAGTTAGTTAAGCCTGCATAAATGATGCTGCGTTTTGTGGTGAAGGTGATTGGTTGTAACTCTGCAAGTGGAAAAGTTATTAGATTACCATATTTTTTAAGAGGGGATTTGTGATTAGAAAGAAAAAAATGAGGAATACTTGCAGTAGCTGCTGGAATATGATATACTAGCAGTGACAAAAAATGATATAAGAGTGTGTGAGCACAAAACGAAACCCCAGTAGTGACGGCTACTGGGGTTTCTTCTCATTTTGAACGGTTGAGCATCCGTTAGGCTAATTACCGCTATCGTCGCCGTCTAGCCATTTGCAGATATAGTAACTAACTACACCTGCTGCGACGGAGACAAAGAATGATATAAGAAGATCCATGTGGGCACCCCCTTTCTGTCACCAGATTGGGTGCGGTAACGAATCTAGTATATCATAAGGAGATGATTGTCACAATATGTCAAATTGGAAAGGATAGATGAAGGTTAGAGATAATGGAGATAGAAGAAAACACAATATAAATTAGAAAATATTGCAATTTATCGCGTGCGATAGTATAATCGTAACGACTATGTGGGATTTACGATAGAAAGAAAATGGAGAAAAACCTATGGCATTAAAGAAAAAGCCGGTAACCGGCATGAAGGACATTCTGCCTGCTGAGATGCAGATCCGTGAGTTTGTCACCAATCAGATCAAAGAGACTTACCGTGGATTTGGATTTTCCCAGATCGAGACTCCATGTGTGGAGCACATCGAGAATCTGACCAGTAAGCAGGGTGGAGATAACGAGAAGCTGATCTTTAAGATCTTAAAGAGAGGCGAGAAGCTGAATCTGGAGACTGCCGAGACAGAGAACGATCTGGTAGACGGCGGTTTACGATATGACCTGACCTTACCGCTGTCCCGTTACTATTCCAACAACGCGGCACAGCTCCCAAGCCCATTTAAGGCACTGCAGATGGGCAGCGTATGGAGAGCAGACCGTCCACAAAAAGGACGTTTCCGTCAGTTTACCCAGTGCGATATCGATATTTTAGGTGATCCGACCTCCATGGCAGAGATCGAGCTGATCCTGGCAACCACAACAGCGCTTGGTAAGATCTGCCCGGATAATGCATTTACGGTGCGTATCAATGACCGTGAGATCCTGAAGGGCATGGCACTGCACTGCGGATTCCCGGAGGAGTCCTTAGACCAGGTATTTATCACCCTGGATAAGATGGACAAGATCGGTTTAGATGGCGTGGAAGCAGAGCTTTTAGAGCTTGGATATGACGAAAACAGCGTAAAGACCTATCTGGAGCTGATGGATACCGTGACGAAGGATGCAGCAGGCGTCCGTATGCTTGGCGAGAAGCTGGCAGATACCCTTCCGAAGAGCGTTACCGATAACCTGGCATACATCATGGATACGGTAACTGATGTGGCAGAAACCAAGTTTGGCCTGGTATTTGACCCGACCCTGGTTCGTGGTATGTCCTACTACACCGGAACCATTTTCGAGGTTTCCATGGAAGGCTTCGGTGGTTCTGTGGCAGGCGGTGGACGTTATGATAAGATGATCGGTAAATTTACCGGTGTGGACACCCCGGCCTGTGGATTTTCCATCGGCTTCGAGCGTATCGTTACCATTTTACTGGATCAGGAGAACCACATCCAGAGCAGCATTCCGAAGAAGGCTTATCTCATTGAGAAAGGCATGGATGCTTCCAGAATGTGCCAGATCATGAAACAGGCTATGGAAGAGCGCCGTGGTGGCGTACAGGTTCTGGTTTCCCAGATGAATAAGAATAAGAAATTCCAGAAAGAACAGCTGAACAAAGAAGGCTACACTGATTTTGTAGAGTTCTACCGCGAGGCGTTAAAATAGGAGGAGAAAGATTATGGCAGAGTCAATGATGGGACTGAAACGTTCCCACCGATGCACAGAGCTGGGCACCGCCAACATCGGTCAGGATGTTACCGTCATGGGATGGGTGCAGAAAAGCAGAAATAAAGGCGGAATTATTTTCGTTGATTTAAGAGACCGTTCCGGTATTTTACAGATCATTTTCGAGGAGAGTGACTGTGGTACTGAGAGTTTTGAGAAGGCTGAGAAATTAAGAAGTGAGTTTGTCGTTGCAGTTACCGGCCGCGTAGAGGCACGTTCCGGCGCAGTCAATGAGAACCTGGCAACTGGCGCCATCGAGGTCCGCGCCAATTCCTTAAGAATCCTTTCTGAGTCTGAGACACCTCCTTTCCCGATCGAGGAAAACTCCAAGACCAAAGAGGATCTGCGTTTAAAATACCGTTATCTGGATTTAAGAAGACCGGATATGCAGAGAAACCTGCTGCTTAGAAGTAAGGTTGCGATCCTGACCAGACAGTTCCTGGCAGAGGAAGGCTTCTTAGAGATCGAGACTCCAACTCTGATCAAGAGTACTCCAGAGGGCGCACGTGACTACCTGGTACCAAGCCGTGTACATCCAGGCTCCTTCTATGCGCTTCCACAGTCTCCGCAGTTATTTAAGCAGTTACTGATGTGCTCTGGTTATGACCGTTATTTCCAGCTGGCAAGATGCTACCGTGACGAGGATCTGCGCGCAGACCGTCAGCCGGAGTTCACTCAGATTGATATGGAGCTGTCCTTCGTAGATGTAGATGATGTTATTGATGTCAATGAGAGACTGCTGCACAAATTATTTAAAGAGATTTTAGGTGTAGAGGTTCCGCTTCCGATCCAGCGTATGACATGGCAGGAAGCTATGGACCGCTTTGGTTCTGATAAGCCGGATCTGCGTTTTGGCATGGAGTTAAAGAATGTATCTGATGTAGTAAAGGACTGCGAGTTTGTAGTATTTAAGAATGCTCTGGAAAATGGTGGTACTGTCCGCGGTATCAATGCAGAGGGACAGGGCCATATGCCTCGTAAGAAGATCGATGCACTGGTTGAGTTTGCAAAAGGCTACGGTGCAAAGGGTCTGGCTTATGTAGCGATCCAGGAGGACGGCACATTAAAATCCTCCTTCGCAAAATTCATGACGGATGAGCAGATGGCTGCTTTAGTTGCTGCTATGGATGGTAAGCCAGGCGACCTGCTGTTATTTGCTGCTGATAAGAATAAGATCGTATGGGATGTATTGGGCAGTCTGCGTCTGGAGATCGCACGTCAGCTTGACCTGTTAAAGAAGGATGACTACCGGTTCTTATGGGTAACCGAGTTCCCGTTATTAGAGTACTCCGAGGAGCAGGACCGCTTCGTGGCAATGCACCATCCATTTACCATGCCGATGGACGAGGACTGGCATCTGATCGACAGTGATCCGGGCGCTGTCCGTGCAAAGGCATATGATATCGTATTAAATGGTACTGAGATCGGCGGTGGCTCTGTCAGAATCCACCAGAGTGATATCCAGTCCAAGATGTTTGAGGTTCTTGGCTTCACACCAGAGAAAGCCCAGGATCAGTTCGGATTCCTGTTAGACGCATTTAAGTATGGAGTTCCACCTCACGCTGGTCTGGCATACGGCCTTGACCGTGTGGTTATGCTCATGGGCGGTTGTGACAGCATCCGTGACGTGATCGCATTCCCGAAGGTAAAAGACGCTTCCTGTCTGATGACTGAGGCTCCGACACCGGTTGATCCAAAGCAGTTAGAGGAACTGGGAATCGAAGTTAGTGAGCAGGAAGAAGAGTAAAAGTTAAGATGAACCGGAAATTACTGGCTTCCCAGGTGGAAGAAGAACTGATGGATTATATTCTGCAGGAACCGGTGAATGTGGGGGACAAGATCCCTAATGAATTACAATCGTCAGATGATTCGGAAGCTAAAACAGGAACAGTCCTGTGAATAATGCACAAAAAACAAGGGGAAAAGAAGTGTATCCCCTTGTTTTTTATGTGTGCGCCCGGCGGCGCACGTTTCTAACGGGTGCAAGTCCCGAATCCGCCTGGTAGTGGGAAGGATATAGCCGAAGGCAAGGGTGTCCATCGTGAGGTGGAATCTG
>ERZ773156.1554-NODE-1554-length-11592-cov-4.3305_pt1 | contig 11592 bp, 10 predicted proteins | sample MGYA00511895_ERZ773156 | MGnify/ENA primary metagenome ERZ773156 (study PRJEB29015, sample SAMEA2737850) | human gut metagenome | biome: human gut; feature: human-associated habitat; material: faeces | place: China | collected 2012 ...
TTTATTGTTTGTTGATTTTTTCATCTCTCTCTATTCTGTTGTTAATGTCCTTTTTTATTGCTTTTCTTTTCTGTCCCCTTTTCTCGTGGACAAGGATTATAATATCACAATTAATATCTTCCGTCAACAATTTTTTTAAAATATTTTAAAAATATTTTTTATAGTTTGGAAAATTCTTTATTTTATTGGCCTTTCAACCTGCTCATATCAATTATTTTATATCTTCTCTTCTCAATTTTTTCTAAAATATTTTCTTCTAAAAAATTTTTTATTACTCTTGAAAGAGATGGACGACTCACATCAAAATATTCTGCTAAATCTTTTACAGATATTTTCATTTGAAAAAAACCATCTTTTTGATTCTCTAAAATATACTGACTGAATTTTTCTCCAATAGTTTTATTAGTAAAATTATTCCAAAGGTGATTAGATAAAAATTGTGCTTTGCAACTTATTTCGTCCAAAAATTTTTTTAATAATCTATCATCTTTTTTCAATAATTGTATAAGTTCATTTTTTTCTATATAAAATATGGAAGTAGAAGTTACAGCATTCAAGTCTACAGGAAATCTATTCTTATCTCCAAAGATAAATGCTGTAGCTAAAAGAGAATAACTGTCTATTTCTTCTATTCTTTTTACCTCTCCACTTTCTTTCAACATTTCTGTAGCTACTTTACCTTCCAAATTGATATACAACCCTTTTATTTCATCTCCTCTGAAAGCTATATTTTCATCTTGAGAATATTTTTTAATCTCATATTTTATTCCAGTAAAATATTCTTCTATACTCTTCTCTTCTATCTCAGAAAACAATCCTGTTTTTTTTAATCTTTTAATTATATTTAAATCCATTATGCCTCCTAACTGACTATAATTATTACTATTTTTCATTTTATCATATTTTTAAGCTTGAAAACATTATATTTCTCTGTTAAAATTACTACATCAAATAAATTAATTTTAGGGAGATATAATATGAAAAAAATAGTTATTGTCTGTCCTTCTTGCCAGAAAAAAATGAAGATATCAGATAAAACAGCTAAATACAAATGTCCACATTGTGGAAATATATATAAATATACTTTTGATAAAAAAATTATCCATAATGTAAAAGATATAAGTGTTGGTTTTGTCACTACATTAAAAGATATCAAATATAATATAACAAAAAAATACAATGATACAAAAGCTACTTATAAATATATGAGTCAACTTAAAAAAAATATGAAGAATGATCCTAACTGGTCAAATTACAGAAAACAGCAAGAAGAAATGAAAGATGTAACTCCAAAAAAATCATTTAAAAACTTTTTCAAAAAGAAAAAATAATAAAAAATAGGCTGATCAAAAGAAGTTTAAATAATCTTATTTTTACTTTTTAGACCAGTCTTTATTATTTTTTCTTCAGTATTTCTTAATCTTTTTTCTATTAACTTCCATTATATTAATATACTTTTTCTATACTTAATTCTATTTAGTTTATAAATCTTTCCCAGTTATTTTCCATTTTCATTATCCTATTGCTCTTCTTTTTAATAACTTAGGAAATCTAATACTAAATACTGTAGCTGTTATTGAAGCTGCTAATATCCCTGCTACTGGCTCTGCTAAAAATACTGCAAATACTTTATTTTCAAAGAAAAATGGAAATATTAAAGCAAATGGTACTAAAAGTATTATTTTTTTCAGTAAAGAAAGTATAAGAGAAACTTTAGCTTCTCCCAAAGCAACAAATGTCTGTTGACATGGAACTTGAACCCCCATCATAAAAAGTCCTGCCCCATATATATTCAATGCCCACACTGTAAATTTTATGAGTTCTTTATCTTCTGTAAACATAGTCACAAACATAGCTGGGAATAAAATTTCTATAAGCCATGCTATTCCACAATATCCCATACTCATAAACAGAAGGATTTTATATGCTTTTTTTACTCTATCTATATTCCTTGCTCCATAATTATAACTTACTATTGGTTGAACTCCCTGTGCAAGACCGAAAACTGGCATTTGAAGTACTTGAATAACACTTCCACATATAGTCATAGCTCCCACAGCTAAATCTCCTCCAAATTTTTGAAGGGAAGAATTAAGTACTACATTTACCACACTATTTGTACTCTGCATTACAAAAGGTGAGAGTCCAAGACCTATTATGGGAATTATTACTGATTTTTTTATTTTAAAATATTCTTTTTTTATTTTTATTTTTGTATTTTTTCCTATTAAAAACTTTGTTACCCATATTGCTGATACAGCTTGTGATACAACAGTTGCAACTGCTGCTCCTTGTACTCCCATTTTAAAGTAAAAAATCAAAATAGGATCAAGAATTATATTTAAAACTGCTCCTATAAGTACTGTAAGCATTCCTGTTCTTGCAAACCCCTGAGCAGTTATAAAACTATTAAGAACTAATGTAGCCTGAACAAAAATTGTTCCACATACATATATGTTAAGATACTTTAATCCATACACTATTGTTTTATCACTAGCACCAAACATCATTAAAAGAGGCTCTTGAAAAACTAAAAAGAAAATTGTAAGAACTGTTGCCATCACTATCATTCCAGAAAAACAATTCCCTAAGATTTCTTCTGCTGCATCATTATTTTTTTCTCCCATTTTGATAGCAGCCTTTGGTGCCCCTCCCATTCCTAAAAGAGCTCCAAAAGCAGATATAAGCATTACAATTGGAAATGTTACTCCTACTCCTGTAAGAGCTGTCCCCCCTACTTCTGGTATTCTTCCAATATATATTCTATCTACTATATTATATAAAGCATTTATTAATTGAGCAGTGATTGCTGGAATAGTCAGATTTATTATTAATTTACCTATACTGTCTTTTCCAAGATCATTTTTTTTCATTTGTTCCATTTGTTCTCCCCCATTTAGTTTTCTATATTTTCTAATAATCTGAAGCTTTAAAAGACAGTTCCAGCTTTTCTAATTTTGATTCAAGTTTTCTATATTTTACTCCTGCTGCATCTAACATTCTTTTTGAAGCCATGTCTGATTTTGTTCCACAATATTTATCTGAAAGATAAACAAGTTCTTTTATTCCACTTTGTATAATTGCTTTGCTACATTCATGACATGGAAAAAGTGCTACATATAATGTACAATTTTTTAATGTTTTTGTACTATTCAATATTGCATTTAATTCTGCATGACATACAAATGGATATTTTGTATCAAGAAATTCTCCATCTCTCTCCCAAGGAAATTCATCATCACTACATCCTTTAGGAAGTCCATTATATCCTACACCAATTATTCTCCTCTCCTCATTAACAATGCAAGCTCCCACTTGAGTATTAGGATCCTTACTCCTTTTAGCTGAAAGAAGAGCTACCCCCATAAAATATTCATCCCATTCTATATAATCTTCTCTTTTCATGATTCTCTCCTTCAATAATATTTTTTATTATATATACCAATATATCATACCTGACTTGATTTTTTCAATTTTTTCAAAATTTTATTTGTTATATCTGAAAATTTAAAGTAAAATAATCTATAAGTACATTACTAGGAGGCTATTTTATGAAAAAAATAATATTTTTATTTCTATGTTTATACAGTTTGGCTTTTGGAATTATTGATTTTAATGAAGTAAATTGGGGAGATAGTAAAAGTAATCTTGATCTTATTTTCCCAAAATTAAAAGAGGAACCATCTCTTTATCCTGATATGAAAATATATGCTTTTGAAAAACCAAATGATAATGTTAGTAAATATACTTTTTATTTTAGTAATGGAAGACTTTTCAAAATAGAAGTTCTTTTTAACAAAGAAACTGTTGGAAGAAATGAAATCAAACAAATTTATGGTGATCTTGTACAAAAAATGGGAAAGCCTATTTCTAAAAATCCTATTGATCAAAAATTTAATGGACTTACTTTAAGAGGTAATTCATTAAAATTTGTTCCTAATATTTCAACATCAGTTTATTATAAAGGTATTGACACTATTGATGAAGTTGGAAAAATGATAGATTCTAATCTAATTATTGAATATGTAGATGCTACAAAAGAATAAAATAAAAAAGCTGACTGAAAATTACAATATTCTCTGGTCAGCTTTTTTTCATTAAATTTTCACATTATTCCTCTAGCTAAAAAAATTCTATACTTTTTAGCCTTCATAACTTCTATGGTGAATTTTCCTTGTGCTATTATTTTTAAAATATCAAATCTCCATTCTTACAATATTCTTTTTTCTTCTGTTTTCCCACAATACTTTTCCACCCTCAATTACTAAAATAAATGCAAGGGCGAATATAGGAATGATAATAACACATTGAAGTCCATGTACTGCAAGACTTCCTTTTCCACTCATAAGTATAAGTACATTTGACTTAAAAGAAATTAACAAAGAACTCATTGTTGCCATAAGCATAAAGACCATTGGAATAAAAAGCATTTTATTATTTTTTCCTTTCTTAGAAAGCCATACAGATACTCCAAGAAAACAAGGTACAGCAACTAATTGATTACAAGCTCCAAATAAAGGCCATATATTCTTATATCCTCCAAGGCATAAGACTCCACCTAAAATAACTGTTATGAAAGTTCCTACATACATATTTCCCAAAGATTTTCTAATTTTACCTGCCTTTTCTCCTGCTTTAGCTGCAAATAATTCTTGAAACATAAATCTTCCAAGTCTTGTAGCAGTATCTAAAGATGTAAGTGCAAAAGCTGAAATTGCAAGTGAAATAACTGTAAACGTTGTGCTTACTGCTATTTCCCCCATTCCTAAAGTTTTAAAGAATCCAGAAATAGCAGAAGCAAAAACCACTGCTGGGGTTCCTTTAGGCATTTCATTATTTGTGAATAATGCTCCTACTGCTATAAGAGCTACAACTGCAAGTCCACACTCTATAAGCATAGCTCCATATCCAATAAGTTTTGCATCTTTTTCATTGTCTAATTGTTTTGATGTAGTTCCTGATCCAATCAAGCTATGAAAACCTGAAATAGCTCCACATGCCACTGTGATAAATAGATAAGGAAACATAACCTGTCCATTAAAACTGCTTGTCCACCCAGTAAAAGCTGGAAGATTTACAGTAGGATTACTCCCTACTATACCAATAACTGCTGCTATTATCATAAAATATAAAAGAAAACTATTAAGATAATCTCTAGGTTGTAAAAGAATCCATACTGGTGTTACTGATGCAATAAAAATATATACAAATACCATTCCCAACCAAAAAGTTTTACTTAGATATATTGGATATTTTAGTCCAACAGCTATACACACTACCAAAAGCCCTACTCCTGCCACTGATGATACTATAAGAGGAGCATTTTTTCTATGAATAAGAAATCCAAATACTACTGCCAGTGGTATAAAAAGTACAGAAGCTGTTGCTACTGACCCATTTGCCGAATTATACACTTTTACTCCTTCAGCTGCAACTGTATATCCTTGAAATGTAGAGGCAACAATATCGGCAAAAGCTGCAACTACTAAAAGAAGTACAAGCCATGAAAAAATAGTAAAAAGTATCTTACATCTGTATCCTATATTTTCTTCAATAACTTCTCCTAAAGATTTTCCTTTATGTCTTATTGAAACTATTATCGAAGAAAAATCCTGTACTGCTCCAAAGAATATTCCACCAATAATTATCCATAGCAACACTGGCACCCAACCAAACACTGCTGCCTGAATAGGACCATTAATCGGTCCTGCTCCTGCTATGGAAGCAAAATGATGTCCCAAAAGAACTGGTGCTTTTGCTGGTATGTAATCGATTCCATCATTAAATTCATGTGAAGGTGTTTCCCTTGAAGGATCTACATCCCATTGTTTTGCCAACCATGATCCATAGGTTACATATGCAATAAAAAAGCACAAAATTGAACATACTAAAATAATTACTCCGCTCATAAATCTTTCCCCCTAGTTCAATATATTATTTTGTTCAAAAATTTTTCTGTAAAATTTACCTAAAACCTTCCCTGACTTATTTGTTACAATTTCCATATTTTCTGTATCAATAACTATTATTCTACCTGAGGTATAACCTCTTATGAAAAAAAGATAATTTTTTTCATATTTATATTTTTCTATTTTTCTTTTCATATCATCTGAAATTCTTTTAGAAGTAAAAATAACAACAGTCAGAAAACTATACATATGATTTTTCTCTGGATATTTTTCTCCCTTCCTCACAAGAAAGGGTTCCATATACTCTTTTATCAAGATATCCACTTTTTTTAAATCATTCATTTTTATTTCAGAGATATCCATAAAAATGATATGTTCATGACTTTTAACTTCCCAGAGCTGTACCTCTTTTACCAAAACATATTTTTCAGAGTGAGAATAAAAATGTCCATAAGCTAAATATTTTTCACCATTTATCTCTTCATCTCTGTATATATCAAATGTCTTTTCATATTGTTCTGCTATTTTATTAAAATATTCTCCTGTTGTCATAATAAATTCCTCATTTCTATCTTTTTACTTCATGAGTCCAACCAAATTTATCCTCTATTTTTCCCCATTGAATATCTGTCAATGTATCATAAAGTCTTTGAGTAAGTTCTCCTGTTTTAAAATTATTAATTATTGCTATTTCTCCCTTATAGTTCAGTTCTCCTACTGGAGAAATAACAGCTGCTGTTCCTGTCCCAAAAGCTTCTTCTAATTCTCCTTTACTTGCTGCTTCCATTAAAAAATCTATAGTAAAATGTTCTTCATGAACTTTGTATCCCCATTCTTTTAAAAGAGCTATGCACGAATCACGAGTTACACCTGGAAGAACTGTTCCATCAATAGGAGCAGTATAGATTTCATTATTTATTTTAAACATTACATTCATTGTTCCAACTTCTTCTACATATTTTCTTTCTACTCCATCTAGCCATAAAACCTGAGTGTATCCAAGTCTGGCTGCTTTTTCCTGAGCAGCAATACTAGAAGCATAATTTCCACCACATTTTGTAAATCCTGTTCCTCCTTTTGTTGCACGGACATATTCATCTTCAACATATATTTTTACTGGATTTACACCTTCTGGATAATAATTCCCTACTGGTGAAAGAATAATAATAAACTTATATGATATTGCTGGATGTACACCTACAGCAACTTCAGTAGCAAATATAAATGGTCTAATATATAGAGATGTTCCTTCTAAATGAGGTATCCAATCTTTCTCATGATTTACAATGGCTTCCACTGCTTCAACAAACATTTCCTCTGGAAGTTCTGCCATACAAAGCCTTTTATTTGAGTTTCTCATTCTCTTTGCATTCATTTCTGGACGAAATAAAAGAATACGATCATCTGGTGCACGATATGCTTTTAATCCTTCAAATGTTTCCTGAGCATAATGAAGAACCATTGAGGCTGGATTCATAGAAATAGGTCCAAATGGAACTATCCTTGCATCGTGCCAACCTTGTCCTTTATCATAATCCATAACAAACATATAGTCAGTAAAATGCTTTCCAAATCCAAGTTTACTTTCATCTGGTTTAACCTTTAAATGTTCTGATTTTTCTACTCTTATTTCCATTTTTTCCCCCTTAAAATTATACTATTTTTCTTTAATTTAAAATTTTTATAAAAAAAAACAGCCTGTCAGGCTGCTTATATCAACATTATTAAAATATCCATAAAATTATCATTAAAAAGTATTATTATTTCCATTTAAAAATTACTCAAATGGAACAAAAATATCCTTTACAACAAGATTTCTGTGGAATAATGCCGCAACTTTTCCTAACATAAATATCTGTATATAGTTTTTTTCTCTACATATGAGTAGTATATATATGACAAATATTATGCTTAGTATCACGAACATTCTTATTCCTCCTATTTTTAAAATCATTTTATAGGTTTGAGTATAACCCTAAATTAAAAAAAAATCAAGTGTTTTTTTAAAAAAAAATTTCATTTCATAATTTTTGAAAGATATTTTTTCATAAATAGCAAAATAAAAAACAGTAGTTGAGATTAATTCCCCCATCTACTGTTTTCTTTTATTTTTAACATTAATTAAATATTTTCAATATTTTTTATTGAAGCTTCATTAATACCCCACCAATAACAAATAATGAACCAAATAAGAAAAGCCAACCTTGGAATTTAATTTGGAATTTTGCCCAAATTCCCCATTCTAATTTAGCAATACCTAATATAGCCATTAAGATTCCTGATGTAGGAACAATAAGATTAGTAAATCCATCTCCCAATTGGAAAGCAAGAACTGCAACCTGTCTAGGAACTCCAACTAAGTCTGATAATGGAGCCATGATAGGCATTGTCAAAGCTGCTTGACCAGAACCTGATACAACAAAGAAATTGAATACAGATTGGAATATATACATTACCCAAGCAGAAGCTGCTGCTGGCAATCCTCCAAGTCCATTGGCAACCCAGTTAAGAACTGTATTAAGTACACTTGGTGTTCCAGCTTCTGTTCCACCTAATACAAGAACTATTCCTTTTGCCATTCCCACTACTATAGCTGCTCCAATTAAATCTTCTGCACCTTTTCTAAATGATGTAGCTATATCATTTACAGTCATATCATTAAGTTTAAAAATTACACCAATTATTCCTGCCACAACACCCATTATTACAAATTGAGTAGCTATTTCAGGAAGATAATATCCAAATACTACAACTCCATATATTATCCAAGCCATTCCTAAAAGAACAACTAGTAAGACTAATTTATGTCCAAATTTAAAGTCAACTTCTCCTTGTTCCTCTAATTTAAATTCTTCCCTATAATATCTATCTGCTTCATAAGAAATAGAGCTTTGTGGATTAGCTTTTATTTTATTAGCATATCTGATAGTATAGAATATTCCAAATGCTGTAAAAAATGCCCACATAGCCATTCTAAATCCAGCTGCTGAAAGTACAGGAATTCCTGCTACCCCTTGTGCTATTGCAACACTAAAAGGATTCATCCAAGATGTTCCAAATCCTATTTGTGTAGAAACATAAGTAATAAGTATACCTGTTATTCCATCATATCCCATTCCTATTACTATTGGGATAAGTACCATAGCAAATGGTATTGCCTCTTCTCCCATTCCAAATACAGCTCCTCCTAAAGAAAATACAAAGAAAACTATTGGAAGAAGCAGCCATTCTGATCCTTTTGTCTTTTTTATCAAGGCATAAAGTCCTGATTCAACTGCTTTAGTCTTTAATATAATTCCAAAAGATCCTCCAGTGATAAGAATAAATGCGATTACCCCTACTGCAGTTCCCCATTTATCCCCACTTACAATACCTTCAAATACATAGTTTGCTACTCCAACTTCTCCACCTGGTTCAAAGAATTTTATTCCTTTTACTAAAGGCTCTCCCTGTTCATTTAATTCATAAGTAAAACTTCCTGCTACAGGAACTGTCCTAGTTTTTTCTGCCCCAGTTTCAGTTATATAACTAACTTTTTCCATTTGGAATTTTCCTACTGGAACCGTATGTGTTAATATTGCAGCTAAAATAACTACAAAAAATATGATTACATACGTATCTGGCATATTAAACTTTTTTTTCATTTTTACCTCCACAAATTTTTAATACTATTATTATACTTTATGTTTTTAATTAAATCAATACTTAATGATATAAACTATATTTAAAATTTTTAAGAGGTATTTTATTCAGCTTTTTTATAAGTATTTATACTAAAATCTCTTTCCTTGACCTATTAATTTTCCATCTTGGCTATAACGTTTATATTCCTTTTCTTTACCATTTTCATATATATACTCCTCAGCTATTTTTCCATTTGTATAGAAAAATCTCTGTACTCCATCTCTTTTTCCTGCTTTATAATTTTCTTCTGATATAATAATTTCTCCTGAATATTGCACCCATCTTCCTTCCTTTTCATCCATCTCATATCTTCCTTGTTTGTATACTTTTCCATTTGGATAATATTCAGTTACTGTTCCATGACGAAGACCATTTTTAAATTCTGATTCTCTTTTAAAATAATCTTTTCTATCAAAATCAGTAGGGGTATATTGTATCTGTTTCCCTTCCATTTTCCCATTTTCATTGTAGTTATAAATAGATACATTTTTCCCTTTTTCATCAAAAGTATTCCATGTCCCTACCCTCATAGACTCTTTATATGTACCTGAGATTTCTATATTTCCCTGTTTATTATATTTTTTATAATCACCTTCCAGCCTGTCATTAGAATATGTTTCTTCAATAGACAACTTGCCATCTTCATAATAAGTTCTAAATATTCCTTCCTTTTTACCAGAAACATAATTTAACTGTCTATATATTTTTCCACTTGGATAGTATATTTCTACAGTTCCATCTATTCCCCCATTTATATAATTTCCTTGTTCTATCTTGTTTCCATTTTTATCATATTTTGTATAGATTCCATTAAGAATACCCCCCTGAAAATTTTCTTCCCAAAGAAGAGTTCTTTTTCTGCTTATCCCTTGCCACAGTCCATCTTTTTTGTCTTCTACATAATTTCCTTTGATTTCCACATTTCCATCTTGATAATATTTTACATATGTCCCATTTTTTCTTCCATTTTGATAAATAATTTCATATTGAAGATTTTTTCCAAAATATATCTTTTCTACGCCTTCTTTTTTTCCATTTTCATAGATAGTTTCGCTTTTTTTATCCCCATTAACTGCGTATGTTATATAGCTACCATTAAGTACACCATTTATATAGGTTCCTGTTGCTTTTGTATTTCCATTTTCATATTTTAATATATACTCTCCTAATGGTTTGTTTTCCTTGTAAGTAATCTCTTCTTTTAAAAGTCCATTAGTATAAAATTTACTCCATTTTCCATCTCTTACTCCATATCTGTATTCTCTTTTTTCCTTTATTCTTCCATCAGTATCATAAATTATTTCTTCTCCATCTTTCTTTCCATCAATATATGAAGTTTCTGATTTTATAGAGCCATTACTATAGTATTCTTTGTACACTCCATTCTTCTGTTCCCTTTTTACAGTTGTAGGAAGTGTTTTTACCTTTGAAATAGGTTGTGTCACAGTGGTTTTTGTTACTTTCATTACTGGTTTTTTAGATGTTTTAGATAAATTTGCTGCTATTTCTATATTTTTCTTACTTTCATTGATATTAGCTTCAATCTTCGATTTTATATCTAAATCTTTAATTTTTTTCTGAGCAAAATATACTCCTCCAGCTAATATTCCTGCTATGATTAATATTACAATAAATGCTATTAAAAAATTCTTTCCTTTTTCACTCATATATCTTCCCCCATTATTATTTTTTCAATTATATTGTACCATCTTATTCCATTATATTTCTATAACCTTTTTTAAAAAGCAAACTTAAAATTTTTTATTTTTTACATAATAATATTTTATTAGTATTTATATTAAAATTTCTAAAGAAGAAATTATCAAGCACTAAAGTTATGTTTAATTTTACTATCAAATATATATAGCATTAAGTAATTTTCTAAGATTTGAAAAGAGTGACTTAGCAAAAAATTTAAATTTAATTTCTATATTTCATTAGTCTTTTTTATTTTTTAAAAATATTATATTATCTAATTTTTAATAATTATTTTTCTCTT
>ERZ773156.1568-NODE-1568-length-11410-cov-2.48041_pt1 | contig 11410 bp, 7 predicted proteins | sample MGYA00511895_ERZ773156 | MGnify/ENA primary metagenome ERZ773156 (study PRJEB29015, sample SAMEA2737850) | human gut metagenome | biome: human gut; feature: human-associated habitat; material: faeces | place: China | collected 2012 ...
CATCTTCACTATTATAAAGCTGGAAGTCGCATTTAGACTCAAACTCCTCATCTGAGAGCTGGTTCTTTAACATCTGCTCAATCTTTTTATCGGAATACCCACGATTATGGCGCAGACGTTCCATGCGGACTTCTTTTTCGCAATAAATATACCACAATTCATCACAGATTTCATCATATTTTTCTTCAATTAAAAGAGCTGCTTCGATAAAGAAAAATTCGGTTTTTTCTTTTTTGGAACGTTCAATCTCTCTTAAAATATATTTTTTTACCGCCGGATGAATGATTGCATTTAACTTTTCAAGAATTTCTTTTTTCTCAAATACAATCTTTGAAATCGTTTCACGATCTAATGAACCATCCTCTTTGACAATCCACTCACCAAACAGTTGAATGACCGGTTCATAGCAGACTTGCCCCGGCATCATCAACAGATGCCCGACATCATCTGCCTTTATAATTCTTGCATCAAAATGTGCTTCAATATAATTTAAAACCGCACTTTTTCCGGAACCAACTCCACCGGTTACCCCTATTACTCTCATACCACTTTCCCCTTTCGTACGTTATGATTCATCTTGTATTTTTTCCAGGTTTTTATTTTGCCTCATACCAGTTTGTTCCGGTATGCATATCAATTTCAAGCGGAACCGCCAGGTTTGCCGCACCTTTCATTTCCCGCTCTAAAATTGCCTTTACTGCCTCGACCTCGTCTTCTTTGGCTTCGATCAACAGTTCATCGTGTACCTGTAAAATCAGACGTGACTCCAGATTCTGCTCTTTTAATGCCTGTTCCACACGAATCATTGCAATCTTGATGATATCCGCTGCCGTTCCCTGAATCGGAGAATTCATCGCTACACGTTCCCCAAAAGATCTCTGCATAAAGTTTCCGGAACGAATTTCCGGCACCGGACGACGTCTTTGAAACATTGTTTCCACATATCCCTGTTCTTTTGCCTCTGTTACGAGTCCATCTAAGAAGCCTTTAATCTTTGGATAAGTAGCAAAATAATTTTCAATATATTCCGCTGCTTCTTTTCTTGTAATACTTAAATCCTGTGACAATCCAAACGAACTGATTCCATATACAATTCCAAAGTTCACCGCTTTTGCATTTCTTCTCTGTAAATCCGTCACCTCTTCAAACGGAACATGAAAGACCTGAGAAGCCGTCATTCGGTGAATATCCTGCGCTTCTTTATAGGCTTCAATCAGATTTTCATCCCCTGATAAATGCGCAAGCACACGAAGTTCAATCTGGGAATAATCCGCATCCACAAATACAAATCCATCTTCTGGAATAAAGACTTTACGAATCAGGCGTCCCAGTTCCATACGGATCGGAATATTCTGAAGATTCGGCTCTGTACTGCTGATTCTTCCGGTTGCCGTAATCGTCTGATTAAACGTAGAATGAATTCTGCCGTCTTCCCCGATAAATCCGGCAAGTCCGTCCGCATAAGTGGATTTTAATTTTGCAAGCTGACGATATTCCAGGATATCTGCTACCAGTTTATGTTCCGGTGCAAGTTTCTCCAGAACATCTGCTGCGGTTGAGTATCCGGTCTTCGTCTTTTTCCCACCCGGAAGCTGTAATTTTTCAAATAAAATTACACCAAGCTGTTTTGGCGAGTTGATGTTAAACTCTTCTCCTGCTTCTTCATAAATCTGGCTTTCTAATGCTTTGATTTTTACCTCAAGCTGACTTCCATATTCTTTTAAGGCTTCTGCATTGACGCGGATTCCCTCTTTTTCCATATTAGAAAGTGTAAATAACAGCGGCAGTTCTACGTCCTCAAAAAGCGCTTTCATATTATTGTTTTCAAGTGCTTCCATCAGCGCCTTCCGGCTTCTTAATGCTGTATATGCCATATAACAGATACTTTTTGCGACTTCTTTCTCTTTTGCTTCTTTTTCACTCATTGCCTTTGTATAGGAAAGTTTTCCAATCAAGTCTTCTTTTGCCGGAAGCATTTCTCCTAAGTACTCTTTTGCAATATCATCATAAGTGTAAGAAGATTTCAGTGGATTTAACAGATACGCAGCAATTCCGGCATCAAACACCTTCTTATGCGAAACTTTTGAAATTTCTGAAATTGTCTCTTTTACATCAAGAGCATCTATCATTTCTACTTTTTCACAAAGCTTCTGCACCTGGTCCATCAGATAACTTTCTGTTAAAAATCCCTGTGGAAAAATGCAGACTGTTTCCACTTCTTCTTTTTCTTTATTATTCCATGCAAGTCCAAGACCCAAAAACTGATGTGCTTCTCTTAAAACTTCAATTCCAAGTTCCGGTTCTTTCACCAGTTTTTCAAACAGCGCATCTGCCTCTGTAAAATCGGTTACGTTTTGAAAAGAAACTGCAATTTTTGCCGGTTCTGCCCCTTCTTCAAAACGGGATAAGAAATTTTTAAATTCCAGTTCTTTAAAATATTCATAAGCTTCTTTTGTGTAAAATTCTCCGATTCTCGCACTTTCCCAGTCATATTCAATCGGACTGTCAATATTGATAGTCGCAAGTTTTTTACTTAAAATTGCCATATCATAATGTTCTAAGAACGCATTTTTCGCTTTATTCGGCTTTAATTCTTCGACATGTTTCCATGCATTTTCCACCGTGCCATATTCCAGCAAAATCTTTGTCGCAGTCTTTTCTCCCACGCCCGGAAGCCCCGGAATATTATCGGAAGAATCACCCATCAGCGCCTTTAATTCAATAATCTGTGCCGGTGTCAGCTGATATTTTTCTTTGACATTTTCTTCAAAATAATCCTCAATCGTAGTTTTTCCAAATCTGGTCTTTGGAATTCGGATACAGATATGCTTACTTGCAAGCTGAAGCAAATCACGGTCTCCGGAAAGCACCGTTACATCCATTCCCTTTGCTTCGCTCTTTTTTGCCAATGTTCCAAGCAGGTCATCTGCCTCGTAGCCTTCCTTTGCGACAATCGTAATCCCCATCGCCATTAAGACATCTTTCATAACCGGAACCTGCTCTCTTAGCTCCTGAGGCATGCCCTTTCTGGTTCCCTTATAATCTGCATACATCTTATGGCGAAAGGTCGGTGCATGCAAATCAAATGCCACCGTTAAATAATCCGGTTTTTCTTCTTCTACAATCCGAAATAAAATATTTAAAAAGCCATAAATAGCATTTGTATGAAGTCCTTCTGCATTTGTAAGCTCCGGAAGTCCGTAAAACGCCCGATTTAAAATACTGTGCCCGTCTATCAGCAGGATTTTTTCGCTCATCTAATAGCCCTCTCTTCTTCTTTCTTTTCTGAGTGCGTAGCGTTTTTCGCCGCCTTCCCACTCTGCTTTTTCCGATTCTGATTCTACAACCAGACCCGGAACCGGAATCGGATGGTGATGCTCATCCACCGCGACCATAACCACGTAAGCACGGTTGATAACCTTGCGGATTCCATGACGACTTTCCACATAAGTATCAACCCGCACTTCCATGGAAGTTCTTCCTACATAAGTAATCTTTCCGCGAAGCACAATGACATCATTTACGGTTGCACCCTCTTTAAAATTCAAATTATCAATGCAGGCGGTCGTAATGTCTGCCTCACTGTGGCGCATTGCTACAATACTGGCGATCTCATCGATCCATTCCATCAGCTGACCACCAAAAAGATTTCCATATTCATTTAAATAAATGGGACGCATCAGATACGTCTGCTCGGTCTGTGAATCTTCTACTCTTTTTTTCATTTTGTATTTTATCGACCTTTCCTTTTCTTTTCTTTTCACCCATTATAGCACACTTAAAAGAAAACAAACAAGGTAAGAACGGATATTCAAATCGAAGATTGAGATAAAAAAGAGAACTGCCATTTTTAACATGACAATTCCCTTTTTGTTCTACTCATTCTATTCTGCTTTTATAATACGGAAATAAAACGTTTAAAGGCGTCTCTTCCCTCTTTCGTACATTTATAAACACCTGCGTCCTCTAAGACTTTTACAAATACCTGTCCGACTTCTTCTTCCAGGATTCCCATTACATTTTCTTTGGTAATCTCTTCGTATTTCGGTAAAAATTCCTTTACCCAGTCTGCATGTTTTTTCAGGCTTTCATTTTCAGCCGGGTCTTTTTTCTCAACCAGATACTCAGCAAGCAGCTCTAATTCGTCTTTCAATCTTGCCGGAAGTACTGCAAGTCCCATAACCTCAATCAGACCGATATTTTCTTTTTTAATGTGATGATACTGAGCATGTGGATGATAGACACCAAGCGGATGCTCTTTGGTCGTGATATTATTTCTTAAAGTTAAATCAAGCTCATATACATCGCCTTTTTTTCTTGCAATCGGAGTAATCGTATTATGCGGTTCTCCCTCTGTTTCTGCAAAGATAAAAGCTGACTCATCTGTATATCCTCTCCACACTTCTAATACATGGGTCGCCAAATCAATCAGGCGTTTCTCATCCTTGTGACGAATTCTCAAAACAGAAAGCGGCCATTTTACGATTCCGGCTTCCACATCTTCATATCCCGGAATGGTAACGTGCTCTTCGATTGGCGCTTTTGCCATTGCAAAGGTGTAATGACCACCCTGAAAATGGTCATGGCTTAAAATTGAACCACCTACGATTGGTAAATCTGCATTAGAACCAAGGAAATAATGTGGGAACTGTTTTACAAAATCAAATAATTTTACAAATGCAGCCCTCTCAATCTTCATCGGCACATGCTGTCCATTAAATACGATACAGTGTTCATTATAGTAAACATAAGGAGAATACTGGAATCCCCACTTGCTGTCATTGATTGTAATCGGAATAATTCTGTGATTTTCTCTCGCCGGATGATTTAAACGACCTGCATAACCTTCGTTTTCCATACAAAGCTGACATTTTGGATAACTGCTCTGTTTTGCATTTTTAGCTGCCGCAATTGCTTTCGGGTCTTTTTCCGGTTTCGAAAGGTTAATGGTAATATCAATTGTGCCATAAGGACTTTCTGCCGTCCATTTTCTATCTTTTTTAATACGGTAACGACGAATGTAATCACTGTCCTGACTTAATTTATAAAAATAAGCAGTCGCACATTCCGGTGATTTGGCATACTCTTCTTTGAATTTCTGCTGTACCTGTGCCGGACGTGGCATCAGACAATTCATAATCTTGGTATCAAATAAATCGCGGTAACCGATGCTGTCCTCAATAATACCTCTTGTAACCGCTTCATCAAGCAATTCTTTTAAGGTTGATTCCAAATCTACATTTGTATATTCTTCCTGCGGCTCTTCATAATCATCCTGATGAAATAAATCCAGCAACAGATTAATTGTGTAGTTTCTTTCACATTCCGGTACGAGTCCGGTTTCCATCCCATAAGTAACCAGTTTTTTGATACTTTCGTTTAACATGTCGTTCCCCTTCCCAAATTTTCAAAAATATAATTTCTGTTTTAAAACAATATTATTGTTTTTATTATACCACAAAACTTGATTTTTTCAAGTTTTATTTACTCATATAGAAACCGCATCACAATGTCCTGTGGATAATCTCCAAATGAATTTCCAAACAAATTCACACCGCCCTGATGCTTTGCATCCTCTTTTACTCCAATTCGCACAGAGATAAACGGACCATCTGCCAGACAATAGTCTGTTACTGAAACATCATTTACTTTTTTTCCGTCGAGATATGTTCCGTCCTCCTCCAATGTCCAGACTTTCAACTTTCCATACTGGGTATTCTTGTCTTCCCACCAGTCTGGATTTAATTTTCCTCTGCGTCCTCCAAAATCACTTGGACACGTCCACGTTCCTGCTTCTCTCTGATTAATCCAAAGAGTAATATCGGATGGCCATTCCATATTATAATCCGGTGCTTCTGAGCAAAGCTCCGCAGATAATTCCAGTCGTCTGACTTGCCCATTCTGGATTCCGGCATTTGGAAAACGGTATTCCAGATACCCCTTTGCAAACCAGACCAGCTTTGCCGTTGTACGCAGTGGATTATAAAAGCATCTTGGTTCATCCTCCCCGTCAATATAGTCCTCTGTATTGACAATTCCACAGGTCGGTGCAACTTTATAATCCACATAATTTCCAACCGGCATGGAAATGACTTCCTCTTTCTTTTTCTTTTCTCCTTTTCTTAGAAGTAAAAGCAGTTCATCATTTTGTCTTAAGCACAACTTCATAGAACCTCTGACCCCGGGTTTTAACTCCGTCCGTATCAGCTGTGCCTCCTCTAATACTTTTACATTTAAGGCTGCTGAAGATGCCGGAATCTTTAAAAGCTCTGCGATTTCATTGACACAGTAAGGTTTGGTGTCAAGCAGTTTTAAGATTTTTATTCTGATTTCAGAAGAAAGTGCTTTGCCAAGCAAAACCAAATCCTTTTCATCATCAAAGGATAACTTTCGTCTCATGTGTTCCTCCTTGTTCCTGATCATGTACTCCCGGAAGCTTTCTGTACTTAACTTTGGTGCAGCCGGCAAAAAATCAGCCACAAAAGCACGTATCATAAAGTCCCCGAACGTACATTGTTATCATTTCTTTTTATGATGCCCTTATTTTACTCTGCTTTTTATCCGATTGTCAATGAACGAAAAACACCCATGCCAAAGCTCATTAATTGGCACAGGTGTTATTATTTATTCTTCTAATGCTTTTGTTACAAATTCCGGTACTTCATCGGTGCGGAAATAACAGCTGCAAAAACCATCCGTATTGTTAAAGACCTCCGATTTCCAGTCAATCTTAACTTCAATCTGATAGTTTATCGTACTTATATCAAATATTTCACTGTTATCTGTTATATAAAGAGCCTCAAGTATTTCCCGAATCTGATTTTCATCGGTGACATTCAAGATAGCTCCACGGTCTCCTGTTTTATCATCATATTGACTTATCTCAATTCCTCTTACCTTATCATAATCTTCAAATGTCATCATTTTACAGCCATTTTGCTCTAAAAGTTTTCTCGTCTGCTGAAAACCTGAGTAAACCGGAACACTTACATATCTGGATCCATTATAATAATCACCGTCTTCTCTGTCATACTCCAGATAAAACCGTAAAAGTCCAAGTACTTTATCGTTACTCAACTGCTCATAGGTTGCAGACTCCCATTCATTTTTACAGGTTTTAAACAGACTTTTTATTGTCTCTTTAGAGAGTTCGGAAACATGAGATGACTGGAGATCCGCAATTTCAAGAGAAGAAATCTTTTCTTCTTTTACATATTCTACCGGAAGAACCTGTCGTTTAAACTCCCAATTATCATAAATATCTGCAATTAATTTCAGATTTTCTTCATCCTTCGGAATGCAGTATCCGCGGTAAACCTCTTTTCCATTTTTCATTTCATAGCAAACAGAAAAATAAAGTTCTTCGGAATCTGTTATTTCAGAATCTGCAGTTACCTTATCTGCTTTTTGAATTGCAACTGCTTTTTTCGCAAGCTGATAAATGGCATCAAACTCTTCTATCTTGGTATTCTGTAAAAAAGGAACTGTTCCGTACATCTCTCCGGCGCCTTCCGGATAATCATAACAGCTGTTTAATCCATCAATATAAATGGACATGTTTTTTACTCTTGATTCTTTTGGTAAATAGGTATCAAATCCTATTAAATCCAACTTTAATGTCACCGCCATTATCACCAGCATTCCCAGAATTAATCCGGTAGAAATTTTTGGACGAATACATTCTCTGATATCTAAATAATATAAAAATTCCATTGCAAAGGATAAGAGCACAGCAGTAACAAGCAAACCTCCCACATACCAGATAAAATTTCGTCCGACAATTTCACTTGATAAAATGCCTACACATGCTGAAACCGGAATGACAACTGCAACCTTTATAATTGGCTGTAACTTCTTAAAAGCAATTGATTTATGATAAGCTTCTGTCGGACGAATTTTATAAACAAACATGCAGATTACCAAAAACAGCACTGAGATTCCAAAGACTACACTGACATCCTTCATCGAAATCTTATTATTTGACAGAATCATATCAAACACATAAAGTGGACTTAACTTTCCAAGTTTCCCTTCAAAAACCTGACTCAATCTTGAGTTATCTATATAAGTTGTAAAAAAAGCTACTTTTGTTAGACCAATTGTACTCTCTAACAAAACTCCGTAACTTAAAAATGCCCCATACGCCAAAACTCCGGTAAATAAATTTCCGGTAAGCAGAACGCCTAAAACTGCAAGATTATAAAAAAGCAAAAACAACACAACATTTGTGACAAACCCTTTTGCACATAAACTTAAAATTCCAGAAGTCTCTGCTCCTTTCATGATTCCGGCACCATATCCAAGTATCAGACTAATGAAATACGGAACTATAAAAATCAAAATTCCAGTAACATAGCGTTCTAAAAACAATTTTTCTCTTTTTATCGGAAGACTGTGATAAAAATCTGTTTTTACTCCCGAATATACGTACCAGAATCCTGACATTGCCAGTAAAAACGCCATGATTACGATTGCAACATACATGATCCCATTTCCAAAACTAATCAGACTTGAAAACTGTTCTGTAATTCTGCTTTGAAATTCTTCTTCCCCTTTCATATAAGAAGCAATTGCATCCAGACTCATTAAAATCTGAACCGGATAAATCAGGAGAAATAAAATAATGGAACTAATCAGCCAGACGCCTCTCTCTTTTAAATCTCGTACTAGCATTTTAGAAAAACAGTTTTTTGATGTCATATCCTGCCACCTCCGTTTCGCTGATAAAGATTTCTTCCAGTGTAAGCGGTATCATCTCTGCAAACAGCGGAAATTTACTTTCTACCGTTTCCATTATCTTGTCTTTTTCACCTCTTACAATTAAGGTCAATAAAGATAAACGCTTTTCAGACTGTACAACATCAAGTTCCCGAAGCAACTCTTCTTCCAAAAGCGGATTTTGAATCACGCACTGCACTTTATGGATATGCATTTTCATATCCTCCAGTTCTCTTGAAAGCAAAACTCCGCCTTTATGTAATAATCCTACATGGTCGCAGATATCTTCTAATTCCCTTAAATTATGAGATGCAATAATTGGTGTAAAAGGACGTTCCGTCACCTCGTATGCAAGAATACTTTTTGCTGCCTGACGCATCACAGGGTCTAACCCATCAAATGTTTCATCACAAAACAAGTATTTTGTTCCTGCACAGATTCCAAGCAGCATCGACACCTGACGCTTCATTCCTTTTGAAAATGTATTGATTTTTCGTTTGGTATCTAACTCTAATTTATCGCATAACTCCTGAAACCGTTTTTTATTAAATTTACTGTAATAAATACTATAGTAACCTGCCATCTGCTGTGGTGTCACATTTGGCGGAAAATAAGCATTATCCGGCAAAAAGAAAATTTCACCTTTTATCTTTTCATTTTCCCAGACTGCTTCTCCATCGATTTCAATCTCTCCTTCATCCTGCTTTAACACCCCTGCAAGCATACGAAGGAAGGTACTTTTTCCAGCTCCGTTTGTTCCCGCAAGTCCGAAAATACTGTTATCCACAATTTGGAGACTAATTTTATCTACGGCTTTTAAATCTCCAAACTGTTTTGAAAGCTGTGTTGTATTAATCATGTTCTCCCTCCTTGAATACGGAATTCACACATTCCAGACATTGTGCACCGGTCACTCCGATTTCCTTTCCTTCTTTTAATATCCCATGCAGTTTTAAAAGAAAATCTTCTTTTTTTTGTTTGACTAATGCCTGATTTCCCGAAACAAAATTTCCCCTTCCTTTTATCGGATAGATATACCCCTCCTGTTCCAGTACGGCATAAGCTTTCTGTATCGTATTTGGATTAATCGAAAGTTCTGTCGCAAGCGCACGTACCGATGGCATCTGCGAGTCCGGCTCTAAAATTCCTTTTACAATCAGCATCTGAAATCGTTCTACAATCTGTTCATAAATCGGTTTTCGATTTTGATAATCAATTACGACCATTTGAAGTTTCACTTCCTTTCTATGCTGTCCGTGTGTATTTAGTGTACTATCTGTCTTAGTACACTTGTAGTATACGTGATATTTTAGATTTTGTCAACAAAAAAAGTACATCCAAAAAATCGAATGTACTTTTTCCTTCTCATTATGCTTATTATGATTACAGCTGAGTTGTTACAAAAATATCGTAAATTGCTTTTACAGCGACCTCAAAATCTTCATTTCTTACACCGATGATGACATTTAATTCACTGGAACCCTGATCAATCATTTTTACGTTTACATTGGCATGAGCCAGTGCCGCAAAGATTCTTGCTGCTGTTCCTCTGTTTGAACGCATACCGCGTCCTACAACTGCGATTAATGCCAGGTCAGATTCTAATTCCATAAAGTCCGGATTGACTGCACGATGAATTCCGGAAATTACCTGCTGTTCTTTTTCTGCAAACTCATCCTGATAAATAAACAGGGTCATTGTATCAATACCGGATGGCAGATGTTCAAAAGAAATTCCTTCTTTCTCCAGAACCTGAAGTACTTTTCTGCCAAATCCAATTTCAGAGTTCATCATGGATTTTTCAATAAATAAAGAACAGAATCCTTTTTTACCGGCAATACCTGTGATGGTATAAGCCGGTTTTTTACAGGTATCTTCTACAATCATAGTACCTGCATCTTCCGGTCTGTTTGTATTTCGGATATTAATCGGAATCCCTGCTTTTCTTACAGGAAAGATTGCATCTTCATGCAGTACAGTCGCACCCATGTAAGACAATTCGCGCAGTTCACGATAGGTAATGGTATCAATAGATTTTGGATTTTCAATAATTCTCGGGTCTGTTACAAGGAAACCGGATACATCTGTCCAGTTTTCATATAAATCTGCATCAAGTGCACCTGCTACGATAGAACCGGTAATATCGGAACCACCTCTTGAAAATGTTTTTACTGTTCCATCTTCCATTGCTCCATAGAATCCCGGAATTACTGCATTTTCTTTATCCTTTAAATATTCTCTGGTCAGACGGTTTGTCATTTCCATATCAAACTGACCTTCTCCGTCAAAACGGATAATTTTTGCAGAGTCTACAAATTCATAGCCTAAATAATCTGCCATGATTTTTCCGTTTAAGTATTCTCCTCTTGATGCTGCATACTCTTCACCTGCATGATTTTTAAATTTTTCTTCGATGATATTAAAATCTTCTTCTAAAGAAAGACCTAAGCCAAGTCCATCGATAATTTCCTGATAACGTGCTTTAATTTCCGTTAATACTTTATCAAAATCAGTGTGACCTTTTTCTGCTGCACGGTAACATTTATAAAGTAAATCGGTTACTTTTGTATCATTTGAATTTCTTTTTCCCGGTGCAGACGGTACAACAAATCTTCTTGTTTCGTCAGCACGGATGATATCACCCACTTTTTTAAACTGTTCTGCGCTTGCTAAAGAGCTTCCGCCGAATTTT
>ERZ773156.1570-NODE-1570-length-11400-cov-2.76906_pt1 | contig 11400 bp, 9 predicted proteins | sample MGYA00511895_ERZ773156 | MGnify/ENA primary metagenome ERZ773156 (study PRJEB29015, sample SAMEA2737850) | human gut metagenome | biome: human gut; feature: human-associated habitat; material: faeces | place: China | collected 2012 ...
GAAATATGATGGACTGGAGCGTACGCCCCAACATGATATTCGCCGTAGCATTCGATTATTCTCCGTTGGACCGGGCACAAAAGAAGCAAGTGCTCGACATCGCAACCAAAGAGTTGCTCACCCCCAAGGGACTCCGTACCTTGAGTCCGAAGAGCGGGGGCTATAACCCTAACTATGTTGGTCCTCAGATACAGCGTGACTACGCTTACCACCAAGGCACAGCCTGGCCTTGGCTGATGGGATTCTATATGGAAGCCTATCTGCGAATTTATAAGATGAGTGGCCTGTCGTTCATTGAACGCCAGCTTATTGGTCTCGAAGATGAACTGACAATTCATTGTATCAGTTCGCTGCCTGAACTTTTCGATGGTAATCCGCCTTTTAAAGGACGCGGAGCTGTATCGTTTGCCATGAATGTCGCCGAAGTACTGCGTATTCTGAAGCTACTGTCTAAGTATTATTAAAAAGAGGAGGAACGAAAATGAAAGTTTTAATGTTTGGATGGGAGTTCCCCCCGCATATCTTAGGAGGGTTAGGGACTGCCAGTTATGGTCTGACAAAAGGAATGTCTCAGCAGGATGATCTGGAGATTACATTCTGTATTCCCAAACCATGGGGAGACGAAGATCAGAGCTTTTTAAGAATTATCGGCATGAACAGCACGCCGGTAGTGTGGAAAAATGTCGGTTGGGACTATGTGAAAGGACGCGTAGGCAGTTATATGGATCCGCAATTGTTCTATGACTTGCGCGATCATATCTATGCCGACTTCAACTATCTCAATACGAATGATCTGGGATGCATCGAGTTCTCCGGACGTTATCCGGACAACCTGCACGAAGAGATCAATAACTATTCGATCGTTGCCGGGGTGGTAGCACGTCAGCAGGAGTTTGATATCATTCATTCTCATGACTGGCTGACTTATCCGGCAGGGATACATGCCAAGCAAGTATCTGGTAAGCCATTGGTGATCCATGTGCATGCTACTGATTTCGACCGTAGTCGCGGCAATGTCAATCCGACAGTGTATGCCATTGAGAAGAATGGTATGGACAATGCCGACCACATCATGTGTGTGAGCGAACTGACCCGTCAGACTGTGATCCATAAGTATTTTCAGGACCCGAAGAAGGTGTCTACTGTGCATAATGCCGTTTCTCCTTTGTCACAAGAGATACAGGATATTGTTCCTCAAAAGAATCCGAGCGAAAAGGTCGTTACTTTCCTGGGACGTATTACCATGCAGAAAGGACCGGAATACTTTGTAGAGGCTGCAGCAATGGTATTGCACCGTACGCGCAATGTCCGTTTCGTAATGGCCGGTAGTGGTGATATGATGGATCAGATGATTCGTCTGGTAGCCGAACGCGGTATTGCGGACCGTTTCCATTTCCCCGGTTTTATGAAAGGAAAGCAGGTGTACGAAGTGCTGAAAGCCAGTGACGTATACATTATGCCTTCTGTATCTGAGCCATTCGGTATCTCTCCGTTGGAGGCCATGCAATGCAGTGTACCTTCCATTATATCCAAGCAATCCGGCTGTGCCGAAATTTTGGATAAATGTATTAAAACTGACTACTGGGATATTCACGCTATGGCGGATGCCATTTATTCTATCTGTACTTACCCGGCTATGTACGAGTACCTGAAAGAAGAGGGTAAGAAAGAAGTGGATGAGATTAAATGGGAGAACGTGGGATATAAAGTTCGCGGTATCTATGATGAGGTTATTAAAAATTATGGTAAACAATAAAATGATATAGACTATGAGAACGATCTGTCTTTATTTCGAAATACATCAGATTATACACTTGAAACGCTACCGTTTTTTCGATATCGGCACCGATCATTATTACTATGATGACTATGCAAATGAAACCGGTATGAATGAGGTTGCCGAACGATCTTATATACCTGCTCTCAGCACGTTGATTGAGATGGTGAAAAACTCGGGAGGAGCTTTCAAAGTGGCGCTTTCTATTTCCGGTGTGGCATTGGAGCAACTTGAAATTCATGCTCCGGCGGTGATTGACTTGCTGCACCAGTTGAATGATACCGGCTGTTGTGAGTTCCTTTGCGAACCTTATTCACACGGCTTGTCATCTTTGGCTAACGAAGACTGCTTCCGTGAAGAAGTGCTTCGCCAGCGTGATAAAATGAAACAGATGTTTGGCAAAGAACCGAAGGTGTTCCGCAACTCCAGCTTGATTTATTCGGATGAAATCGGTGGACTGGTAGCTTCTATGGGCTTTAAGGGAATGCTGACGGAAGGTGCAAAACATGTATTGGGATGGAAGAGCCCACACTATGTATATCACTGTAATCAGGCTCCGAGCCTCAAATTGCTATTGAGAGACTTTAAACTTTCTGATGATATAGGATTGCGTTTCTCCAATTCGGAATGGCCGGAATATCCATTATTTGCTGATAAGTATATTAACTGGATTGATGCGTTGCCACAAGAAGAGCAAGTGATTAATATCTTTATGGAATTAAGTGCATTGGGTATGGCTCAGCCGCTTTCTTCCAATATCCTGGAATTCCTGAAAGCATTGCCCGAATGTGCTAAATCAAAGGGTATCACGTTCTCTACTCCGACAGAGATTGTATCTAAATTGAAATCTGTATCTCAGCTGGATGTTCCTTACCCAATGTCATGGGTGGACGAAGAAAGAGATACAAGCAGTTGGCTGGGTAATATCCTGCAACGTGAGGCTTTCAACAAGTTGTATAGCGTAGCAGAACGTGTTCATCTGTGTGACGACCGTCGTATCAAGCAGGACTGGGATTATCTGCAAGCCAGCAACAATTTCCGTTTCATGACTACCAAGAATACAGGTATCTGGCTGAACCGTGGTATTTATGACTCTCCTTACGATGCCTTCACTAACTACATGAATATCTTGGGCGACTTTATCAAACGAGTAGATTCACTGTATCCTGTTGACGTAGATAATGAAGAGCTCAACTCTCTGCTGACTACTATTAAGAATCAGGGTGAGGAGATAGCCGAACTGCAAAAGGAAGTAACCAAATGGCAGGCAAAAGCTGAAAAAGGAGCTGTAAAAGCTCCCAAGAAAGTAGCTGCGAAAAAAGAACCGGTAGCTAAAGCTACTCGTAAGAAAGCTACTGCAAAGAAAGAAGAATAAGATAATAATAAATTAACTGGTTGTAACCGTGGGGAGATGGGAATCACCTCACGGTTGTTTTTTATATATTGGAAGGTACAGGTACATATAAAAAAACAGCGCGAATTACCGAAGTAACCCGCGCTGTTTATTTTATATATCTTTTTAGTTTGACTTAGTTGTTAATCCGAAGTCTGTAGAAATAACTTCAAGTTTCAACTTGTAATCAGGATTTGTTTTGCCTAGACTTCCACCTTTCAGCCGTACATAACCTGGTTTTAAATCATGTTGTATTCTAATAATATTAGCTTGACCAGTTGTAGTATTTGAAGAGTCATAAGTCACAAGTACAGGTATAAGGACTACTTTGTTCCAATCAGGGTTTTCTTGTAACCATTTAGTTTCATCCCATGAACTACCAGCATTCTTTTTAGCCTCTTCCTTTTCTGCAATACAAGCATTTACCAATTTGGTGATGTTGCTGAATACATATTGGTTCGTGCTACTTGTGTGTGAAGTTAGATAAGAAGATACACCATCGCTCAGCTTATTGTCTTTAAAGAAGCTATCCTGGAATTTCTTACGTACAAGCATTACAGTAGATGGTATAGCCATACCAAACTTCTTATCACCTGTTTGATTGTAATTAGTGAATGTCAGTTTTACTGCATTTAAGGTATCGCCTGTCAATTCATTTTGTATATCTGAAATGGGTAGTGTAGCTTCGGTGAAAATACCTGCCGGACTCTTTAAATAAGTGTTTTTATCTTCCTTAATTAATGCATCTATCCTTTCGGGATCATTCTTTAATTGATTGGCTTGGATTACTTCACGAGTTGTAGCAAACACACGATAAGAGTAATAAGTAGAGTCCTTACCACTTCCGTCTTTCTTCTGTAATTTTTTTCCGGTAATAGAATCTGTTGCATAGCATTTGTATACTACATTCATTTGTGGCTGATCTATATAGAGTACCATAGTCGCTCTTAACGTAGATTCCTTGAAAAGCTTCTCTGAATAATTGGCTATTGAATTCCTTATCAGCATTTTTAGCTTTTCTTGCCGCAGTTAAAATATTTCCACCTACTCTTGTTGCTATATCCTCTTTGAAAGCAATATGCACACTTGGAACATATGTGCTTAGGTTACGAATAGAATCTTTTACTGAAAGATCTACGGCTGTATATGCTTTGGTTCCTAATATATTCTGACTATCGTAAAAATCCTCAGGGTTAATATCGGTATAGTAAGCATTATCAAGATTTAATGTCTCTTTCCCATTGCCTCCCAGTTCATATACACTTAATCTACAAGCTGTCAATGAGTCTCCAAAGTAGCTGTCATACCACAGGTAGAGTTCGACTGCACGTATGTTTCCTATGATTTGATTTCCGTCTTTTATAAAAGTAACATCTTTATTTTCTGGATCTTTATCATCGACAACCATTCTTCCTGTGGCTGAAATAACATTACCACTTGCATCTGTAACTTCTTTGTATGGTTCAGGAAAAGTTAGTCCATCCGGACAATTTAGCTGAGCCAAGAATCCAGCCTGATAAGTGCCAAATGTTTCATCAGTGAATTTGCCAATATAACCGATGTTAGTTTTCGCATAAATGTCACCTGTCTTAACAGATTCAGTAGTTACATCAAACGTGGATAACTTTCCTTTGATATTTTGGTCATTGCCCGGGAACATTCCTAATCCCAGTCCGCCTGTATTATCATCGCATCCGAAAAATGTGATTGCCAGTAAAGCTATCAAGGCATATTTTGCTTTCATGATTGTCGTATCTAGATTTTTATTCTTCTTCTTTATTTGTAGTGGTTTCCCATACCTGATCGTAGAATTCGTTGCAAGCGTTTGCGTAGTTTTCCGGATCCTGATAATCAAGTACCAGTTTGCCTGATTGGCGGGCGTACTCAATGATTGATTCGTCTACCTTTGCGCTGTTTTGTATGATTCCGTCAGAATAATCAACGGCAAGTTTACAAAGTGCCGCATAGTCTACCGGTTCCTTCAAACCAGCCAAATCCTTCTTGGTGATGCCTTTCAACATCAGTTTGGTTGCAAAATCTTCACTGAGCGTATTCTTGAAATCATCTTCATATACCGAGAATACAACTTTGGCATCACGGAACGATGGTTCGTCCTTGTAGGCCTTCTTAATATAAAGAGGAGCCAATGCCGTCATCCATCCGTGACAGTGGATAACGTCGGGACACCAGCGAAGCTTCTTCACTGTTTCCAGCACACCGCGTGCATAAAAGATAGCACGACTGTCGTTGTCATCGTATTCCACACCATTTTCGTCCGCTGTCTGCAAGCGATTCTGGAAATAATCATCATTATCGATGAAATATACCTGCATACGTGCGGATTGGATAGAAGCTACTTTTATAATAAGGGGGTGGTCAGTATCATCGATAATCAGGTTCATACCGGAGAGGCGAATCACTTCGTGCAGTTGGTTCCTGCGCTCGTTAATGTTTCCCCATTTGGGCATAAAAGTTCTGATTTCACGGCCTTTTTCTTGTATCGCCTGTGGAAGGTTTCTACCTATATTGGCCATTTCGGATTCTGAAACGTAAGGTGTAATCTCTTGAGTAATAAATAAAACTTTATTCGCCTTTGTCATAATAACAATAGTTCACTATAATATTCTGCAAAGATAGCAAAAAAAAGGAACTTTAAATACCATATTCTTTCTTTATGTGGCAAATATTAGTTTATTTTGCAGAGTTTTTGCAAACGACCAAAACATAAACCAATTAACAAAAATGAAAGTAATACACACTATCAAGGACTTACAGGCCGAATTGACGGCACTGAGAGCCCAGGGTAAGAAGGTAGGACTGGTACCCACAATGGGTGCTTTACATGCAGGACACGCATCACTGGTAAAGCGCAGCGTAAGTGAGAATGGTGTAACAGTAGTGAGTGTTTTTGTAAATCCCACTCAGTTTAACGATAAAAACGATTTAGCAAAGTATCCGCGTACATTGGATGCTGACTGCCGCTTGTTGGAAGATTGCGGGGCAGCATTTGCCTTTGCTCCTTCGGTAGAAGAGATGTATCCACAGCCGGATACGCGTGAATTCAGCTATGCTCCGTTGGATACGGTGATGGAAGGGGCTTTCCGTCCGGGACATTTCAACGGAGTTTGCCAGATTGTCAGCAAGTTGTTTGACGCGGTGCAACCGGATCGTGCTTATTTCGGAGAGAAAGATTTCCAGCAACTGGCGATTATTCGGGAGATGGTTCGTCAGATGGATTATAAACTGGAAATTGTAGGTTGTCCTATCGTTCGTGAAGAGGACGGATTGGCTCTGAGCAGTCGGAATAAACGTTTATCAGCACGAGAACGTGAAAATGCTTTAAATATTTCTCAGACATTATTTAAAAGTCGTACCTTTGCAGCATCTCATACAGTGAGTGAGACGCAGAAGATGGTAGAAGAAGCGATAGAGGATGCTCCGGGATTGCGTTTGGAGTATTTTGAAATCGTTGACGGAAACACGCTGCAAAAGGTAAGCAGTTGGGAGGATTCTCTGTATGTAGTAGGCTGTATCACAGTGTTCTGCGGAGAGGTCAGACTGATTGATAATATCAAGTATAAAGAAATCTAAATTAAAAAAAGACGAAACCTTATGATGATTGAAGTGTTGAAGTCGAAAATTCATTGTGCACGTGTCACAGAGGCAAATTTGAACTACATGGGTAGTATCACGATTGACGAAGACCTGCTGGATGCTGCCAACATGATTCCGGGAGAAAAAGTGTACATCGCTGATAACAACAATGGCGAACGCTTTGAAACCTACATTATCAAAGGTGAACGCGGTTCCGGTAAGATTTGTCTGAACGGTGCTGCCGCCCGCAAGGTGCAACCGGATGATATTGTGATTATCATGTCGTACGCATTGATGGATTTTGAGGAAGCGAAGTCGTTTAAACCGACCGTGATTTTCCCGGACCCTGCGACGAATAGCGTAGTGAAGTAAGAAGTATCTTGTGATAAGAAAACCCCGTTTGCATTCAGCAGACGGGGCTTTCTGTTATAATAAGCTTGTCCTTTTACTTGCTTTGCAGTTGTTCATTCATGGCAGCGGCGGCTTTACGGCCATCTCCCATGGCAAGGATTACGGTAGCTCCTCCGCGCACAATGTCTCCGCCGGCATAGATCATCGGAATAGATGATTCCATGTTGTCATCTACGGCAATGGTTCCTTTGCGTCCTAATTCCAGTCCTTTAATGGAACTCGGAACAATCGGGTTCGGAGATACACCGACACTGACGATGGCCAGATCGATATCGATTGTTTCCGTAGCTCCCGGAATGGCTACAGGACTGCGACGTCCGGAAGCATCCGGCTCTCCTAATTCCATCTTCTGGAGAATGACCTGTTTCACGCAACCTTGTTCGTCGGCAATATATTCAATCGGATTGTGCAATGTCAGGAATTCGACTCCTTCTTCTTTGGCATGCTTCACTTCCTCGATACGTGCAGGCATTTCTTCTTCCGAACGGCGGTAGATGATCATAGCACGTTCAGCACCCAGGCGTTTGGCTGTACGGACAGAGTCCATAGCAGTATTACCACCACCGATGACAGCCACATTTTTGCCGAAAGCTACCGGAGTGTCAGAGTCTTCGCTCGCAGCATCCATTAGATTGACACGAGTGAGGTATTCGTTGGAAGACATGATATTGATCGAGTTTTCGCCCGGTATATTCATAAAGTTAGGCAAACCGGCACCGGAAGCGACAAATATTCCTTTAAAACCTTCTTCCTTCAAATCTTCCACACTGATTGTTTTTCCTACAATGCAGTCTTTGATGAAAGTAACGCCCATTTTAACGAGGTTGTCTATTTCTACATCTACAATCTTGTTTGGCAGACGGAATTCCGGAATACCATATTTTAATACACCGCCGATTTCGTGGAGTGCCTCGAATACTGTTACATCATAACCGTATTTTGCCATATCACCTGCGAATGATAATCCGGCAGGACCCGAACCGATCACCGCCACTTTGATGCCGTTCTTTTCGGCAATGACAGGTACTGAAATTTGTCCGCTTTCACGTTCGAAGTCAGCAGCGAAGCGTTCCAGATAACCGATAGCTACCGGTTTTTCATTCATCTTCAAGTGTATACATTTGGATTCGCATTGCTTTTCCTGTGGGCAGACACGACCGCATACAGCCGGAAGCGCACTTGTCTCTTTCAGTGTTTTGGCTGCTTCGAGGAATTCGCTACGCTCAATGTTCTTAATGAAGCGCGGAATGTCGATACCTACCGGACACCCTTCCATACATCCAGGGTTAGCACAGTCCAGACAACGCTTGGCTTCTGTAACTGCTTGCTCAGCGGTCAGACCCTGGTTTACTTCTTCCTTGCGGCTATGTGAACGGTATTCGGCATCGAGTTCGTTCATCTCGACACGTGGAATAGCTGTACGTTCTTTCGGTTTCATCGATTTGCGCAGTTCCTGTCTCCAGGCTGCGTTGCGGCTTTTCTCATCTATCTCTTTCGTTGCTTCACATTCGGGCTGGAGTTTGTTCATCTCTTCACGCTCAATTTTTTTGAACGCACCCATACGTTTCAGCATTTCATCAAAGTCCACCTGATGACCGTCGAATTCGGGACCGTCAACACAAACGAACTTCGTTTTTCCTCCTACCGTGATACGGCAAGCACCACACATGCCGGTTCCGTCTACCATGATGGTATTTAATGAAACGTCGGTAGGAATCTCATATTTCTTTGTCAGCAGACAAACGAACTTCATCATGATAGCAGGGCCGATGGCGAAGCATTTATCTACCTTTTCACGTTTGATGACTTCTTCCACGCCTTCGGTTACCAGACCTTTACGCCCGTAAGAGCCATCGTCCGTCATAATAATCACCTCATCGGAGCTTTCGCGCATTTCTTTTTCCAGAATGATAAGGTCTTTGTTACGTCCTGCCAATACAGTGATCACTCTGTTTCCGGCAGCTTTCAAAGCCTGTACGATAGGAAGCATCGGAGCAACACCTACACCACCACCAGCACAAACAACTGTTCCGAAATTCTCAATATGAGTAGCTTGTCCGAGCGGACCTACTACATCAGTGATATAATCACCTTCGTTCAATTCACAAAGACGGGTAGAGGAGAGCCCGACTTCCTGTATCACCAGAGTGATGGTGCCTTTCTTCAAATCAGAACCGGCAATCGTCAGAGGCATACGTTCTCCCTTGTCGCCTACACGTACAATGACGAAGTGGCCGGCTTTGCGGGATTTAGCAATTAAAGGAGCTTCAATTTCAAGTTTAAACACTTTCTCAGAAAAGCGTTCTTTGCTAATGATTTTGTTCATTATCTAATTAATTTGTTGGTATTATTACGTAACTGCTATCAGAATGTTATAAATTTCGGCAAAGATACGGCTTATTTACGAAATATAAAAAGAAAAGTCACTCTTTTGATGAGTGACTTTCCATATCCATGTGAATATCTTTATTTATTTCGTTCTGATTTTGTATCCGGCTACCCCATAATATAGAATAAACAGGAAGCAGGGAAGGCAAATCCAATATGCTTTCTGAATATCGGAAATGTCTTTCAGATAGCCAAATAAGGTCGGAATAACAGCACCGCCTGCCATTGCCATGATCAGAAGAGATGAACCGGATTTGGTGAACTTTCCTAAATCTGCCATAGCCAAAGGCCATAGGGCAGGCCACATTAAAGAACATCCCAATGCCATAAATGAGATGAAATAGATGGATATATCGGCAGGTGTAAGTACTACTAGTACGGAACCGATGATAGCCAGCACTGAACAAATCTTCAGTGCTGTAGCCTGGCTCATATATTTAGGGATGAAGATGATGCCGCAGATGTAACCGATCACAATGCCTATCGGGGCAATCCAGGCATACATTGCTGCATTTTCCAAATGAAGGCTGGTGGCATAATCTACTAATGTACCCAGTGATACGGTTTCTACACCTACATATAAGAAGAGAGCAAGACATCCTAATAATAAATGCGGGAATTGCCAGATGGAGGTTTTCTTTGCGGCGTACGGACAGGCTTCGGCTGCCTCTTCGCTGTCGTCTTCACCGACGGCTTTGACTTCCGGTAGGGGAGCCATGTATGCGATAATACCTAGTGCGATGAATGCGGCGATAATAACGTAGAATGGCAGAAACAGGTCAGCTACTGTAATATCGGTCACTTCTTTTCCGATTAGGAAAGCCAGGAATAAAGGAGGAATCGGCCATGCGAGTTTGTTGCATATACCCATAATGCTGATACGTTTGGCAGCACTGTCTATCGGTCCCAGAATCGTGATATACGGGTTTACAGCAGCTTGCAGATAAGCGTTGGCACTTCCGCTGATAAAGGAAGCCAATAAAAACAGAGGAAAACTTTCATAACTTGCCGATGGTATGAAAAGTCCGAAGGCTATGGCAAACATAAGGAATGAAAGGACCATTGTTCGTTTGTATCCGATTTTTTTGATTGTAAGGCCTGCCGGATAACCAAAAATAAGGAACGGGATGAAAGTGGCGGCAATGATCAGATATGATTCGGCCGAACTGATTTCCAGTGATCCCTTCAATACGGGGACTAATACTGAGTTGATACCAAGGGCGAAGCCCAGTGAAAAGAACATAACGCCAATGAATGCCAATGGCAATACGAAACTTTTTGTGTTTTTTGTCATGGGGGTAAATGTGTTAAAGGTTAATAAAGGAAACTCCTGTAAGGGGCAGAGATATCTCATCCTTACAGGAGTAGAAAGTTTCTTAGTCTATCATGTCGAAACCGCAGTATGGAACCAATGCTTTAGGAATTCTAATTCCTTCGGGGGTTTGATTGTTTTCCAATAAAGCGGCGACGATACGTGGTAGTGCCAGTGCTGATCCATTTAACGTATGGCAGAGTTCTGTTTTCTTTTCTGCACTACGGTAGCGGCATTTGAGCCGGTTGGCCTGGTAAGTGTCGAAGTTAGATACGGAACTTACTTCCAGCCAGCGTTTCTGTGCTTCGGAGTATACTTCGAAGTCGAAACAAAGCGCAGCAGTAAAGCTCATATCACCACCACAAAGGCGGAGTATACGGTATGGAAGTTCCAGTTTCTGCAACAGGCCTTCTACGTGGTCAAGCATTTGCTGGTGGGATTCTTTAGAATGTTCCGGCTTGTCGATACGCACTAATTCTACTTTGGAGAATTCGTGCAGACGGTTCAGGCCGCGTACGTCTTTAC
>ERZ773156.1577-NODE-1577-length-11273-cov-2.4171_pt1 | contig 11273 bp, 9 predicted proteins | sample MGYA00511895_ERZ773156 | MGnify/ENA primary metagenome ERZ773156 (study PRJEB29015, sample SAMEA2737850) | human gut metagenome | biome: human gut; feature: human-associated habitat; material: faeces | place: China | collected 2012 ...
TCGCCTTTATTATTGGAGCTGTATTTCTACTGCCTATCGGAGCTGTATTCGGAGAACTTACTGCAGCAATCCCTATTTCCGGCGGCATCGTTGAATATGTAGACCGTACTTATGGAAATACCATGTCCTATATTACCGGCTGGTTCTTGGCTTTAGGCAATGCAATCCTATGTCCATGGGAAGCAATTGCTATTTCAACGCTCGTTTCAGATATGTTCGGAGATTTATTTCCAATCCTCCGTTCAATTAAGCTCTATTCAATTATGGGCGCTGATGTCTACCTGCTTCCCACTGTTATTGCTCTGAGTTTTGCTGTTTATGTAATCATCCAAAATTTTCGTGGTGCTTCCGCAGCGGCAAGCCTACAGGCATTTCTTACTAAAGCCCTGCTCTGTGGAATGATTCTTGCTATGGGTATCTCACTTGTTAAAGGCGGCCCTGAGAACATCCAACCAATTTTTGCAAGTGTTGAAGGTGCGGCTTCATCAACTTCAGCTTCAACTATGTTTGCCGGTATCATCTCGGTTCTTGTTATGACACCATTCTTTTACGCAGGTTTCGACACTATTCCTCAACAGGCAGAAGAAGCCGCTGAAGGTCTGGACTGGAACAAATTTGGGCGTGTTATCAGTCTAGCACTGCTAGCCTCCGGCGGATTTTATATGGTCTGCATCTATTCCTTTGGCAGTATCATACCCTGGACTGATTTTGTAAAAAGTTCTGTTCCTGCTTTAGCTTGTTTGAAAACAATAAATATTTTTTTGTATATCGCAATGCTCTGCATTGCCACAATCGGGCCTATGGGTCCCATGAATTCTTTTTATGGTGCTACAAGCCGTATTATGCTTGCTATGGGACGTAAAGGCCAGCTGCCCAGATCTTTTGCTGAAGTAGACCCTGTTTCAGGAACTCCCAAAACAGCTAATATTCTCTTAGCCGTTTTAACTGTTATCGGCCCATTTCTAGGAAAAAAGATGTTAGTACCACTGACTAATGTCTCAGCTCTGGCTTTTATTTTCGCCTGTACTATGGTCAGTTTCTCCTGTTACAAAATGCGCCTTACAGAACCCGATCTTCCCAGACCTTATAAAGTACCATACGGAAAATTTGGCATCTCACTGGCCTGTCTTGCAGGATCACTGATCGTACTTCTGATGGTAGTTCCCGGAAGCCCCGCTACACTAAATGCCGTAGAATGGAGTATCGTTTTGGGATGGCTGGCTATAGGCCTGATTATCAAAACTTTGCACCGAAATAAAACCTCTGGATCTACAACAATTCCGATATCCATAGATGACACACAGATTCATAAATAACTTTAATTAAAAACCATATTCACAAAAAATAATCAAGGGGGTATTTATCATGAAAAAAATCGCTTTAGTTGGAGGTTATCTCATTGATGGCACCGGTAGAGAACCACTTGTAAACTCATTAGTCTTGGTCGAAGGCAAAAAAATAACCTATGCCGGACCTGCCAAGCAAATCTCTCCTGAATATGAACAGATCGATATTAATGGCAAAACTATCATGCCAGGACTTATTGATACGCACTTGCACTTTTCCGGCAACTTGACCGATGACGATACCGAGTGGGTTTTAGAAGATCGCGTTCAAAAAACGGTAGTAGCTGTACAACAGGCCCACGAATGTTTGGAAAATGGTTTGACTACAGTCGGAGAAATCTCTTATTCAGGCCTTGCAATCCGAAATATGGTAGAAAAAGGTGTTATGCAGGGACCACGTGTCGTCGGTACAGGATTAGGCTTCTGCCGTACCTGCGGCCACGGAGATTCTCATAAACTTCCTATTTGGTATAATGAACAATCTCATCCATGGGCTGAACGTGTAGACGGCCCCTGGGAACTGCGTAAAGCTGTCCGCAAAAGACTGCGTGAAAATCCTGACGCTATCAAAATATGGTCTACCGGCGGCGGCATTTGGCGCTGGGATCAAAAATTAGACCAGCATTATACCTTTGAAGAAATCAAGGCTGTCGTTGACGAATGCAATATGGTCGGTATCCCAGTCTGGTCTCACGCCGAAGGTTACGGTGGCGCCCTTGATTCTGCAAAAGCCGGAGTTCATCTGATTATCCATGGACAGACATTAAATGATGAATGTCTTGATATCATGGCTGAAAAAGGGATTTACTTCTGCCCAACAATCCAATTCCTTAACGAATGGTTCAAAACATACGCGCCGCCATACATCCCAGAGGTACACGATCAGTATTCCGGAGCAACTGTTGCAGAAAAAGAACTGAACCGTGTTTACGCCAATCTGCGTAAAGCAAAATCCAAAGGCATAGGGTTAACCATTGGCTCTGATAGCTTCTGTTCCAGCCTTACACCTTACGGGACCACTGCTATCGGCGAAATGTATTCTTTCGTAGAAAAAGCCGGCATTTCAGAAATGGATACTATGGTTGCAGCAACAAAAGTAGGTGCTGAAATGCTGAAGGTCGATACAATAACCGGTACTTTAGAAGTCGATAAGTTTGCTGATATCCTTGTCCTAGATGGCAATCCTTTAGAAAACATACGCGCTGTTGCAGTTAACAATATGAAAATTATCATGAAAGAAGGTACAATCATAAAACAATAACCTTCTGCAGCTACTTGGGTAACATTATCATCCTCCTACATAAGTTTCTCAAGCAAACGGAAGGGAAATTCCCTTCCGTTTGCTGCTTTACAGTAAAAAAGTCTGCCGCATGAGCGACAGACTTTCATAAAAAAATATTTTCTTATACAGTGCCTTCTTCCAAAATTCCCAGCTTACGGCGCCAGTAACGTGAATAAACCGCCCCTGCAGGATTATTTGCTAAAACCCTGTCCTTAGTAATTATACTGGAAACCGGCACTTTGGATTCCATGGTAAAAAGCATATCGTGACCTACGCAAAGCCCTACGATAAAATTCAATTCTGTACCGCCTTCATTCAGCAGGCGGGCCTGAACTTTAGGATTGCACATAGCTTCACGCTGTCCGGGTTTGATTTTTTCCAGTTCCAGCAGATCTTTATCGACGGAACAGACTTTGCAGCATACTGATTGAACATCCAGCCCTTCATTCTTAAAATACTGGGCACAAAAATGAGCTTCATTGGCTAAACCGATGCAAAAGGCTATCCCGACTTTTTTTACACCCATCTCTTTAGCGAAAAATACGCTTTCTTCCAACCGTGTCATTTTCAAATAATTGCGGCTCTCTGTCGCAGACGACGCTCGCATCATTTTTTTATCTTCGTCGGTATAATACTCGCTGATTTCTTCATGAGTCAGACGAGTACAGTTCTGACCGCTGGTATAACATTTGTGATGAGGACAAAAAGCACAGTTCATAAGTCATTCCTCCTATCATAGGCTGATGTTTATCTGTAAGTATTCGCCGCTCAAACAGCAAATCCTTTTTCTAATTTTAATATAGCAAGCAACAGCTCTGATTTCCTGCTCTGCAACACTCTTTTAACTGGAAATAAATCCTAATTTATGATATTATAGTTGTTGTATTTTTCAACATTTATCCTTACATAAAATCTATTTTTATAAGCAGGTAAACATGCAGCAGAATTCTTTTTCTTATCCGGCCATGCTGGACTTAAAAAATAAAAAATGTGTCATTATCGGCGGTGGTAAAGTAGCCGTCCGTAAAGCGCTGCCATTGATCGAAGCAGGTGCGGACCTGACTGTAATCGCACCTGCGGCTGATCCGCAGCTGTTGACTTTAGCAAAGACCGGACTGCTGCAGCTGGAACTGCGCGCTTATGCAGACAACGATCTCATTGATGCTTTTGTAACGATTGCAGCAACCGACGATTTTCATATCAACAGAAAAATCGCTGCTGCTGCACCCTGTCTCTGTAATGTTGTTACAGAACCGTCATTAGGTAACTTCAGTGTGCCTTCAACCGTAAAAAACGGGGCTTTGACATTTACTCTGTCTACCGGAGGTATGCCCGCTTTGACGCGGGTACTGTCACAGGACCTTAGGGCATATTATGGCTCTGATTTTGCCGAATTCAACGAATTCTTACAACAGCTTCGACGAGAACTGAAAACAATAGCTACTACACCTGAAAAGCGTACTGCTTTCTGGCGCCAGACTTTAAACCAATCCGTCATCGGCCTGCTTCATGCAGGTAAGCTTGACCAAGCAAAGGAGATCATTACTGATGCAGCTAATCGTTTTAGGCTTGAATCACAAAACAGCCCCCGTTGAGATCCGTGAACGTTTCAATTTTTCACAGGATAGAACGGTTCGTGTGCTGCGCCGGCTGCGCAATAACGACAACCTCAACGAAGCAGTTTTACTTTCAACCTGCAACCGTACTGAACTTTATATGGTGCTGGAAGATCCTGCTGCCGGATTACATTTTATCCGTACTTTGCTGCGCCATTTGGCAGGTGAACAATATAAACCCGACTATTTCTATAATCTGACCGGCATTAATTGCGTCCGTCATCTGTTTAAAGTCGCTTCCAGCCTTGACTCACTCATCATCGGGGAAGGCCAGATCCTGAGCCAGATTAAAAATGCATATCATCTGTCCCGCAGCTGCGGTATGACAGACACTTTGTTCAACACCTTATTTAATCGTGCTATCGCCGTCGGCAAGCGTGTACGTACAGAAACAAAGATCGCCTACAGTTCTGTTTCTGTTTCTTCCGCCGCGGTAGATCTGGCTATCGACGTTGTCGGCGATCTGACTAAAGCCAATATTTTAGTATTGGGTGCCGGCAGAATGAGTGAACTGACCGCCCGCCATTTGATTGATAAAGGCGCTAAAACTATCTTTGTCAGTAACCGTAATCTGTCTCACGCTCAAGAACTGGCAGAAAAATTTAACGGTACTGCGATCCCGTATAACGAATTTATGCATCAGGCGATAACCTCTGATATCATTATCACTTCTACAGGAGCGCCTCACTATGTTATAACAGAACAGGGTGTACGCGATATTATTCCTAAACGCAGCGGCAAACCGCTTATTTTAGTTGATATTGCCGTTCCCCGTGACGTTGATCCTCTGGTTGGAGATATAGAAGGCGTTACCCTGTATAATATCGACGATCTGGAAGGCGTTGTCGATATGAATAAGAATTTCCGATCTTCTGAAGCCAAGGTGGCTGAAGCAATTATTGACGAAGAAATAACGGCACTGAAAGAACGGCTGCGCTATCTGACGATGCGGCCTGTAATGGTTCAGCTGCATGAAAAAATGAATTTTCTGCGGCAGAAGGTTTTAAAACGGGCATTTGCCAAACTGCCAAATCTTACTGATAAAGAACGCCGTATCATCGATATCATGACTCAGCGCCTGGAACACAAATTCCTGCGCGAACCAATGACAGCTATGAACAGTGCTGCCGGAACGGCAGATGAAGAACGTTACAGAGATATGATCTGCGAGTTATTTTTACTCAACGATTCGGGAGAGGACTATATAGGTGATGAAAACAAATTTGATTATTGGGACTAGACAGAGCCTGCTGGCTCTGTGGCAAAGCAATCATATTGCCGACCTTCTGCGCAGGCAATATCCGGAATGTACTGTAACTTTAAAAAAAATCATTACCAAGGGAGACCGTATCCTTGATGTACCGCTGGCCAAAATCGGCGGCAAGGGACTTTTTACCAAGGAACTGGAAACTGCTCTTCTAGAAGGTGAAATTGATCTTGCCGTCCACAGTCTGAAAGATATGCCTACTGTTCTGCCGGAAGGCCTGTGCCTGACAGCGGTTACCAAGCGGGCTAATGCTGGCGACGCTTTTGTCAGCAATAAATATGCTTCTATCGAAACACTGCCGCAGGGAGCAGTTCTGGGTACTTCCAGTCTGCGCCGCAAAGCCCAGCTTTTGTCAGCACGCCCGGATCTGAAAATCGTAGATTTACGAGGCAACGTCGATACGCGTCTGCGGAAGCTTGACGACGGCCAAATGGATGCTATAATCCTTGCTGCGGCAGGATTGACTCGTCTCGGATATACCGATCGGATCAGAGAAATAATCCCCCATAATTTCTGCTTACCCGCAGTTGGACAAGGCGCTTTGGCAATCGAATGCCGCACCGATAATACAGAAGTAAGAGCTATGCTTAATTTTTTAAATGACCAGCCTACCAAACAGGCTACTGATGCCGAACGTGCTTTTTTAGGGCTCATTGAGGGCGGCTGCCAGGTCCCTATTGGTGTACATGCTGTCACTGAAGGAGATTCTGTATCTATTGAAGCAATCATCGCATCTCTGGACGGAAGCACTGTTTTACGCGATACGATCAGAGGCCAGGCTGTAAACGCTGCAGAACTTGGAAAAGAACTTGGCAATAAAATGTTAGATCAGGGCGGCCGTGCAATCCTCGCCGAGATCATGTAAGGAGAGAAATTAATGACAAAACAGGGAAAAGTTTACTTGATCGGTGCAGGCCCCGGTGATCCCGGTCTGCTTTCAATCAAAGCCATGGAATGCTTGCAAACAGCCGACGCTGTCGTTTACGACCGTTTGGCAGATCCGAGAATTTTAGCTTATGCTAAAGACGACGCAGAAATGGTCTATGTCGGTAAAGCTTCTGCCAACCATACAATGCGTCAGCCAGATATCAATAAACTGCTGGTAAAGCTGGCAGCCGAAGGTAAGACTGTTGCCCGCCTCAAAGGCGGTGATCCTTTTGTTTTCGGACGCGGCGGTGAAGAAGCTATTGAACTTTTAGAAGCCGGACTGCCATTTGAATTCGTTCCCGGCGTAACTTCTGCCATCGCAGTTGCTGAATACGCAGGCATTCCTGTCACCCATCGTCACGTAGCCACTTCCTTTGCAGTCATTACCGGGCACGAAGACCCTACCAAAGGCGAATCAACTATTAACTGGAGCGGTCTTGCTACCGCTGTTGATACTTTAGTTTTCCTGATGGGTGTCGAAAATCTTACTAATATTACAAAAAATCTCATCGCCAACGGGCGCAGCGCCGATACTCCGGCAGCAGTCATTCGCTGGGGCACCAAACCGGAACAGCGCACTCTGATCACTACTGTCGGTACTGCTGCTGCCGACGTTGCCGCGGCAAATCTGAAACCGCCGGCAATTTTTATCGTCGGCAATGTTGTCAAACTGCGCGAGCAGCTGCAGTGGTTCGATAACAAACCTCTCTTTGGCAAAACAATCGTAGTAACCAGAGCCCGCGCGCAGGCCAGTGCTTTGACCAGACAGCTGGAAGCCGCTGGTGCTCGTGTAATCGAGGCGCCGGCAATCAAAATCATCCCCCCGGAAGATTATACCCCGCTGGATAAAGCAATCGAAAACATCAAAACCTACAAATGGCTGATCCTGACCAGTGCTAACGGCGTTACCTCTTTCTTCAATCGCCTTGATAATGCCGGATTAGATTCCCGTTCCCTGTCTGACATCAAAATAGCCGCTATCGGCAGTGAAACGGCGAAAGCTTTAAAAAACTATGGCATCTCCGCCGATTTAGTGCCCCCAGCCTTCAAAGCTGAAGAACTGGCCGAAACCCTGTCAGCAGAAGTGCAAGTTGGTGATAAAATCCTGCTGGCACGCGCTAAAGTAGCCCGTGAAGTATTACCGGAAAGCCTGCGTGCTTTAGGAGCCAGCGTTGATGTTGTAACTGCCTATGAAACTGTTACCGCTCTGGATAACAAAGAAGAATTGCTGACTGCTCTGCAAAACGGAGAAGTTGATCTTGTTACTTTTACCAGTTCCTCAACTGTTACTAATCTTTTGGCATCCTTAGGCGATCAAAGAGAACTTATCAATAATATTCCAGCAGCAGCTATTGGCCCTGTTACCGCCGAAACCTGCCGCCAAAATAATCTTGAACCTGACATCATAGCTGAAACATTTACTATTGCAGGTTTGACAGACGCTATTCAAAGATATTATAAGGAGTGATCAGTATGGGCTTTCCTATTTACCGTCCCCGCCGCCTGCGCGCTACAGAAAACCTGCGCAGCATGATCCGCGAGACTGAACTTTCCGTTAAAGACCTCATTTATCCGTTATTCGTCGTCCCGGGCACCGGTGTAAAAAATGAAATTGAATCGCTGCCGGGCAATTACCATTGGTCCTTAGACCGTTTGCCGGAAGTTTTACAGGAAATCAGCGAACTTGGAATTCCTGCCGTTATACTGTTTGGTATCCCCTCTTATAAAAATGCTGTCGGCAGCAGCGCCTGGGATGCAGAAGAACCTGTACAGCAGGCCTGTCGCCTGATCAAAAACACCTATCCCGAACTGGTAATCGTCACCGATGCCTGCCTGTGTGAATATACAGAACATGGCCATTGCGGCGTTCTGGAAAACGGCTGTACTGTCAACAATGATGAAACGCTGCCGCTTTTAGCTAAAATCGCAGTTTCCCACGCTCAAGCTGGCGCTGATGTCATTGCGCCATCCAATATGATGGACGGTTATGTCAAAGTTATGCGTGAAGCCTTAGACGAAGCAGGTTTCAGCAATGTGTCCCTGATGGCTTATTCAGCTAAATACGCTTCAGCCTATTATGGCCCTTTCCGCGCTGCAGCCGATTCCACTCCCTCTGCAGGCGACCGCAAAGGCTATCAGATGGATCCAGGCAACAGTGACGAAGCTCTGCGTGAAGTTGCTCTTGATATCGAAGAAGGCGCAGATATCGTTATGGTAAAACCCGCTTTGGCTTTTATCAGCCGTGTCAAAGAAACATTTAACCGCCCTTTATGCGTTTATAATGTCAGCGGTGAATACGCTATGGTCAAAGCAGCAGCAGCCAAAGGCTGGATCGATGAACAGCGCATCGTTATGGAAACGATGCTCGGTTTTAAACGTGCCGGCGCCAAAATGATCATCACCTATCATGCTCTCGACGTAGCTAAGTGGCTGCTGGGCAAATAAGGAGGCCGCATATGGATCACAGCAAATCTCAGGCAGCTTTTGCCGAAGCCAAACAATACATTCCCGGCGGCGTCAACAGCCCCGTTCGTTCCTTCCGCAGTGTTGGCGGTGTTCCGCCTGTCATTGCCAAAGGCAGCGGCAGCAAACTCACCGACATCGACGGCAACGAATATATCGATTATGTACTTTCTTACGGTCCTTTACTTTTAGGGCATGCACACCCGCAGGTCACCGAAGCCATCCAAACTGCAGCCGCCAAAGGCTCATCCTATGGCGCGCCGACCCTGGCTGAAACAGAGCTTGCCAAACTTCTCTGCACACTTGTACCTTCTATGGAAATGGTACGTATGGTCAACAGCGGAACAGAAGCTACCATGAGTGCTCTGCGTTTAGCACGCGCTTATACAGGACGTGAAAGCATAGTTAAATTTATAGGCTGTTATCATGGCCATCACGACAGCCTGCTGGTCAAAGCCGGCAGCGGCGCAGCTACTTTAGGCGTTCCTGACAGCCCCGGTGTTCCTAAAGGCGTTGCCGCCAATACCATCACTGTTCCTTTTAACGACCGGGCTGCCCTGGAAGCTGCTTTTGCTGATAACGGCAGCGATATTGCCGCCGTTATCATGGAGCCAACTCCCGGCAACATGGGACTGGTATTACCGCAGGACGGCTATCTGGAATTCATTCGCTCCATCACAAAAAAATATGGAACACTGCTTATCTGTGATGAAGTCATGTCTGGCTTCCGCAGCAGTGAAAAATCTTCTCAGGGCCTCTACGGCATTGATCCTGATATCACCTGTCTGGGCAAAGTTATCGGCGGCGGGCTGCCGGTAGCCGCTTACGGCGGTAAACGCCAGATCATGGAACAGGTTGCTCCTGTTGGCCCCATGTATCAGGCCGGCACTTTGAGCGGCAACCCTCTGGCTATGGCAGCCGGTATCGCCAACCTTACCTACATGCGCGGACACAATGTCTGCAGCCAGCTGGAAAGCATGACGGCCATCCTGACCGGAGGCCTTGCTAAAGCCGCTGCCAAGGCAGGAGTGCCTGTACAGGTGCACCGTCTTGGTTCTATGTTTACTGTTTTCTTTACTGATCAGGAAGTTTATGACTATGACAGCGCCTGCACAAGCGATTTAGATGCATTCCGCATTTATTTCCATAGTATGCTGGAACAGGGCATTTATCTTCCTCCATCTCAATTTGAGACCAATTTCTTATCTCTGGCCCATACGCCTGAAGATATCGAAAAAACATTGCAGGCAGCTGAAATAGCTTTTAGCGCAGTTGCTGCTGCGAAAAAATAAGGTGAAAAACAAAAACGTCATAACCTTGAGGTTATGACGTTTTATTTTTGATTATTTTTGTTCTTGTTTTTGAACTTCTACCGGAGCAAAAATAAACTCCGTCAGCTTGCCCTCTTTATTAAAGCCATAAATCACACGTACCAGCTGCTGTTTACTGTAGCTTCCCAGATAAGTCAACCGGTCACCCTGATCAAAACGCTCATAAGCAACAAACTTCATTTCCTTCATTGTCCCTAAAGTATCTTTGACCTGCTTTTGCAAAGCAGCAAAAGCTTTTACATCCATTTTTTGCTTCAGTTCGGGGCTAAAACCCGCTGCAGCACCTGCATAACCACTGTCGTCCGCAACAGTCAATGCCGCTACAAACTTGTCAACTATTTTCTGCTGTTTATTTAAATCATTACCGTCTCCGGCAGCAAAACATACCGCGGCCATTGCCACTGTTAAAACTACAGTTACCAGCATTACTAATTTTTTCATATAAGTCATCCTCTCATCACTGCAGGTCTTTATCAAAAATTGCCTGCTTACTATATCTTAATTATAACCGATTCAATGTTATCGTCAATGTTTTTATCTTACTGAGCATTCAGCCATTGCTGGATAATAACGCTTTTCTGACCCGCAGTCCAGCTAAGGTCATCAACCGCCAGTTCTAAATCACCGATCATCATTTTCCGCCCGTCATCATGGGCATAATCACTGACACGCCACAAAAGCGGATAACCCTTAGAGGCCAGTAAATCCTTTGAATGTTCTGACAGCAAATAGTCCATAAAAGACTGTGCTTCTGCTAAATTTGCCCCTTGGAGAATAGCAGCACCGGTAATACAGTTTTTATTACCGTCTTTGACTAAAGTTGCGAATAGATCGCGATTTTGCCTTTCCAGCTGCAATGCTGTGGAAAGTGAAACTACCGCGATCGTTTTTCTGCCGCTGCGAACCGCTTCAATAGCCTCCCATTCACTGGCCGTATATAAAGGCAGCTGGCTGTTAAAAGAAGCCGCATACTCCATAGCTTTAGCTTCGCCGCGCAGCTGCCAGATAGAAGTTATCATGCCATAACTCCGACCGCCGTTT
>ERZ773156.1586-NODE-1586-length-11206-cov-3.27818_pt1 | contig 11206 bp, 10 predicted proteins | sample MGYA00511895_ERZ773156 | MGnify/ENA primary metagenome ERZ773156 (study PRJEB29015, sample SAMEA2737850) | human gut metagenome | biome: human gut; feature: human-associated habitat; material: faeces | place: China | collected 2012 ...
ACCACATGAAAAAGGAAAGAGTACACTATCAGCAGGGGTAAGTTATACAAGACTTTTTAATGGTGCAGATGAAGAAAATATCACAGGAAGATTTAAAGGAGAAGATGCAACTGATTTTGATATTTTGGTAGCTCATAAAAATGAACACAGCATAGGACTTAATGCTAAGTATGCCTTAGAATTAGAAAATGGAATTCTTTTTGATGTAAAAGGAAGCTATTCAGTAGAGAGAGATTCGCACAATGGAAGTGGAAAGAATAGAAGCAAAGGTGAATGGATAGCAGGAACAGGATTAGGATACAAATTCTAACAACAGGAGGAAGCAATGACAGAAGTAGAATTCATCAAATTCTATAGAGATAGAAATAATCTAAAGAGTATTAAGGAAGCAAAAGAGAAGATAGATTTGTTTTGGAGTGCTTTGTTGAAGGCACTAGATGAAGACGGAAAAGTAATATTAAAGAATTGGGGAGTATTTGAGAAAAAAGAGGTCAAACCTAAAAAAATGATGATATTAAAAATGAATGAGATAAGGCTTATAGAAGGCAAGGAAAAGATACGGTTTAGAATAGGAACAGGCTTAAGGAATCTTGTCAATGGAGATGATATTTTTGAATAAGAAAGAATTGGCAAAGGTATACAATATAGTAAGTCAAGGGAAGATATCAAGAAAAGCAGCACTAGAAGAAATAAATATATTTACGCAGACTCTACAGGAAGCCTTATGTAAATATAATTCAGTAAAATTTATCAACCGAGGAACATTTGAAGTGATAAAAAGAAAGCCAAAAGTGGTAAGTAATCCATCAACTAGAGAATTGATGAAAATTTCTCTTGGAAAGGTAGTAAGATTTAGAGCATCAAAAAATATAATAAAATAATTAATTAAAAAGACCAAAAGAACTAAATTTCCTTTGGTCTTTTTTTATGTAAAAAATAATAAAGGTTTTAAATGTTTTAATTGTAGGGAATAAGAGAAAAAAATTAAAATTTGTGTGCTAGAAACATTTGTAGATGGTATAATAAGATAAAATTCAAATCAACATATTAATTAAGAGTTGAAGACATTATTTTATATTATGCTTATGATATTGTACTTTAATCATATCTAAAAAAATAACTAAACTATAATTCAACAAGGGGAAGTTTATGAAAAAAAATATTTTTTATTCAATTATTTTTATTCTGCTTTCATTTTCTAATGTTTTAGCAGTTGATAGCCAGATTGTTACTGGAAAAAATGGAAAAGATTTATTTAATTTTAAATTTTTTGATAAAGGAGAAGAAGCAGAAGATTTTAATGGATCCAAAATATCAACATATACACTAAATTCTGAAGAAAAAAAAGCAGTTTTAGATGCAGGTAAATATTGGAGTGAGATTTTAAATACTGATAATGCTTTGCTTTCTACAATAAATGTATATACATTAAATGATGCAAATGCATATGCAACAAGTACTATTGTAAAAGAAGGTGATGCTAAAGGAATGATGGAATTACAGGCAAAAATATTAGGAAAGTCATTTAATCCTTACCTTGGAGAAGCAGTTGCTACAATAGGAATTGGAATAATGGGGTTTAAAACTGGAACTCCTTCAAATTTACCCAATGCAGAAGGAGTTAATTTATATGGAACGATAGTGCATGAAATAGCGCATACTTTAGGAATCATGAGTACAGCTAATTTTTACGAAGATGAAAAATTTAGATTTGGAGATGTTCTTTCAAATTTTGATAAAGGGTTAATTGACAATAATGATAGAAAGATTTCTGATACTACAGGAATCTCATACATTGATAATAATGGAAATTTAATAGGAAATCCAGAAACAGATTTTGACGTTTCTGCAAATGTATATTTTGTTGGAAAAAATGTAGATGAAGTTTTAAAAAACAGTTCATTAGAAGGAGTTCCTGTAAATGTAGGATTAGAAGGCTACTATGATGAATTGCCTCCAGCTCCTGAACTTTCTCATTTGGAAATGGATAGAGGTTTAATGAGCCACCAGACATATAGAAGTTATACAACATTTATGGAAGCGGAATTAGCTGTACTTCAGGATATTGGATACAGTATAGATAGAAGAAATTTCTTTGGTTACTCTGTTTATAGAAATGATTTGACTATAGACAATTACAATGGTTATTTTCTTAGGGATGAAAAAGGAGAAAAATATATCACTGGAAAATACAATACAGCTTCTTATGGAGTGGGACTTCATGTCTATGGAAGCAGGAATAATATATTTCAAAAAGCAGATTTACTGACTTCTGGAGTAGCAGGAATTGGAATACGTATTGATGGAGTGGGAAATAAAATAACTGTAGATAAGGGTATTAAAGTTAATGCAGATGGAGATTATGGAACAGGAATACTTGTTGCATATGGAAAAGAGCATAATATCACCAACAACGGAGAAATTAAAGCCAGAGGAAATCAGGGAATAGGAGTAAGATTTGATTTTGGAAACAATACTCTTGGAAAGGATTGGGCTTATATAGGCTCATATATACTATCTCTTTATGGGGAAGACTGTTCTAAGTCTGAAGATTTAGAATATGTAAAGATAAATGGTTTGAAGCCTGATGAAATAAATGGAGCTCTAGTAGAAAATTTTAATACTTCAGGATATATTGAAGGAAAGTATGCCTCATTGTATATGTCTGAAAATGCTTATGTAGAAAATATAAATGTTTTTGATGGAGCTGTATTGAAAGGAAATATAATTTCTATGTATAAACCTAAAATGGAATTTGGGAACAATACTATTACAACTGAAACGAATTTAAATTTAGGTCTTGATAAAAACGATACAAGTAAAGGGGATAGTAATTTTTCTTTTAAATTTGATGACAACATAATTGGAAAAAATATTGTATTGAACATGGCAGGAGGAACTTCGTCTCTTAACGGACAAAATGAGATATTAAGAGTTGTGGTAAAGGATGGAGCTGTGTTAAAAGGAAATGCTCGATATATTTTAGAAGAAAATGGAAGTTTTGTAAATAAAGGAACTGTCGCACCGGGAAATTCAATAGGTAAAATGATAATAGAAGGGAATTATAGTCAGAAAGATAATGGAAAATTAAATATTGAGTTTGATGGAAATGGAAATCACGATGTCCTTGAAATAGTAGGAAATGCCTCTTTTTCATCAGGTTCGTCAATGACAATGACTCCACTGAAATCTTATTACAGTGAATCAATGAAAATTGATAAAGACCAGTTTTTAATAGTAACAGGAACGCAAAATGGAAATATAAGTAATTTAACATTTGATGATAAAATTTTTGCTTCATCGTCTACTATAAAAAAAGTAGATTTTGATTTTTTAACTTCAAAGATGACAGTTTTAAGGGAAGAAAATCCCTATAGTAGATTTTCAGAAAACAGAAATGCAGAAAATTTTGCAAAAGCAATAGACAGAATATCAAATCAGGCTTCTGGGTCAATAAAAGATTTTATAGGAGCATTAGATTTTGCCTCACCATCTGTTGTTTCTTCAGCTCTATCTCAAGCAGCACCCAATATATATGGAAATAATATTATAGCAACATTTGAAAGTGAAAAGGAACATTCAGATTATATAAGAAATCATTTGTTGGCAGAGAAGAACTATGAAAAAAACAAGTCATATGCTTTTGGAAAACTTTTCTATAGAGAAAACTGGCAAAAAGGAACAGGATATCTTATGGGATATGACTATAGAGATCAAGGAGTTATTACAGGGATAGAAAAGGAATATAATGAAGGATTGATTTTAGGAACTCATCTATTGTACAGTCAGAGTGTCTTGAAAGGACATGCTGTAAATACTCCTAAGATAAAAAGTAAAAATATTCTTTTAGGTGTACATGGAAAGTATTATCTCAACTATGCAAATACAAGTTATTTATATGGAATGATTCGTGGAGGAGTTCAAGACAATAAATTAACTAATAATATTGAATTTAATGAATATAGAAATAATACAAACAGCCACTGGAAAGCCCTTACTGCCTCAAGTGTACTAGGTATTGGAAAAGATATCGAATATAAGAATTTTACTGTCACTCCATTGATTGAGTTGGGATATAGTATTTTGAAGCCAGAAAAAGCAAAAGAAGATAATTTAGGAATTAATATTGATTCCAAAATATATCATTCAGTTTATTCGAAAGTAGGTGGAAAGCTTTCAAGCAATAAGATATTAATTGGAGAGAATACAAAAGTAAATGGAAATATTCTTATGGCATATAACCATGATTATATAAATAGTTACCATATTGATGGGGATATAGCTCAAAATAGAAATTCTAATTTTAGAATAAAAAGTAAAAGACCAGATAAAGATTATGTTACTATTCAAGGTGGAACAACATTTACTGTAAGGGATAACCTTGATGTTACACTTGAAGTAGGAACAGATTTGTTCAGACAAAAGTCAAGCTCTGTTAATACTTCTCTGACATTTGAATGGAAATTTTAATTAAAATTTTATAAAATTATTAGATTAGAAATAGATAAACAACTTGAAAAGAAAATGTTGATATGAAAAGGTAATAAAACTTTTCTGTCAGCATTTTTTTGTAGTTAATATTAAAAGTCCGATAATCAATATAAATAAAAAATAATCTTATAATAAAACAAATAACATATTCCAATATTTATTGCAATAGAATATAATAAAATTATAACAAATTGAGAGGTGGTAAATTTGGAAAATATTTTAGAAATAATTTCAGAAAAATTGATAAAAGGTGAAGGTGAAGAAGTAGAAAAACTCACTAAAGAAGCTCTCAACAGAGGAATTGCCCCTAAAGATATATTGACTGATTCATTACTGAAAGGCATGACTAAAGCTGGAGAAATGTTTAAAGAAAAAACTCTTACTATGTATGATGTATTGGAAGCAGCAAAGACTATGGAAAAGAGTGTAAAGATATTAAAGCCTCTTCTTAAAGATGGGGATATGATAAAAAAAGGAAAAATACTGACAGGAAGTGTTCAGGGAGATTTTCATGATATAGGAAAAAATTTATGTATATTAATGTTGGAAAGTAATGGATTTCAAGTAATAGATATGGGAGTAGATGTTCCACAGGAAAAAATAGAGGAAGATATTAAAAAATATTCACCAGATATACTAATGCTTTCAGCGATGATTGCTCCAACAATGGAGGTTATGAAAATGACTGTTAAATATTTGAGAGATAAAGGAGTAATTGAAAATTTAAAAATAATGGTAGGAGGAGCACCTTTAACAGAAGAAATAGCTGCATCTATGGGAGCATATTATTCGGCAGATGCTGTAAGTGCAGTAGAAGTCGCTAGAAAATTATTAAATATTTAATAAAAAGCTAAAATTAAAATCTTATATAAATTTTTTAGTAAAGTACAGATTTGAGCTCATTTTGTGAGATTTTTTTAATGTTTTCATCAGCAAGCATTTCTATAACTTCTTTGATTAGATTTAAATTATAACCTCTCTTTTTTAATAGCTTATAATCTTTATCAAAGACTTTGGTAGTTACTATATCAAGCATTTTTTAGTCCTCCTTGTCGAGAGCCTCAAAAATCTCTTTTGTGGTTTTATAAACAGGACGTGATATTTTGCCAGTTAGAATATCATTTGTTTCCTTCAGTGCTTTTATTGTTTCAGCATTAAAATTATTTATTTTTACCTCAAAAGGTAAACCACCAGTTCTAATCATTGATTTTACAAACATATTAAAGGCAGTAGACATATTTAAACCTAGTTCATTACATATTTCATTAAATATTTTTTTATCTTCATCATTTAATTGTATGTTGATAGTAGTTACTCCCATTTTGATACCTCCTTAATATCTAATATATATTAAATGTAGAATAAAGTCAATCTGTTGTAAATCTAAGAGTTGCATTTTTATTTTAAATTCCTTAGCTGTAATAATTTCTTTATCCCTTGATTATGATAATATATTAAAAAATGATATAATAAAAATAGGACTGGTATTTAAAAGGAAAAAAGTAGAGTCTAGTTATAGTTATGAAAAAAATGATTTTAATGTAAAGAATTAAAATAGCAATTTATAATATATCTTCTTTAGAAAAATCATAATAAAGTTAATAAAAAAAGCTGAAACAAATTTTTATTTGAATCAGCTTTTTCTTTTAAATTAAAATGAATATTTAGCTCCAACTCCAACCATGATAAGTTTATTGCTATCTATGATAGGAGAATCACCAATTTCTGATGAGAATCTATCAGCAGATAGAAAAGCTAAAAGTGTAATTTTGTCATTCAGGTAATATTCAGCAGCTAAGCTAAGTCCTAAAGAGTAAGCAGTATCTGGTGAATAAGTATCAGTTATTTTTCCTCCTAATTCGTTGCTGTCTATTCCAAAGTAGTAATCAGCATAATTAGATGAATAAATGCTTGCTCCAAATGATGGAATTAATGTAAAGTTATCAGTAACTCTATAAGGTTTGATTATACGGGCACTTCCTTTTAAGCCTCTTTCTCCACCAGAAAAAGCAACTAAAGCAGTCATATCATAGAAATTTAAGTTATATGACAATACCATTCCAAGAGAAACTTGAGGTTTTCTATCATCAATAGTTCTATATCCATGATCCAGTTTACTTCCTTTTATAGGAAAACCATCAAAAGGGTTTACAAATAGAGATAGAGTAAAGTCGTCTTCACTGTACATATCATATCCCATAGTTATTCCAGCTATATAAAAATCATCATATCTGACATCTAAAACAGGAATCGGGTAAGTGATTGAATCCCCTTTGAAAAAGTGATTAGTGACACCTACACCAGCACCAATTTGAAATTTATTTTCACTTTTAGCTAAGCTTAATGATGAACATAAGACAAAAGCAGAAAGTAAAGTAATTATTTTCTTCATGAAAAACCTCCCCAGTAAAATTAGGACTTAGAGGATTTCTGTTCTCTTCTAAGTTTGATAAAATTATAATTTCCATGTACTTTTCTTTTAAAACTCAACATATTATTTGTAGGAAAAATACCAATTCTTCTGATTTGAAATAAATCTTCAGAAAAAGATAAATCTCCTGAATCAGTTGCTACAGCAAAAGAGTACCCAGAATTTCTAACAAATTCTTTAACCTGTTCATTAAGATCTCCATAAGGATATGCAAAACATACAAGTTTTTCTCCTAACTTTTCTTCTAAGTATTGAGTAGATTTAGTTATCTCTTCTTTCGCTTGTTCAAAAGGTATATGGGCAAGCTTTTGATGCGTCATAGTGTGTCCACCAAATTCTATACCATATTCCTGCATTTCCTTTATCATATCCCATGTCATAAGTGGGAATTTTTTTTCAGGATTTTCAGGAACTTCGACGTCCCATTTATTATAATTTAAGTGTGATACTAAATATATAATACAATTAAATTCATATTTTTTCAAGATGGGAAATGCAATTTTGTAATTATCTTCATAACCGTCATCAAAGGTAAGTATAACATATTTTTTCCCATTGTTAAATCTATTTCTATAATTTATCTTTAGGAGCTCTTTGAAAGTTATAGGGTGATAATTATGTTCTGTAAGATAACGCATATGTTCATCAAATTTCTTTGCAGTAATATATGTTCCATGAACTCCACCTTCACTTTCATCATTAACTACTCTGTGGTACATGATTACAGGAATATCATATTTTCTTTTAAGAACATATAATCGAGCATATATTTTTTCAATTTTATCAGTGATTATATTCAAATCAAATTCTTTTTCTACATTTTCCCTTAAACTGAATAATTCTTTTTTGGTAAGTGTGAAAGCTGATTCTACATCATTTTTAAGAAGATTCCAGTTAAAATTTTCAGAATTTGAAAATTCTATATCCCCAAAATTTGAAGCAAGTGCATCAGATAGATTATTATTAGTAATAAGTCCAATATATTTTGCTTCACCAATAGCTATGACAGGTTTTCCAGATAAGATTCCTTCAACTGCCACTCTCCCAGCTCCTACAATAATATCTGATTCTTTTATTTTTTCAGGAACATCATTTACATATCCCATAAATTTTATATTTTTGTTTTTAAAGAATTTTTGAAATTTTTCAGGAATATCCTTTCCACCAATCAATCTTATTTCCAGATTTTTCATGTCAGAAAGTATTTCCAGTAATTTATAAGCCACTTCTCCTTTAGGACCAGAAAGTCTTCCTATTATAGAAAGAATTTTTTTGCTTTCATCTTTTTTTTGAGTAGCAAAAGGATATTCTATAGTATTGATAGGATTTCTTAATACTACAGTATTTTTAGGGGAAACCCCAAGTTCATTTATCAAATGTGTTTGAATATTTTCACATACTGGAATAGTTAAATCACCAAATGCTTTAAATATTTTTCTGCTCAAATGTACTGGCTGCCTTCCATGTGTAGTAGTGATAAGAGGTATGCCAACAATTTTACATGCAATCTGAGAACTCCACGAAGAAGCTCTTGAATGTGCATGAACTATGTGTATATCATTTTCTTTTATTATTTTTAAAAGAGTTTTTATTTGATTTATACGTTCGCTAAGTCCTCTTTTATTAAATTCTAATTTTATATATTTTGCTTTGCTTTCTTTTGTGAGAGTGTCTGAAACTATAATTACATTATTTCCTCTCTTAATAAGTTCATCACTAAGAGTAACACCATAAACCTCTGCTCCAGTAACTTCTAACTGAGAAAGCGCCATAAGAATATTCATTATCCCTCCTAGTAAATTATTTTAAGTTCTCTGGGTTTAATACTTTCAACTCATCAAGAACAAAGATGCCGTCTTTTCTGATTAGAACATCATCAAACCAGATTTCTCCTCCACCCCATTCTTCTCTTTGAATTAAAACAAGATCCCAGTGGATACTTGATTTATTTCCATTGTCAGCAGCCTTGTAAGCCTGTCCAGGTGTAAAGTGGATACTTCCAGCTATTTTTTCATCAAAAAGAGTATCTTTCATAGGTTTTAAAACATATGGATTAACACCAATAGCAAATTCTCCTATATATCTTGCTCCTTCATCAGTATCTAAAATTTGATTGATTTTTTCATTGTCATTACTTGTAGCTTTTATTATTTTTCCATCTTTAAATTCAAAAGTTACATTTTCAAATGTAAATCCTTGATAGTTAGATGGTGTATTATATGAAATAATTCCATTGACACTGTCTTTGACAGGAGCAGTATATACTTCTCCATCGGGAATATTTCTAAGTCCATAACATTTTACATTTGGAATATTTTTGATGGAAAAAGAGATATCAGTACCATTTCCTTTTATTCTTACCTTATCAGTTTTATTTAAAAGAATTGATAAAGATTCCATAGCTTTTTCCATTTTAGAATAATCCAGACAGCATACATCAAAGTAAAAATCTTCAAATGCTTCAAGTGATGTACCAGCAAGTTGTGCCATAGAATTATTTGGATATCTTAGAACTACCCATTTAGTGTTATTTACTCTTTCTTTTAAATGTACAGGGTTGGTAAAATATTCAGAATATATTTTCATTTTATCAGCAGGAACATCTGATAGTTCAGTAGAATTATCAGTTCCTCTGATAGCAATATATGCGTCCATATCCTTCATTCTTTCTAATTCATATTTAGCCATCATTTCTATTTGCTCTGTGCTGCACCCTTTTAACAATTCTCTTAATATAGCTTGATCTTTATTTGTTACAAAGGGATATCCTCCAGCTGCATATGTTTCTTTTATTAAAGCTCTTACCAGATTTTTAGAAGCTTCGCCAAAAGATTCTATTAAAACTTTTTCACCTTTTTTTATTCTACAAGAATGGCTGATAAGATTTTTTGCTAATTTTTCAATTCTTTGATCCACGATATTCACCTCATAAGTATTTTAAAATCTTCGTATAAATTATACTATATATGTAGCAAGAATACAATATTGACTCTCTTTAAAATAGTAAAATATATAATGATAAAAAATAAAAAAGGATAATACTCAAAGTTAGAATGGTAACATTCTAAAAATACTGAAAAAATATTCCAGCTGTTTTTAATAAGAATATATATGTCAGTCGGAATAATTAACTTCCAAAAATATTGAAAAAATCTGAAAATAAAAAGGAGTTGTTTAATTTGCAACAACTCCAGTTAAATTTATTGATTATTTGGAAATTTATTCTTACACACGATTATCCTTTTTATGTTTAGTTTATTAAACTGAATACAGGTTTTTTGTCATACTTTATATTTATTTTATGCAGCATAAATTATAAATTTTCTGACATAGTGAATCATCTTGATAAAGACAACAGTAATTATTAAAGCAGCACTTAAAGATAAAAATAATCCAATATTATGCCATAGTATATAATGTCTGCTGTTTAAAGTATAAAGATAATTTGAATATTTTAATACAGCTGTTGCACCTATTGCCAATGGAAATGTAAATGAAGCATAGCTTGGATTAAAAGAAATTCTTAGTATTCTGAAAAAAGATACATACACAAGAAGTGTCATAAATATAGCCAGTGGTAAAAGTATGTACACTATAATTTCAGAAGGATTGCTGAATACTGTAAGATATCCTGCAAGACATAGACTAGGAGGAGCTGCCATTATTGCAAAAGTTGGAAGTCTTCCATCATCTATAGGTTCTATAAATATTATTCTATACATCATAATTGGAAGCATAATCAGGTATAAAATAAATCCAATATAAAATATTATATGTGTAAGATTAGGAAAATTCATGCTGGCTCCTGAAACACAAGCTACCACTATTCCAACTGGTGGAATGAACCAGCTAGGAATAACATGATCCAAGTCAAAGCTTTTTACCCTATGATAAAAAAAGATAAAGCAAAATATAATATGAACTGCTATTGCAATCAGCCATAAAACTCTTCCAAGAGTCAAATAATAATTGGCAATAAATCCTGCTAGTACCATTAAAGTCATATCCATAGTAGGAATAAAACTTCCTAGTGTTGGGTGCTTTAATTCATTTTTCAATTGGTCGAAATGAAGGCAGTCTTTAATAAAAATCACTGCTACTAGAAAAAAAGAAATAAAATCTCCAATGTAGATGGGAATTTCCCCTAAAAATGTACTAAGTGCTCCTGATATACCTGATATTCCAAGAGCAAGTCCAGTAAGTGCTACAGGCATATCTCTAAACTTATGAATTACCTTTTTCATTAATTACCTCCATGTATTTTATAATTTTCAATTTATATTA
>ERZ773156.1587-NODE-1587-length-11180-cov-4.52315_pt1 | contig 11180 bp, 6 predicted proteins | sample MGYA00511895_ERZ773156 | MGnify/ENA primary metagenome ERZ773156 (study PRJEB29015, sample SAMEA2737850) | human gut metagenome | biome: human gut; feature: human-associated habitat; material: faeces | place: China | collected 2012 ...
TAGAGACAGAACAGTCGGATATTACTGTTGCACAGGCATATCTTCAAATTGTGTTGGCACGCTGCATAGGAAAATTAAATTTGGTAGAAAAGAGCAGTGTGGGGAGCAACGATCTTATTTACCAGACAGTTTCCTATATATCAGCAAATTTCAAGAAGAAGTTTTCGTTGGAAGAGATGGCAAAAGACCTGGGCGTGAGCAAATATGTTTTATCCAGACTCTTTTCCAAGACATTCCATAGAAACTTTAATCAATATCTTAACGATGCAAGGCTGAACTATGCATGCCATCGTTTGGAAAATACGAGTGATTCTATTACAAATATTTGTCTGGATAGTGGATTTGAAAGTCAGAGAACGTTTAACCGAGTATTTAAAGAAAGATATAAAATATCACCAAGTGATTATCGAAGTACTTGTGTGAAAGAGATGTTGTCATAAAAGGTTCTGTTGATCGAAATATTTACTTTGATTTTACAGTGCTATGTATTTGATTTCTTCACAGACTCCTTAAATCCTATAATTTCAAGCGTTTGCAAGTGCATTTGTATAGGATACTTGTTCCTGATATGCAGTAGGTAATATCTGAAATATATCTCGGAAAGCCGATGTAAATTTACTTTGGCTTTTATATCCCACAGCGGCGGCAATTTCCGAAATAGATTTATCTTCCTGCAACAGCATATTCGATGCCAACTTCATACGGTATTCTTTCATGTAAGAAGCGATGGGCATTCCATAGACTGCTTTGAAAACGGATTTCAAAGTAGTGGTGTTCATCAGGTACTGTTTTGACAACTCTTCAATTTTGGTAACTTTTTTGAAAAAATTTGGATTAGACCACCAGTTAGGGGCTAACCCTGTAACTTAACGAAATGACATTGAAGTAACATAAAAATAAGTTTTTTTGTACTGTACACAGGACAGTTCTTGACGTATACAACTGTGAAACGTATAATAGGCAAAGGATATTCAGACAGAAGATGGAGGAAATTTCATGGCATTAAGTAAAAAGCCGGTCAACGGCATGAAAGATATTTTACCGGAGGAGATGCAGATCCGGGATTATGTGCAGCAAGTCATCAAAGAGACTTACCGCAGTTTCGGATTTACGCCGATCGAGACACCTTGTATGGAAAATATTGCAAACTTGAGCAATAAACAGGGTGGAGAAAATGAAAAACTGATTTTTAAGGTAATGAAGCGCGGTGAAAAGCTGAAAGTCGCTGAAGCAAAAGAAGAAGCGGATTTAGTTGATTTTGGTATGCGTTATGATCTGACTGTTCCGTTAGTTCGTTTTTATTCAAATAATGCAAATGATCTTCCATCTCCGTTTAAGGCGATTCAGATGGGAAATGTCTGGAGAGCTGACCGCCCACAGCGTGGACGTTATCGTCAGTTTATGCAGTGTGACATCGATATTATCGGAGAGCCGACGAACCTTGCAGAGATCGAGCTGATCTTAGCAACGACTACAACGATCGGAAAACTCGGATTTAAGAATTTCGAGATCCGCATCAATGAGCGCCGGATCTTAAAGGCGATGGCAGCATACAGTGGATTTGCAGAGGAAGATTTCGATACTGTATTTATCATCTTAGATAAGATGGACAAGATCGGACTTGACGGTGTGGCAGAGGAACTTGAAAAAGAGGGCTATGCAAAAGAGTCGATCGAGAAATACCTTGCACTTTTTAAAGGTGTTGAGGAAGCAGAAAACGGCATCAAATACCTTGCAAAGACTTTGGAGGGATATTTAGATCCTGAGGTGGAGCGCAATCTTTTAGAGATCATCGATACCGTGGAGGGGGCAAAGGCGGCTTCCTTTAAAATGGTATTTGATCCGACTTTGGTTCGTGGTATGAGCTACTATACCGGAACCATTTTTGAGATCTCCATGCCGGAGCTTGGCGCAGCCTGCGGCGGCGGTGGACGTTATGATAAGATGGTTGGCAAATTTACCGGACAGGATGTGCCGGCATGTGGATTTTCCATCGGTTTTGAGCGTATCATCCTTCTTCTGATGGAGAACGGATTTACGGTTCCGACACAGCGTCCGAAAGTTGCATACCTGATTGAAAAGGGATGCCCGGCAGAAAAGCTCGGCGAGATCATCGGAAAGGCACAGGAAGAACGTGCGGCAGGCAAACAGGTGCTGGTTGTCCGCATGAACAAGAATAAAAAATTCCAGAAGGAAAAATTAGACGCCGAGGGATACAAAGAGATTGTAGAATTTTTTAATAAGTAAAAGGAAAGAGGTTTGCAGTAATGGCAGAATCAATGCAAGGCTTACACAGAAGCCATAGATGTACCGAGGTTTCAAATCAGAATATCGGTGAGACCGTAACCGTCATGGGATGGGTACAGAAGAGAAGAAATTTAGGAAGTCTGATCTTTATCGACTTAAGAGACCGTTCGGGTATCTTACAGCTCGTATTTAACGAAGAGAGCGTCGGCAAAGAGGGATATGAGAAGGCAGAGCGTTTAAGAAGTGAGTATGTGATCGCGGTAACCGGAAAAGTTGAAAAACGTTCCGCAGCAGTGAATGAGTCTTTAAAGACTGGTGATATTGAAGTGATCGCAACCGATATCCGCATCTTATCCGAGGCAGAGACACCTCCATTCCAGATCGAGGAGAACAGCCAGACAAAAGATGAAGTCCGTTTAAAATACCGTTATTTAGACCTGCGCAGACCGGATATCCAGAAGAATCTGATGCTCCGCAGCAAGGTTGCATACCTGATGCGTGACTTCATGGCAAAAGAGGGATTCCTTGAGATTGAGACTCCGATGTTATGTAAATCAACACCGGAAGGTGCAAGGGATTACCTGGTACCGAGCCGTGTCCATCCGGGACATTTTTATGCACTGCCGCAGTCACCGCAGCTTTACAAACAGCTTTTAATGTGTTCTGGTTATGACCGTTATTTCCAGATCGCAAGATGTTTCCGTGATGAGGATCTTCGTGCAGACCGTCAGCCGGAATTTACACAGGCAGATATGGAACTTGCATTTGTGGATGTGGAAGATGTATTAGATGTCAACGAGAGACTGCTCAAATATATTTTCAAGGAAGCAATCGGTGTGGATGTGACACTGCCGCTGCCGAGAATGCCATGGCAGGAAGCAATGGACCGTTTCGGTTCCGATAAGCCAGATACACGTTTTGGCATGGAACTCTGTGACGTATCCAAAGTTGTAGAGGGCTGCGGATTCTCCGTATTCACAGGAGCACTCGAAAATGGTGGTTCCGTCCGTGGTATCAACGCAAAAGGACAGGCCGGCATGCCGCGTAAAAAGATCGACAAACTGGTGGAATTTGCAAAAGGCTACGGTGCAAAAGGACTTGCTTACCTTGCAGTGAATGAGGATGGCACTTACAAATCTTCTTTTGCAAAATTCATGACAGAGGACGGGTTAAAGGCACTTGTTTCTGCAATGCAGGGAGAGCCGGGAGACTTATTATTATTCGCAGCAGACAAAAACAAGATCGTATGGAATGTACTTGGAGCACTCCGTCTTGAGATTGCAAAAGAGTTAGATCTGCTTGATCCAAGCCAGTACAACTTTTTATGGGTAACAGAGTTCCCGCTGTTAGAGTGGTCTGACGAGGAAAACCGTTTTATGGCAATGCACCATCCGTTTACCATGCCGATGGAAGAGGACTGGGACAAGATCGATTCTGATCCGGGCAGTGTGCGTGCAAAGGCATATGACATCGTATTAAACGGTACAGAGCTTGGCGGTGGTTCCGTCCGTATCCATCAGGATGACATTCAGGAGAAGATGTTTGAGGTGCTTGGATTTACCAAAGAACGCGCACATGAGCAGTTCGGATTCCTGTTAGATGCATTCAAATACGGTGTTCCGCCACACGCAGGATTGGCGTACGGACTTGACCGTCTGGTTATGCATATGGTACACGCAGATTCCATCCGTGATGTCATTGCATTCCCGAAAGTAAAAGATGCATCCTGTCTGATGACACAGGCACCTGGAATCGTGGATAAAAAACAGTTGGAAGAACTGGGACTTGAAGTTGAGGAAGTGTCAGAAGAATAAGTAAAAAATTTGGCAGGGCGTCGGGGACGCCCTGTTTTTGTATATGGGGGAAATATGGGAGAGAAAGTTAAGAAAAAGGGAACATGGGATGCCAGATGGCTCACCATACCGGAGTTTGCCGATGCCTTGCCCGTTAATCTCTTTCACAAAGAACAGGTCCAGCCAGCTTTTGAAGGAGAAAAAACGGCAGAATTTCAGAATGTCCATGTGTTTGTGCGCGGGCATTTTACTTTAGAGCGTGCGCAGAAGATTTTCTGCAGGGTCACAGCCGATGATCATTATAAGGCATATCTGGATGGAAAATTTATGGGGGAAGGGCCTGCAGCGGCATATCATACAAAGTATTATTACAATGTTCTGGAACTGGGGACATTTGCTGCCGGGGAGCATGTGCTGGCACTCCATCTGTATTATCAGGGACTTGTGAACCGTGTGTGGAATAGCGGGGATTTGCGTTTTGCCTTTGCGGCGGAGCTGTGGGATGAAAAGGGAAAGGAGATACCGGTTTCTTTTTGCTTTTTGAAAACGGATTGTTATGAGGGAGAGACAGTCGGATACGAGACACAGTTTTTGGAAAATTTTGACAGCCGGAAATACCCGTATGGGTGGAAAAATACCGGGTTTGATGCGGACGGCTGGGAGAAACCCGTTCCGGCGGTGTGGGCAGATTATACGCTAACGAAGCAGCCAACGGAGATGCTCTCTTACATGGAATATCAGTTGGGGACTATAAAGCTGCACGCTGGTAATGAGCATCCACTAGAACCGACAAAGCTGCACTCTGATGCCGTACAGCCATTGGAACCGGCAAAGCTAGAGCACAAGTGTGCAGATCATAACGGTCACATACATCAGATCACACCGTCCGTGATAAGACAAGATCCCGATGGTTCGATGCTTCTGGATGCGGGCGAGGAGATCACAGGCATGATCCTGCTCACCGCGGAGGGGAAAGACGGCGATCAGGTGAAGTTGTTTTACGGGGAGGAACTGGACGGGAAGGGCAGTGTGCGCTATGACATGCGGTGCAACTGCTGTTACAGAGAAATCTGGACGCTGGCGGATGGCAGATGTGAGTTTGATCCGTATGATTACAAGGGATTCCGGTATGTTAAGATCGTGCCGGACGGGGGCGTTAAACTGTCGGATATCCGTTTTCTGGTAAGGCATTATCCGATGGATGAATCACTTTGTGAGTTAAAGACAGAGGAGAAAACATTAGAAAATATTTTTCAAATCTGCAAAAATGCAGTGCGTCTTGGAACACAGGAGAATTATGTGGACTGCCCGACGAGGGAAAAAGGTCAGTACTTAGGGGATGCGGTCGTGACGGCGCACGCGCAGGTACTTTTGACCGGAAAGACGGATATGCTGTTAAAATGCATCGATCAGTTTGCACAGACAGCGAGGGTCTGTCCGGGACTGCTTGCGGTTGCGCCGGGCGGCCTGATGCAGGAGATTGCAGATTTTTCACTGTTGTATTCGCAGCTCCTTTTGCTGTATTATCGTTTTACCGGGGAGAAAGAGACGGTGGACCGTTATTATGGAATCGCAGATGGGATTTTAAAACATTTTTCGCAGTATGCGAGGGAGGACGGTCTGTTAGAGCAGGTCGCTGACAAATGGAATCTTGTGGACTGGCCGGAAAATCTGCGGGATGGATATGATTTTCCACTGACGAGACCTGTGGTGGCGCTGGGCTGCCATAATGTGATCAATGCACTCTACATCGGGGCGATGGAGACACAGAATACGCTGGCAGAGATCTGTGGCAGGGAAATGCCGTATCAGACGAAAGAAATTAAAAAAGCATACCGGAACGCTTTTTACCGGGAAAAGACAGGACTTTTAGCGGACAGCGAGACGAGCAACCACGCGGCACTGCATTCGAATGTTTATGCGATGTACTTTCATTTACTGCCAGAAGCGGACGAAGAGAAAATACTGACGTTTATGAAACAGAAGGGATTTTCCTGCGGCGTGATGCTGAGCTATTTTGTGCTGCGTGTGTTCGCAGAACGCGGACAGTACGATATGGTGTATGAGCTGCTGGTCAATGAGGGCGAACACGGATGGGTCAATATGCTGCGCGAGGGCGCAACGACCTGTTTTGAGGCCTGGGGGAAAGACCAGAAATGGAATACCAGCCTGTGTCACCCCTGGGCATCTGCACCAATCCCGATTTTGATTGAAGAGATCGCGGGTGTACATATAGACGCGGCAGAGAAGGGTGGATATTACTGGACACCGCACATCCCAAAGGAAATCAGAGAGTTCCGCCTCTGTGTGCCGGTGAAAGGGAAAAAAATCATTGTCGAAAAGAAAATGGGGGAAGCATATGCAGTTATCAGAGAAGACAAAGAATAAGTTAAAAGGCGTCATGCCAGTCACAAAAGAGGAGCGCGAGGATGCTCTGGCATCTGCATGCATGCAGGTAAAGCGTGTTCTGCCGGAATTTACGACAAAATTTCAGAATGCATACAGTGAAAATGGATTTTACCGTCCAATCGACAACGTGGAGTGGACGACGGGATTCTGGACGGGGGAGATCTGGCTTGCCTATGAATATGGCGGGGAGGACGTTCTGTTAAAGGCGGCAGAGATCCAGATGCAGGATTTTTTGCACCGGATCGAGCAGAAGATCTGTGTGGATCATCATGATATGGGATTTTTGTATACACCATCCTGTGTCGCAGGTTATAAGCTGACCGGTTCCGGGACGGGAAAAAGAGCGGCGCTCCTTGCGGCAGACCAGTTAAAGAGCCGTTTTCAGGAAAAGGGAGAATTTATCCAGGCGTGGGGCACTATGGGAGAGCCGGAAAATTACAGGCTGATCATAGACTGTCTGCTCAACGTACCGCTGCTTTACTGGGCGTCACAGGAAACGGGAGATGAGAGTTACCGTCAGATCGCTGACCGGCATGTACATACCACACTTGAAAATGTGATCCGCCCGGACTTTTCGACCTGGCATACATTTTTCTTTGATCCGGTAACTGGAAATCCGGATCACGGGGCAACCTGTCAGGGCTACCGGGACGGTTCTGCCTGGGCGAGAGGCCAGGCGTGGGGAATTTACGGAACGGCACTCGCATACCGCTATACAAAAAGAGAGGAATACAAATATATTTTCCGTGGTGTCAGTAAATATTATATAGAGCATCTGCCGAAAGATCTCGTACCGTACTGGGATCTGGAGTTTTCGGATGGTGATGCACAGCCGAGGGATTCTTCCTCCGCCTCCATTGCAGCGTGCGGAATGCTTGAGATGGCAAAATACTTATATGATGAGGAGGCGGCATTTTACCGGGATCTTGCGGAAAAATTTATTGGTTCTGTATACCGGAACTATGCGGTAAAAGATTTTGAAAAATCCAACGGGATCGTACTGCACAGCACATATTCGAACCGTTCGCCGTATAATACCTGCAATCCGTGCGGTGTGGATGAGTGCAATAGCTGGGGCGATTATTTTTACATGGAGGCGCTGACGAGGCTGCAGAAAGACTGGCAGATCTACTGGTAAAGGGGAAGAGATGGAATTTTACAGGATAAATGCGCAGATGCTCCCGAAGGTAAATTTTGTGGATGAGACAGAGATAAGACCGCCTTATGTCCACAGGAAACGCAGGGCGGGAGAACAGATCTTATATTTTATCCGGCACGGGGAGATGCATCTGCTTGAGGACGGAAAGCCTCTGATCTTAAAGCCGGGGGATGTCTGTCTGCTGGATAAGGATCGCACGCATGAGGGAACAAAGGCGACGACCTGCAATTATTATTATGTACATTTCATGCATGGGGAGATGGAACTGGTCGATGCAAAAGAAGAGGAAGTCGCCAGGCAGCAGTTTGAACGCCGGAGAAAGGCGATGGCAAAGGAGCCGTGTGAGCCTTATGGAAGTTATGATGAGAGTGAGATCTGGCTGCCGAAATACTGGCATATCAAAAAAGTCACCGACCAGATCCACATTGATGAGCTGATCAAGCAGGCGATCGCGGAGGATTACAGCACGTTTGAGAATCACAAGATTCTCTGTGCCTGCCGGATACAGGAGGCGTTGATCGAGATCGCGCGCTGTTTTGCGACAGCGGAACGCGAAAGGACTGCAGGCGGGTTCCCGGAAAGCTATTATAAAGTCCAGAAAATACAGGAATGGCTGAATGCGTCTTATGCGGCAGACATTTCGGGGGAGCGGTTAGAGGAGGAGTTTGACGGCAATTTTGATTACATGAACCGCATCTTTAAGCGCGTGACAGGACAGACCATTTTCCAGTATCTGACGGCAGTCCGCATGGAACATGCCAAGCGTCTGATCGCGCAGACGACGATGCATACCGGGGTGATCGGCCAGGAGGTCGGCTACCCGGATGAATATTATTTCAGCAAAGTGTTTAAGCGCAATGTCGGGATGTCACCGCGCGCCTACGCAGATTCTCTGTCAAAAAATAAATCATGAAAAGTCGCTAAAAGACAAAAAACGTCACTATTCTCCATTGTATCATACCTCTGTTTTTTACTATGATGTGTTTAAAAGAAAACATAGACCGTAGTAAAAAATGGAGGTATTTTTTATGATTATGAATAAAACAGAACTGTTATTAAATGAGGGATGGAAGTTTCATTTTGGAGAATGTGAGGAGGCATGGTATCAGGGATATGACGATCGTGCATTTGAGCGTGTCATGCTGCCGCATGACTGGGCAGTGGCTTATCCGTTTTCAAAACAATATTCCAGCGGCACCGGATATCTCACAGGCGGGATCGGCTGGTACCGGCTGCATTTTTATCTGCCAGAGGAATATCAGGGGAAAGCGATCCGTCTGGTATTCGACGGTGTGTATAAAAACAGCCAGGTGTGGGTCAACAGTTATTATCAGGGAAAACACCCGTATGGTTACACCGGATTTTCCTATGATATCTCTGGGATCGCACATTTTGGGGAGCAGGAAAATGTGGTCAGTGTGAAAGTGACGCACACGGACATTGCGGATTCGAGATGGTATACGGGAAGCGGGATCACGCGGAAAGTCACTCTTGTGGTGGAAGAACAGGTGCATCCGGCAGAATATGGCGTGACGTTTGTGACAGAGAAACTTGTGGCTGATGGGAAAGAGTTTCCGGAAGTGCAGGCGGCAGTCAGTATCCGTCATGAGATATGCAACCAGACGAAGGAGCAGAAAACATGTGTGGTCTGCACAAAACTGTCTGATCCGCAGGGAACACCTGTGGCAGAGTGGAAAGAACAGGTACAGATCCCGGCAGGAAATACGGTATCCTGCAGCATGCATGGTACCATCCGTGATCCGAAGTGCTGGTCGCCGGAGCACCCGGATCTCTATGGGATGGAAACCTGGTATGAGACAACGGATGAGGATGGAAAGAAAATATCTTATCTTGCAGACACACAGAAGGTCGGGATCCGTGTGGCAGAATTTGACGCGGACCGGGGATTTTTCCTAAACAGTGTGCCGATGAAGATCAAAGGCGTCTGTGTGCATCATGATGCCGGCTGTCTCGGTGCTGCGGTGACAAAGGAGATCTGGCACAGACGGCTTGCAAAATTAAAGGAATGTGGCTGTAATGCGATCCGGTGCAGCCACAACCCGCATATGCCGGAACTGTATGAGCTGTGCGATACGATGGGATTTCTTGTGATGGATGAGGCGTTTGATGAGTGGGAAAATGCAAAAAACAAATGGTCCACGGGACACAATGTTTATCCGCCAAAACATCAGGGTTATTTTGAAGATTTTCCAGAATGGCACGAAAAGGATCTGCGTGCCATGGTAAGGCGTGACCGCAATCATCCGTCCATCATTTTGTGGAGCATCGGAAATGAGATTGACTATCCAAACGATCCGTATTGTCATCCGAGTTTTCTGGAGATGACCGGAAATAACGACGCGAACAAACCGGCGGCAGAACGGCAGTATGATCCGGCAAAACCGGACATGCGAAGACTGCTTCCAATCGCCGGGGAACTTTCCAGTATTGTAAAGAGTGAAGATGAGAGCCGTCCGGTCACCATGGCACTTGCCTACCCGGAGCTGTCTGCAAAGCTTGGTATGTTAGAGCATCTGGATGTGGCAGGCTACAACTATAAGGAGCAGTATTACGAAGCCGATCACAAAGATTTCCCTCAGATCCCGTTTTTAGGGAGTGAAAACGGGCACAGCTATGAGGCGTGGGATGCGGTAAAATCAAATGATTATATCAGCGGACAGTTTTTGTGGACCGGGATCGATTATTTAGGGGAGGCACATGGCTGGCCGGTTCATGGATCTGGAGCCGGAATTTTGGACTGTGCCGGATTTGAAAAAGCAAGATATTACCGCAGAAAATCATTGTGGTGTGAAGAACCGCAGCTTTATCTTGCCACAAGACCGTGGAGTGAGGAATCTGCAGAGTGGATCCCATGTCGGGAAAACTGGAATTACAAAGCTGGAGAAAAGGTCATCGTGATGTGTTACTCAAATCTGCCGGAGACAGCTGTTTTTATCAATGGAAAAGAGGCTGGCAGACAGATTGGCTATAACGACGACGGCGCATATCGTTTTGAGGTATTCTGGGAGGCAGGGATCCTTGAGGCGAGTGGTTATGATGAAAACGGAAATATCATAGAACAGGAGAGACTGCTTACAACGCAGAACGCCGCTGGTATCAAAGCTGAGGTCTATCAACCGGAGGAGATTCCTTTTTCAGAGACACAGGAAAATGGATATCTCTATCAGGTCGCGCTCACACTTGTGGATCAAAATGGGCAGAAGGTTGTCTGGGATGACAGAAAACTGCGTGTGGCAGTGAGCGGGGCAGGTATGTTGGCAGGGATCGAGAACGGGGATCTGTCGGATGTGACTCCATATGCGGAAAATGCGAGAAAGACAAAGGACGGAAAGCTCATGATCTATGTGAGAAGAATAAACAGGGGAAAGATCCGTGTAGAAATTTCAGAGACAGACAGCATAGCACAAAAGAACTGCATAGCAGAAAAAGGAGGAATGCATCTTGAAGTGGAAATGGATTGATGCAGACTGCACCAGCGTTACTACGGCAGAGGGAATGGATTGTCAACACTTTTTCAGACAAATTTTTTTAGGTTATTTTTCCGATATTGT
>ERZ773156.1599-NODE-1599-length-11128-cov-4.75138_pt1 | contig 11128 bp, 9 predicted proteins | sample MGYA00511895_ERZ773156 | MGnify/ENA primary metagenome ERZ773156 (study PRJEB29015, sample SAMEA2737850) | human gut metagenome | biome: human gut; feature: human-associated habitat; material: faeces | place: China | collected 2012 ...
TAATTTGATAGCCTCTTCCGCAAGAACAGAACAGTGCATCTTTACTGGTGGAAGTCCACCTAATTCTTCTACTACTTTTTTGTTTGTAAGAGCTAAAGCTTCCTCCACAGTTTTTCCCATGATAAGTTCTGTAGATACTGAAGAACTAGCTATTGCTGAAGCACATCCAAAAGTTCTAAATTTGACATCAGTTATTATATTATCTTCTACCTTAATAAATATTTCCATTATATCCCCACATGAAGGATTTCCTACTTTTCCATATCCAGATGGATTTTCTATAACTCCAACATTATGCGGATTCATGAAATGTTCCATTACTTTTTCTGTATATTGCATTTTCATACTCCTTATTTACATTATTTATTTTTAAATTCATTCCAAAGAGGAGAGATCGCTCTTAATTTTTCGATCACTTCTACCAGAACATCCAATGTATAATCTATTTCTTCCTTTGTATTATATTTCCCTAACCCAAATCTTATAGTTCCATGTGCAAATTCAGGTTCAATTCCCATTGCTAATAATACATGTGAAGCCTGTAAATCATCTGATGAACAAGCAGACCCTGAGCTTACTGCTATTCCTTTATAACTTAGGCTAAGAAGAATTGATTCTCCTTCAAGATACTTAAATGTTATACTTGAAGTCCCTGGAAGTCTTTTTGCTTCTTTAGCATTTATCACAACCTCAGGTATTCTTTTTAGTACTTCACTTTCAAAATAATCCCTTAATTCTTCTTCTTTTTTAAATTCTTCTGCCATATCTCTATAAGCTATTTCCAAGGCTTTAGCCATTCCAACCATTCCTGGAACATTTGAAGTTCCTGGTCTTCTTTTCCCTTCTTGTCCTCCACCAGTAAGAACTTTACCAAATCTTACTCCGTTTCTCCAGTAAAGAGCTGCTATCCCTTTAGGTCCATAAAATTTATGCGCTGAGAAAGAAAGAAGATCTATTCCCATTTCTTTTGGTTTTATATCAACTTTTCCCATTGTCTGAACTGCATCAACATGAAATATAATTTTATTTTCCTTAGCTATTTTTCCTATCTCTTCTATTGGTTGAAAAGTTCCAACCTCATTATTAGCATGCATTACAGTTATTAGAATAGTTTCATCTTTTATTGCATTTTTCAACTCTTCTATATTAAGTACTCCATTTTTATCCACATGAAGAATTGTTATTTCATAACCTTCGTCTTCAAGATCTTTTAAAGTATTTTTTATAGCTGGGTGCTCTATCGGACTTGCTATTATATGCTTTCCTCTATTTTTATATGCTCTAGCTATTCCTCTAATTGCAAGATTATCTGATTCGCTTCCTGATGCAGTAAATATTATTTCATTAGGTTCTACACCAAGATGCTTTGCGATAGTTTCTCTTGATTCATTCATAGCTTTATTTGTTTCTTTACCAAAAAGATGCAAACTTGAAGCATTTCCATAATACTCAGTTAAATAAGGTACCATTGCTTCAAATACTTCGTTATCCATCTTTGTTGTTGCATTATTATCTAGATAAACTCTCATATTTATCGTCTCCTTGAATTACATTTCTTATTACTACTATGTTATACCATTCCTTATTTATTTTGTCAAGAATTAAAATGATTATTTATCTATATTTTTTCCATGTTCACAAAACTCTTTTATTTCGCACTCATTACACTTTGGTCTTCTAGCTATACATTTATCCCTTCCTTGTAATATAAGGTAGTGTGAAAAATCTATCCAGTCTTTTTTAGGAACTATTTTCATCAGGTCTTGTTCAATTTTTATAGGATCATCATTTTTTACCAATCCAATAAGATTAGATAATCTTTTTACATGAGTATCAACAGTTATCCCATCTGCTAATCCCCATACTTCACCTCTTACCACATTGGCTGTTTTTCTTCCTACTCCTGCAAGTTCTATAAGCTTATCCATATCCTTTGGTATTTCTCCATTGTATTTAGAAAGAAGCTGCTGACTGCATAATTTTATATTTTTAGCTTTATTTCTAAAAAAACCTGTACTTTTTATCATTTCTTCTATTTTTTCTACTGGAAGAGCTGCAAATCCTTCAGGAGTATTAACCTTTTTATACATTTCTTTTGTAACAATATTTACTCTTACATCTGTACACTGAGCTGAAAGAATAACAGCTACAAGAAGTTCAAAAGGTGTTTTATAATCTAATGCACATTTAGGATCTCCAAATTTTTCATGGAGTTTTTCAAGTATCTTTTTTACTTTTTCTTTCTTAGTCATAATTTTTCCCTCTAAAGTTTTCACTTTCTTCTCAAATAAAATATGTTCAGTTCCATTATATTCTTCTATTTTTTTTCTTTTAAATCCAATTTTAAGAAATACTTTTTGTGATATTTCATTTTCTTCTAATACATATGCTGATATTTTTTTTATATTTGGTTTTTCAAAACAGAGTTCATTGATACTATTGATAATAACAGTTTCTGAATATCCTTTTCCTCTTATACTTTCTACAAGATATACACTTATAGCAGCAGTTTCCTCATCTAATTCAAATTTTACAGTTCCTAGAAATTCTCTACTCAAACTTTCTATAGTATAAAAAAGATACGAAGGGGAATTGATAACAAAACTATACCATCTTCTATGAGCTTCCCACTGCTCCTTTTCATTATCTGAATAGTATTTTTTTACATAATTTAAATGGATATATCTATAAATATCTGGTATATCTTTATCCATCATTTTTCTCAATATTATCTCAATCAATAAACTCACCTTTGACTATTTTAAAACTACTTTATGATATTTTTTCTTTCCTATTTTTACAAGAAATTCTCCATTAGCGAAAAGATCTTTTGTTATAGGCATAGTAAAATCCGTTACTTTGCTATCTCCTATATTTAATCCATTTTGTTGAACTAATCTTCTACCTTCACTTTTAGTTTTTAATATTCCTTTTTCTACTAGAAAATCTATAAGCCCAATTCCTAAAACTACTTCTTCTATTTCTACTGAAGGAACACTGCTCATATCCTGTCCTCCACCGAATAAAGCCTCTGCAGCTGTTTTAGCTTTAAGAGCTTCTTCTTCTCCATGAATCATCTTTGTAATTTCAAAAGCAAGTATTTTTTTAGCCTCATTTATTTCTGCACCTTCTAATGCACTTAATCTTTTTACTTCATCCATTGGAATGAATGTTAATAATGAAAGACATTTTTCTACATCTGCATCATCAACATTTCTCCAGTATTGGTAAAATTCATAAGGAGATGTTTTTTCTGGATCTAGCCACAAAGCTCCTTTTGCAGTTTTCCCCATCTTCTTCCCTTCACTGTTAGTAAGAAGAGTACAAGTCATTGCAAAAGCTTGTTTTTGCTCTTTTTTTCTAATAAGTTCTACTCCTGCAATCATGTTAGACCATTGGTCATCTCCACCAAGTTGCATAGTACAACCATGTTTTTGATTTAATACAAGAAAGTCATATCCTTGCATCAACATATAGTTAAATTCAAGGAAAGAAAGTCCAACTTCCATTCTAGATTTAAAACATTCAGCTGCAAGCATTCTATTTACAGAAAAATGTGCTCCTATATCTCTTATAAAATCTATATAATTAAGTCCTAATAACCAATCTGCATTATTTTCAAGTATAGCTTTACCATCTGAAAAATCTATAAACTTTTCCATTTGTTTTTTTATAGCTGCTACATTGTGAGCAATAGTTTCTTTGGACATCATAGTTCTCATGTCAGTTCTTCCACTTGGATCCCCTATCATAGCTGTTCCACCACCAAGTAGAGCTATTGGTCTATGACCATGTTTTTGCATATGAGACATAAACATCATAGCAATAAAATGTCCTACATGCAGACTATCTGCTGTTGGGTCAAAACCTATATAAAAAGTAACTTTCTCTTTTCCTAATATTTCTCTCATCTCTTCTTCATGAGTGAATTGTTTTAAGTATCCACGTCCTACTAATACATCAAATACGTTTTCCATCTCGTCCTCCCTTGTTTTTTCTATATTATTTTAACACAAAGCCCTTTATTTTTAAAGAAAAATAAAAGCCTATTGATTGTATCAACAGGCTTTTTCTATCTATTAATACATCTCCCTTACTATTAAACTGCATAACAAAAGGGATTTAGTTACCTAAATCCTAGTTACAGTAATAGTATGAAGATGTTATGAATACATTATTTTTATTAAACATTTTTGACCTCTGTGTACTTTATTTTTTAAATTTTATCATGTTTTTCTTATTTTTTCAAATTTTAATTACTTCATATTATTTTATAAAAGTAATTTTCAAATAAAAAAAGAGCTCTCAAGTTCCTTGAAAGCTCAATATTGCACATTTATCTTTGAATTCCTGGATAAGCCCACATTCCTGCAGCTCTCATCATATCTCTATAAATAACTAATTTTTCATTATTAGATACTTTATGTGCTTCTCGTAAAGTTGGATAGTCTAAATATACTAGATTATCCATAACTGAAAGATTTAATCCTTCACTTACTGCCATTTCTTTAAAAACAGCCAATCCTCTTCTCATATGACTTGCACTGCTTATTAAAGTCATATTTTCTGTTCCTAATTTTTTCATAATTTCTACTGAATAAAGTGCATTTCCAACTGTATCTTTTGCTTGGTCTTCAATATGGACTTTACTAGGATTTACTCCTTTTTCTACTAACCATTTTTTCATAAGATATGCTTCTGTTACTCCACCTTTTGGAACTCCACCAGTTACTATTATCTCAGCATTAGGATTTTTTCTATACATAGCAAGTCCTTGCTCCAATCTTCCTATCAATGGTTCTTTCATTACCCCATTTTCTCCTAGAGCATATCCTAAAATAACAATCGCATAATTTTCTAAATTTAAAGATTCTGGTTTTACTTTTAAAATAGTATTCATATAGTTATCTGTTCTGTCAAATCTTTCTACAAATTTCCTAGTCATTTCTGGATAAATTTTTTCCATAGCTGCTATTGTATTAGTGTAAGTATTATTATCTCCTAACGCTCTACTATATCCAGCCAACAACATATTTGCATCAAAACTTTCTGGATATATTTTTATTATTTCTTTATATGTTGCTAATGCTTCTTGTATTTTGCTCTGAAGTACCTGAGTTGTTGCTATTCCAAACCTCAAGTCTAATCTATTTGGGTCAAGCATACTTGCTTCCCTAAAAGAATTTTCAACAACATCATACTTTCCTTTTAATGTTATCCCTTTAAAAAATTCTTTTTCTACTTTTTGTAAATCCCCGCCATTCCAATAATAATATATTCCAGTTTGAGTATATTCATTTATTTTTTTCTGATCTTCAAAAGTTTTTGCCGAAGTACATCCTGCTAAAGATAATACAGCTAAAATTCCTGCTATTAATTTTATTTTATTCATATCTAATCACCTCTAATATAGTATTGATTATAATATGAATTTTAACATATTTCCTATATTTCTTCAATTAAATCACAAATTTTTATTTCATATTTTTATAAAAAAATGCTATAAAAATTCAAAAAAAGGAACAGAAATTTCTTCCTGCTCCTTAGTTAATTATTATACTTATTTTACTTTTTCCAAAGCTTTATCTAAGTCAGCTATTATATCCTCTACATTTTCCAATCCTACTGATAATCTTACTAAACCTTCTGGTATTCCTGCTTCTTTTAATTCTTCACTTGTGTAAGCAGAATGAGTCATAGAAGCTGGATGCTGTATCAATGTTTCAGTATCTCCTAAGCTTACTGCCAATGCACACATTTCAACATTATTTAGCAATGTTTTTCCTGCTTCAAATCCTCCTTTAAGTTCAAATGACATTATTCCTCCAAACCCTGTCATTTGTTTTTTAGCAATCTCATATCCCTCATGATCTTTTAGTCCTGGATAATAAACTTTTTCTACTTTAGAATGAGCATTTAAATATTCAGCAACCTTCATTGCATTTTCACAATGCCTTTGCATCCTTATTTCAAATGTTTTTAATCCTCTTATTATAAGATGAGCTTCTGTTGGTCCTAATACTGATCCTGTCATATCTTTTATTCCAAAAAGCTTTACTTCTGTTATAAGTTCTTTACTTCCAACTGCAAACCCTGCTATTACATCTCCATGTCCATTTAAATACTTAGTTGCTGAATGAACCACTATATCTGCCCCTAACTGTAAAGGTTTCTGCAAATAAGGAGAAGCAAATGTATTATCTACCACCACTTTTGTATATTCATTTGTGTGAGCTATTTTCGCTATTTCTTCTATATCAGATATTTTTAAATTTGGGTTTGCTGGTGTTTCCAAATATACAACTCTTGTATTTTTCTTCATTGCTTTTTTAACTGCTTCAAGATCTGAAGTATCTAAGAATTCAACTTCTACTCCATACCTAGTCATTCCATGGCACAATAATGCAAATGTACATCCATATAATATTTTATCTGCTATTACATGATCTCCAGCTCTCAACAGTGTCCAAAGCACAGATGAAATAGCCCCCATTCCTGAAGATGTAGCTGCTGCTGCCTCTCCACATTCTAATGCTGCTATTTTCTCTTCTGCTACTGCTGTTGTAGGATTTCCAAGTCTAGAGTATATATACCCCTCCTCTTTTCCTGCAAATCTTGCTCCACCTTGCTCTGTTGAGTCAAATACAAATGTAGAAGTTTGGTATATTGGAGTAGATAGAGCTCCAAATGGATTTTTACCTTGTCCTGCATGGATAGCTATTGTTCCTATTCCCTTATTTTTTAAGTCTTTCATTACTCCCCTCCATAAATTTTAAAATAATCTTGATTAGTACTATTGATTTAATTTCTATTCTCTTATTCCATTAGGATTTTTCTCAATAAATTCCTTCTCTTCTTTTGTACGTAGCAATCCAAACTGAATAGTTATACAAGTTGTTATTATTAAAGCAAACATATAAAACATATATTTTAATACAGCCATTGGTGATACATCTGAAAGCCCTGTAACTATAAGCATACCTCCATCATATGGTGTCAATGCAATAAATGCACATGCAAATATATCTATAAGACTTGCAAGACGTTTGGGAGCAATTCCATAATTTTTTCCTATTTCCTTAGCTATAGGAGCTGATATAATAATAGCAATTGTATTATTTACAAGAGCTGCTGATAAAAGTCCTGAAAGAAGTCCAATTCCATATTCTGCTCCTTTACGTTCCTTAATCCTAGATACTATACTGTTTACTAACCAGTCTACTCCACCATAATACTTTATCAATCCTATAAGTCCTGAGATTAATATTGCAACAATAGTGATACTGAACATATCTTCCATTCCTCCACCTATTGCACCTACCCACTCTAAGAAACTTACACTTCCCTCTCCAATACCTATAACTCCTGTCATTGCTATACCTATAAATAACACCCCTGCCACATTGAATCCCATTAAAGCTGCTATCAATACCACTATATATGGAATTACACGAAGTAGATAAAAGGGATGTTCCCCTGTTATAACCCCAGCTCCTCCAAATGCCCAGTATCCTATTATTGCAATTATAGCTGCTGGAAGAGCTATAAAAAAGTTCATCTTAAATTTGTCTTTCATTTCTGAACCTACACCTTTCGCAGCAGAAATTGTAGTATCTGATATCATTGAAAGGTTATCTCCAAAATATGCTCCCCCAATAACAGCAGCACATGTCAAAGGTAGATTTAATCCTGCTGCTTGAGCTACCCCTATTGCTATTGGAGCCATAGCTGCAACTGTTCCCATAGATGTTCCTATTGCAGTAGAAATAAAACATGATATAAGAAATACTCCAGGAACAAGAGCTGCACTTGGAATAAATGTAAGTCCAAGGTTAACTACTGATTCAACTCCACCCATTGATTTTGCTGCTCCTTGGAATCCACCTGCTAAAAGATAAATCAATCCTATAAGGATAACACCTGCATTTCCTGCATTTTCAGAAAATATATCTATCTTCTTTTCAAGTTTCATTGATTTGTTCATAATCAATGCCACAGCTATACCTATAAGAAGAGCAACATGCCTAGGAAATTTTTTAAACGCTCCATCTACTCCCATAAATGTGAACATAAGTCCACTTCCTATATACAAAGCTAAAAATACTAACAAAGGTAAAAATGCTATCGCGCCATATTTTTTTTCTCCATTTTTTTCGTTCATAAATTAAACCTCCCCTAATCTTTTTATCTTTTTTCTCTCCATTTTTTTATTCCCTTTTCTATCCTATTCATTCCTTCTTCTACCATGTATCTCGGACAAGCTATATTCATTCTTTCAAAACCTATTCCATTTTCACCAAACCAATATCCATCATCTAATGCTATTTTACATTCCTCCTGCATAAATTTTGACAATTCTTCTTTAGATAATCCTAAAGCAGAAAAATCAAGCCACATAAGATAAGTTCCTTCAGGTTTTTTAACTTTTACTTCTGGTATTTTTTCTTCTACAAATTTAATTACATAATCCATATTTCCGTTTAGATGTTCAATTAGTTGATCTACCCACTCATCGCATTTTTCATATCCAGTTTCAAAAGCTACTAGACTAAATGGACTATTTCTTTTTATATCCAATATTCCAAGCTCATTATCAAATTTCTCCCATTCTTCTCTTCTTGGAAATGTTACAAATGAAGCTTGAAGCCCTGCTATATTAAATGTTTTAGTTGGTGAAAAACAAGTAATAGTATTGTCCTCTATTTCTTTTCCAAGAGAAGCTACTGGTATATGTTTATATCCTGGCATTACTATATCTCTCCATATTTCATCTGCAATAACTCTTACTTTATATTTTAAGCATAAATCAGACATCTTTTGAAGCTCTTCTCTTCTCCATACTCTTCCCACTGGATTATGAGGACTACATAAAATAAATAAATTAACATTTTCATCAGAAACTTTTTGCTCAAAATCTTCAAAATCTATTGTATAATATCCAGTATCATCTTTTACTAACTTATTTTCTATTACTTCTCTTCCATTATCCTTTATTGTAGCTGCAAATGGATAATATACAGGACTTTGAATAAGTATTTTTTCTCCTGGCTTTGTCATTCCTCTCACTAATAAAGAAAGTGTAGGCACAACTCCTGGACTATTTATAAGAGTAGCAGGATCAATCTTATATCCAAATCTTCTTTCCAACCAATCTGCTGCTGCTTTATAATAAGAATCCGGTCTATATACATAACCAAATATTCCTTGTTCTACCTTTTCTCTCATAGCATCTATTATCTCAGTAGCTGTTTTTAAGTCCATATCTGCTATCCACATTGGCCATAAATCATTTGATATAAATTTTTTTCCCATCTCCTCCCATTTAGCTGCATGATTTCCTGTTCTGTCAATTTTTTCATCAAAAGAATATTTCATTTTTCCTCCTTACAGAAACAACTTACATATTTTTTTTAATGCATAGCAATTTTTTAATTCATATATTATAATACAACTATAAACTGTTATACCCTTTTAGTCAATATATATAACTGTTGAAACCGATATACAACAGTTTGTATTTTTGATATAAATGTCTTTTTTACGTATTTTAAGCTCTATTTTCAAATGTTGATAACTGTTTTAATATCTATTGTATAACACTTTTTGATTTTTATTCACATCAAACATTTTTAATTTATATAAAACAGTTAGAAATTAAAGGGGGAAGATTTTTATGAAACTTAATTTTATAATCTACAAAGATTCACCTCATAAAATTTACTTGCAGCTGTATGATTCTATAAAAAATATGATAGAAACTGGGGAAGCTCTTCCCAATGAAAAGCTTCCATCTATAAGACAGATAGCTATTAAATTTGACATAAACACCCTTACTGTATTAAAGGCATATGATCTTCTTGAAAAAAATAATTATATCTATAAGCTTTCTGGAAAAGGCTGCTTTGTAAAAGAAAAAAATAAACTTATATCAAGTACTCAAAAGCCCGTCATAAATAATTTTGCAATAATGAATAAAGATATAAATTTTGCTAGTGCTACTCCTGCAGCAAATCTTTATCCTGTTGATATATTTCAGGAAATTATAAATGATATATTTAGTAATTATGGAGAAAAAGCTTTTAATTATTTTAATACTCAAGGACTTTTAGAATTAAGAGAAACAATTACTGAAAAGCTTAAAAATAATAATATTTATACTTCTCCAAATAATATTCAAATAGTTTCTGGTTCTCAACAAGCTCTTGATTTAATAAAAAAAATTATATTGAAGAGAAAAACCACTACAGTAGTTGCTGCAAATCCAACATACTATGGAGCTATAAATACTTTTTCTGAAATAGCTAAAATGATAAGTGTCCCTTTAGAAGAAGATGGAATAAATATAGAAGAGTTAGAAAAAATTCTTCAAAAAAATAAAGTAGATTTTATATATACTATGATAAATTTTGAAACTCCTACTGGAATTTCATGGTCAACAGAAAAAAAGAAAAAAATACTTGAACTCTCAGAAAAATATAATTTCACTATTATAGAAGATGATTGTCTTTCTCCTTTGTATTATTATAATAATGTTACAATTCCCTTAAAAGCTATGGATAAAAAAAATAAAGTAATTTATATAAATTCTTTTTCAAAACTTATAATGCCTGGATTAAGGCTTGGATATATGATTGTACCTAATAATTTAATTTCAGATATAATAGCTGCAAAGTTTTCTGCTGATATATCATCTTCTGGTTTATTTCAAATGGCACTTCATTTTTTCATTAAAAAAGGCTATTTAGAACCCAATATTGAAAAATTAAAAAAAGTATTTAAGGAAAAATATGAACTTACATTGTCCCTTTTACAAGAAATAAAAGAAATTGAACTTCCATATATTCCACAAGGAGGATTATATATATGGATAAAATTGCCAAAAGGTCTCAATTCAAATGTTTTTTATAATATATTGAAAGAAAGACATGTTTCTATACTTCCTGATTCTGTATTTTACATAAATGATGAACAGGAAAATAATCATATTCGTTTAAGTTTTGCTGCTGTTACAAAAGAAGAGATAGTAAGGGGAATAAAAATAATAAAAAAATCTTTAGAGGAATTTTCACAAAAAAAGGATTTCTTATTTAAAGAAGTCTTTATGTCTATCTTAATAAGATAAGTTTTT
>ERZ773156.1607-NODE-1607-length-11093-cov-3.3275_pt1 | contig 11093 bp, 8 predicted proteins | sample MGYA00511895_ERZ773156 | MGnify/ENA primary metagenome ERZ773156 (study PRJEB29015, sample SAMEA2737850) | human gut metagenome | biome: human gut; feature: human-associated habitat; material: faeces | place: China | collected 2012 ...
CCTGAATCTGGAAGGAGACAAGATTTCGACTTCCCGCAACTGGGCGGTATGGCTGCACGAATATCTGGAAGACTTCCCCGGCAAACAGGACGTACTCCGCTACGTACTGACCGCCAATGCTCCGGAAACGAAGGACAACGACTTCACATGGAAAGACTTCCAGGCACGCAACAACAATGAGCTGGTAGCCGTATACGGCAACTTCGTGAACCGTGCAATGGTGTTGACTCAGAAATACTTCGACAGCAAAGTACCCGCCTGCGCAGAACTGACGGATTACGACAAAGAAACCCTGAAAGAATTTGCCAACGTAAAGGCAGAAGTAGAAAAGCTGCTCGACGTATTCAAATTCCGCGACGCGCAGAAAGAGGCGATGAACCTGGCACGCATCGGCAACAAATACCTTGCCGACACCGAACCCTGGAAACTGGCAAAGACCGACATGGAACGTGTAGGCACCATCCTGAACATCTCTCTGCAACTGGTTGCCAACCTTGCCATCGCTTTCGAACCGTTCCTGCCTTTCAGCTCGGAGAAACTCCGCAAGATGCTGAACATGGAAAGCTTCGAATGGTCGGAACTGGGAAGGAACGACCTGCTCCCGGTAGGACATCAGCTGAACAAGCCGGAACTGCTGTTCGAAAAAATAGAAGACAGCGTAATCGAGGCACAGGTACAGAAGTTGCTCGACACGAAGAAGGCCAACGAAGAAGCCAACTATAAGGCAAACCCGATTCGTCCGAACATCGAATTTGATGATTTCACGAAACTCGACATCCGTGTTGGTACCATCCTTGAATGTCAGAAAGTGCCGAAAGCCGACAAGCTGCTGCAATTCAAGATTGACGACGGACTGGAAACACGTACTATCGTATCGGGCATCGCAAAGCACTACCAGCCGGAAGAACTGGTAGGCAAACAGGTTTGCTTTATCGCCAATCTCGCACCGCGCAAGCTGAAAGGTATCGTCAGCGAAGGTATGATTCTGAGTGCCGAAAACAACGACGGTAGCCTGGCAGTTATCATGCCTCAGAAAGAGGTGAAGCCGGGCAGCGAAGTGAAATAAGCAATAAGCTAATAAGCCATCAACAAATGAGGAATGGAAGGATGGGGTGTCAAAATAGTAACTAAACTCTCCTCCTTCGGGAAGGAGGAGTACCCGCAGGGGGAGGTGGTAGGTGAATACATCAACTGATGATATTCACTTGTGCAGTACACCTACCACCCCGGCTTTCAGCCACCCCTCCTTCCTGAAGGAGGGGAATTTAGTTACTACTGACTTTTGACACACTCTCCTTCACCGATTATAATAATATGAGTGAAGAACAGTCACTGAAACAAAAAACAGCAAAAGGGCTATTTTGGGGAGGCCTCAGCAGCAGTGTACAACAGCTGTTAGGACTTCTTTTCGGAGTAGTGTTAGGAAGATTACTGGACCCTGCCGATTACGGTATGATCGGTATGCTGGCTATCTTTCCGGCCATTGCTTCCGCCCTGCAGGAAAGCGGATTTGTCGCAGCACTCGCCAATCGCGAGAAAGTCAGCGATAAAGACTATAACGCTGTATTCTGGTTCAGTATCTCTTTTAGTGCTGTTCTTTATATTTTGCTCTATTCTTCAGCTCCGCTGATTGCTAAATTTTACGATACTCCGGAGTTAACGTCGCTCGCCCGTTTCTCTTTCCTCAGTTTCTTTATAGCCAGTTTCGGGATAGCTCCGCGAGCTCTTCTCTTCCGTAATCTCAAAGTGAAGGAGAATACCATCATTTCTCTTTCAAGCCTGTTTCTATCCGGTATTGTGGGGATTATTCTTGCCGCAAACGGATTTGCCTATTGGGGTCTGGCTATACAGACAATGACCTTTGTCGTCATAGGCACGGCACTCAACTGGTACTTTGCCCACTGGAAACCCAGTTTCCGCATTGACTTCTCTCCCATCAGGGAGATGTTCGGATTCAGCAGTAAAATGCTGATTACGCAAGTCTTTATTATTATCAACCAAAACCTGTTCTCCGTCCTGCTGGGTAAATTCTACACTAAACAGGAAGTCGGAGACTTCAGCCAGGCCAACAACTGGAACAATAAGGGACACGCCCTCATCACCGGAATGATCAACGGAGTCACCCAGCCCGTACTGGCAAGTGTAGCTAATGACCCGCAGCGTCAGGCGGCCGTGTTTCATAAAATGCTGCGTTTCACGGCTTTTATTTCTTTCCCTGCCATGTTCGGGCTCAGCCTCATTTCCAGAGAGTTTATTCTGATTGCCATCACGGACAAGTGGCTCGCTTCCGCACGGATCATGCAATTACTTTGTATATGGGGAGCCTTTATTCCGATCAACAATCTGTTCTCTTTATTGCTGGTCAGCCGCGGACGGTCTTCCATCTTTATGTTCAACAGTATCGCACTGAGCGTGTTGCAGCTGATCACTGCCTGTATCAGTTATCCATACGGCATCACCACCATGATTTATCTGTTTGTCGCTATCAATATACTTTGGCTGTTTGTCTGGTACTGCTTTGCCCTGTTCAGCATACTGAAAGATATCGCTCCTTATTTTCTACTGGCAGCTTCGCTGACAATCGCAGCCCATTACATAACGTCGGGCATCACTAACCTGTATCTGTCACTTGCCATCAAAGTAGTTTTCGTGGCTTCTCTATATGCACTTGTTTTGTGGAAAATGCAATCAGTCATTTTCAAGGAGTGTATTCAGTTCATTAAAAAGAAAAAGATATCATGACGACACCTACCAATTACATAGCGACCTGGTTCTACAAGGAATCCAAAGAAGATGCCAGTTTCTATCCGCAGGCAGGCAAACGGGGAGATTCCGCCCTCGTCCATTCCATTTATATGCAGATACAAGTGCCGTTCTTTACCACTTTCAGGCATTATCATCCCAATGATAAGTTGCTTTTCTTCAGCAATCTGGATCAGTTTCCCGATTATCTGGAACGGTTATTCAAGGAGTTACGGATTGAGACTGTTACCCTGCCTTATCTCTGCATCCCTCCCAAAGGATGGTACGGGGCATGGAGAAATCAATTCTATCTGTATGATATCCTGCGCTATATGGAGAAAAGGATGCAGGCGGACGATACGTTGCTCATCTGCGATGCGGACTGTCTCTGTATGCGTCCGTTGGGGCAACTATTCAGCGACACACGGAAATACGGTTCCGCCCTGTACGATGCATCCGACCGACCGGACCTCAAAGTGAACGGAATCACACTAAAGGAGATGACAGATATCTATAATGACTGTTACGGAGAAAAAGAGAAGAGAGAAAAAGAGAAGGAGGCAACGAAGAAAACAGAAGCGGAAAAGGAAGAAGCAGAGCAGCAAGATACGAAAAACGGAGTCACAAGAACAGAGCTTGTCCATTATTACGGGGGAGAATTTATCTCGCTGCGTGGTGATGTAGTGGCACGAATCAAGAAGCTCCACTTTTAATTATGGAATTATAATCTGGAACGTTTTGCCGCCAATCAGCCCAAACTGAACGAAGAAGCCCACTTCCTGAGCGTAGTGGCTACGAGGCTCAACATCCACAACAATATCGCCAATCAATACGTCAAACGCCTCTGGACCTACCCCAAATACAATACGGTAGAAAAAGGAGACGAGCAACTGGCGGTATGGCATCTTCCCTACGAGAAGAAAAGAGGATTGTATCTGCTGTACAAACACTTTGTGAACCACCCCACTTTCGACGATGAAGAGGCCTTCCGCAAGAAAGCCTCCGCCTACACCGGTGTGCCGACCGTTACTTTCGGCAAACGCATCCGCGATTTCATCACCATTCTTTCTCTAAAAATAAAAGACAAATGCATATACTGATACTTCCAATGTACTATCCTGAGAAGGACTCCTCCCCGCACCGGGGATATATGTTCTTCGAGCAGGCTATGCAACTGGCTAAATCAGGCTGCAAGGTAGGACTTGCCTTCACGGAGCAAAGACCTCTGAAGAACTTCACATGGAAACGGTTCCGCAAAGAGAGTCATTTTCAGATATCGGCAGAAGATAACGGCAGTTTCGTCACCATGCGCCTGCACGCATGGAACCCGAAACTAAGCACCCGCGCGGGAGGAATCATCTGGTCTCTGCTGACCGTCTTGTTAGTACGGAAGTATATCCGCACTTACGGTCGCCCCGACCTGATTCATGCGCACTTCGGCACATGGGCAGGGTATGCCGCCCGACTGGTTTATAAATGGTATAAGGTTCCCTATGTCATCACAGAGCACGCCTCTTCCATCAACGGCAATCAGACGACACCGTCACAGGCAGTGATACTGAAGAAGGCATACAGCGAGGCACGCAAGATCATCTGTGTCGGCACGAAACTGAAACGGAGCCTGTGCGCATACGTCAGTGACCCGGATAAAGTGACCGTCATACCGAACTTTGTAGATACGAACACCTTTGCATTCAGTCCTCACCGGACAGAGAAAAAGAAACATTTTACTTTCATCAGCATCGGAAACCTGAATAAGCGCAAAGGATTCTGGGATTTGCTGACTGCTTTTCACTGGGCATTCAAGGATATGCCGCACGTCTCTTTGATCATTGCTGGAGACGGGGAAGAAATGCAGCCACTCAAAAAGTTAATTCAGTCTCTCCACCTGCAAGAGCAGGTAAAACTGACCGGCCGCCTGTCACGGGAAGAATTGTCCGGGTTGCTGGGTACTTGCGATGCTTTTGTACTGGCCTCCTTTGCGGAGACATTCGGCATCGTATTCATCGAAGCAATGGCAACAGGCTTGCCCGCCATCGGCACCATATGCGGAGGACCGGAGGACATCATCACTCCCGAAAGCGGCTTCCTCATCCGACCGGGAGATGTGGATGCGCTCGCCGCTAAGATGAAAACATTGTACGATACCTACGAGTCGTTCGACAAAGAGAAAATCCGCCAGTCCATCGTCAGCCGTTTCGACTTTCAGTTGGCAGGGCAGAAGTTACGGCAAGTTTATTCAGAAGCATTAGAAATGTCCAAGCCCCCAAAAGCATCGGAATCATGAAAGTTACAGTCATAGATTGTTCAGTATCAGGCCATCGGGAAACGTATTATAAACAGTTTGCTCAGACATGGGCGGGCATGGGGTACGAAACGTCGCTCATCGCTCCCGACGGGAAAGGCATACAGGAGGCCGTTGCCTTTCAGCCTGTCTCAGCGCTTCCGCTACTGCCGCTTCCTGCCGGAAAACCGTTGCAGAAAAAGCTGGTTGTACTGCGCAATGCAGTGATTCGACTGCGAAATCTGTACAGGCTGCGCCGGAGTCTTCAACGGCTGAATCCCGATCTGGTCTTCTTTGCCTGCCTCGACGATATGCTGCCTACATTGGCTCCCTTATGGCTGTTCAATCTTTTGCTGCCCTATCAGTGGAGCGGCCTGCTGGTTCAGTCCGCCCTGCCGCCTTACCACCGAGGGATGCCCGACACCCGCCCTTTCCTGCGAAGCAAGAACTGCGTAGGAGTAGGCATACTGAACGAATATTCAGCGAAAGGCCTGGAAACATTTCAGCGCCACATTCTGCTGTTTCCCGACTTTGCCGATCTTTCGGCTCCCGCCACAAACTACCCGTTGCTGCGCAAACTGAAGGAGAGAGCCAGAGGAAGGAAGGTGATATCCCTGCTCGGTTCCATCAATTTCCGCAAGGGGATAAAGTTACTGTTAGAGAGTATCCCTTTATTGCCAAAGGATGAATATTTCTTCCTCATTGCGGGGAAATCATCTCTCACCGCACAACAGGAAAACGACCTGCGGGCGTTCGGGGAGTCAAGGAATAACTGTCTGTTCTCATTGGAGAAGATTCCCGATGAAAGCTGTTTCAATGCCCTGATAGCGGAGAGCGACCTTATTTTTGCCGCATACAAGCAGTTCACCGGCAGCAGCAACCTCCTGACCAAAGCTGCCGCCTTCCGCAAACCGGTCATAGTCAGCCGCGGCCTCTGCATGGGCCGGAGGGTAGAGCAGTACGGAACAGGCCAAACCACCGGAGAAGACAACGCCGGAGAATGCAGCGCAGCTATCCGCTCGCTGTGTACCGAAACAAGGATGGACACTCAGGCTTTCGCCCGGTACGCCCACGAACACGAAGTGGAGAAACTAATCACATGTTTTAATCAAATCAGCAAGCATATACAATGAAAGTACTTTTTACATTCGGAGGAATCCCCCACTACCTGAATGCCATGCTCAACAGGCTACAGGCAAAAGGAGTAGAAATAACCGTTGTCAGCCCGAAGAAAGGGAATACGACCATCGGCAAAGGGGTGAAAATGGTAGAAGGAGGAACCTACAAGCATCTGACCACACCGGAGAAAAAGATGTTCTACGGAAAAAGCGCTTTCCCCGCCCTTCCCGAAATCATTGCGGAAGAAAAACCGGATATAGTAGTAGTAGGATGGCCCTACTTCCTGCAAGTATTCTTTCAGCCCGCACTGAGAAAGGCTATGAAGTCCTGCAACGCCAAGCTGGTGATTCGTGAAATCCCCTTCCAGACTCCTCCCTACGGAAAGATCAAGGAATATTTCAAAGCCAATCCGATGCACGACGAAGGTATGCACCTGCTCAGCAAGGGTACCGGATTCTATCTGCGCCAATGGATAACGGCAAGGATACGGAAGTACTGCTACGCCCAAGCCGCCGGAACGCTGAACTACTCGACAGCCGCCTACGACATCCTCCCCTCTTACGGAGTAAAGAAGGAGCAGATACACGTCACCTACAACTCGACCGATACGGAAGCACTTCTCAAAGAAAAAGAATCCGTACTGGCTTCCCCCTCCATCCTTCCCCCGTGCGACCGTCGCCTGCTGCACATCGGACGGCTCGTAAAATGGAAACGGGTAGATTTATTGATAGAGGCTTTCCGGAAGGTAGCCACCGACTATCCGGAAGCGGAACTGGTGATCGTAGGAGACGGACCGGAACTGGACAACCTCAGACAACAGGCAAACGACCTGCAACTGGCAGACAGCATCCGCTTTATCGGAGCCGTCTATGACCCGAAGACACTGGGCGCCTATATGAACGAATCGAGTATCTATGTGCTTGCCGGCATGGGAGGGCTTTCGATCAATGATGCCATGACGTATGGTATGCCCGTCCTTTGTGCCGTATGCGACAGTACGGAACGCGACCTGGTCATGGAAGGCAAGAACGGCTATTTCTTCAAGGACGGCGACGCCGATAGCCTGGCAGATAGAATCAGAGAGATGTTCGAATCTCCCGAACGCTGCAAGGAGATGGGAAAAGAATCGGAACGGATGATCCGGGAAAAGATCAATATGGAGACGGTCAGCGAACGCTACCTGAAGGCTTTTCAAGAGATTCTTCGTCTCACTCATCTTCGCGATTCCGGTAATTAGCCGGTGAAGTCCCCAAATGCATCTTTACGTACTTCCCGAAAAAGGACTGGTTGGGGAAGTTGAACTCTTCCGCTATTTCCTTGACGGACTTGTCCGAACGTTTCAGCCGATACTTGATATGTTCTATCGTTGTTTCATTGATCAAGTCCAGCGGAGTCCTGCCACACGCTTGCTTGATGACTTTCGAAAAATGCTTCGGAGTGTAGCAGAGCGCATCCGCATAATAACTCACAGAACGGTGCATACCCTTGTCTTTCGATAATAGCTCCACGAATTTCCGCAGGGTATAATCCGCCTGTTTGATACCTTCTTTCGGACTGTCCCCCTTGTCGGGAGCATCGATTTCCTTGTGAAGCTGTCCCAGCATCTCACAAAAGAGGGCGGAGAAGAGATGCTGCATCACTTCCCTGTGATAATAATGAGGTTCATCATTGATCTTCGCCACAATCAAATCCCGATAAAACCTGAAAACAGGATCGTCCCCGCCTTCGCTGATAGACTTCACCGGATTGTTGTGGATATGGGCAGCGGTATTCCACGTTTTCTTCTCCATTTTAATAATGCGTTGCAAAAAACGGGTAGAGAATCCCGCCAGCCTTATCTTATATTTAGGACTCAGCATCGTACGACTGATCAGTGTATTGGGAAGACCGAGCAGCAAATCGCCCGCCTGCAACTGATACGTCCGGTAGTTGATATCCAGCTGGATACACCCTTCTGCACAGACAGCAATAAGGAAACAGTTCAGCCGGACTGTATCATTACTATACGGAATCCCATCCAGACTGTTGACTATCGCAAAGTCATCGTCTATATAATCAAGGATATGCTGACTCTTCTTAAAGTCTTCTATATCTACTGTCATAATGTTCTCTTTTTCCATAATCTCTCCTTTTTTACTTTTTGCAAAGTTGGTAAATAATAGGGAAAACAGAATGTCCCAAACTCCTTTATAATTGTTTGATATGTCGTTTATCTGCAAATAGTTAGCCACAATAAGCACAAATAACGAAAACAGGACATTCATAGAGAAAAATCGGTCACCATTGACTTGTTCTTTTCTCCTACTTTTGTTCTGATTTTAATAAAAGACAAAAAGAGTAAGTATGATTACAGTGAACAAAAAATGGATACGGCTGATAGGGATTGTCGGTTGTACAATGTGGATGGCATCGTGCAAGCAGGCACCGGATGCAGGAGTGAAATCTTCTTATGCAGTCATGCAGATAGAACCAACGGACAAAGAACTTTCTTCCTCCTATTCGGCGACCATACGCGGGCGACAGGATATTGACATCTATCCGCAGGTATCGGGAACAATCGAGAAACTCTGCGTGACCGAAGGTCAGAAAGTACGTCGGGGACAGTTGCTTTTCATCATCGACCAGGTACCTTACAGAGCCGCGCTCAAAACCGCCACCGCCAATGTGGAAGCGGCCCGCGCCGCTACGAGCACCGCCGAACTGACTTACAAGAGCAACAAGGAACTGTATGCGCAGAAAGTCGTTTCGGAATTTAGCCTGAAGACTGCCGAAAACTCTTATCTCACCGCCAAGGCACAACTGGCACAGGCTGAAGCTCAGGAGATAAGCGCACGTAACAACCTCTCTTATACCGAAGTGAAAAGTCCCAGTGACGGAGTTGTAGGCGCATTGCCCTATCGTGCAGGCGCATTGGTTAGCGCCAGCATTCCTTATCCGCTCACTACGGTCAGCGACAATTCGGATATGTACGTCTATTTCTCGATGACCGAGAACCAGCTGCTCGCCCTCACCCGCCAGTACGGCGACATGGACGAAGCGTTAAAGAATATGCCGGAAGTGGAACTGATTCTGAACGACAACTCAGTCTATCAGAAGAAAGGTACCATCGAATCTATCAGTGGAGTGATCGACCGTCAGACAGGGACCGTAGTGGCACGCGTGGTATTTCCCAACGAATCACGGCTGCTTCATAGCGGAGCATCGGGCACGGTAGTAGTGCCGAGCATCTACAAGAACTGCATCGCCATCCCGCAGACAGCCACCGTGCGGATGCAGGACAAGACGATTGTATATAAGGTAGTGGACGGCAAAGCGGTCTCCACCCTGATCACCGTAGCCGGAATCAACGACGGACGCGAATATATAGTGCTGGACGGACTGAAAGCAGGTGACGAAATTGTATCGGAAGGCGCCGGACTGGTGCGCGAAGGCACACAGGTTAAATAAGAAGGAGACTGATTATGAAAGGAAATATATTTATCAAACGGCCGGTGATGGCTATCTCCATCTCCGTGCTGATTCTCGCCATAGGGCTTATCTCGCTCTTCACCCTGCCGGTGGAGCAATATCCCGACATCGCACCTCCTACGGTCTATGTGGCTGCCAGCTATACGGGCGCCGATGCCGAAGCAGTGATGAACAGCGTCATCATGCCGCTGGAAGAGAGCATCAACGGGGTGGAAGACATGATGTATATCACGTCCAGCGCCTCCAATGCAGGTCTGGCTATCATACAGGTTTACTTCAAGCAAGGCACCGACCCCGACATGGCGGCCGTCAACGTACAGAACCGTGTAGCCAAAGCACAGGGACTGCTGCCCGCCGAAGTAACGAAAGTCGGCGTAAGCACGATGAAACGACAGACCAGTTTCCTGCAAATCGGCGCGATGGTCTGCACCGACGGTCGCTACGACCAGACCTTCCTTGCCAATTATCTGGACATCAACGTCATCCCGCAGATCAAACGTATCGAGGGAGTAGGAGACGTCATGGAGCTGGGCGATACCTACAGTATGCGTATCTGGCTGAAACCGGAACGGATGGCACAATACGGGCTGGTACCTTCGGACATCACCGGCGTGCTGGGCGAGCAGAACATTGAAGCCCCTACCGGCTCACTGGGCGAGAGTTCGCAGAACGTCTTCCAGTTTACGATGAAATATCGCGGAAGACTGAAGAGCGTGGAAGAATTTCAGAACACCGTTGTCCGCTCGCGTGAAGACGGCTCGATACTCCGCCTGAAAGATGTGGCGGATGTGGAACTGGGCACTATGACTTATAGTTTCCGCAGTGAGATGGACAGCCAGCCTGCCGTGCTCTATATGATCTTCCAGACGGCGGGTTCCAATGCGACCGCTGTCAATAAAGAAATCACCGCCCAGATGGAGCGGATGGAGAAAAACCTTCCGGAAGGAACGGAGTTCGTCACCATGATGAGTTCGAACGACTTCCTCTTCGCTTCCATACACAACGTGGTGGAAACACTGATTATCGCCATCATTCTGGTCATCCTCGTGGTATACTTCTTCTTGCAGGACCTGAAGAGTACGCTCATCCCGTCTATCTCCATCATCGTGTCACTGGTAGGTACGTTTGCCTGTCTGGTAGCTGCGGGATTCAGTCTGAACATCCTGACCCTGTTTGCACTGGTGCTTGCCATCGGTACGGTGGTAGATGACGCCATTGTGGTGGTGGAAGCGGTGCAGTCCAAGTTTGACGCCGGATACAAGTCGCCCTACCTTGCCACCAAAGATGCGATGGGCGACGTGACGATGGCTATCGTCTCCTGTACCTGTGTCTTCATGGCCGTATTTATCCCCGTCACCTTCATGGGAGGTACTTCGGGCGTGTTCTATACCCAATTCGGTATCACGATGGCAACTGCCGTAGGTATCTCCATGATCTCGGCTCTGACCCTGTGTCCCGCCCTGTGCGCCATCATGATGCG
>ERZ773156.1610-NODE-1610-length-11050-cov-4.13461_pt1 | contig 11050 bp, 13 predicted proteins | sample MGYA00511895_ERZ773156 | MGnify/ENA primary metagenome ERZ773156 (study PRJEB29015, sample SAMEA2737850) | human gut metagenome | biome: human gut; feature: human-associated habitat; material: faeces | place: China | collected 2012 ...
ATATTAATGATAAAGAATTCCCAAAAATTAAGTTTATATTTTCAATAAAGAAATTTAAATATTTAAATAATATAAGCATACCTAAATTAAACATAATGGAGCAAAATAAAAGCACCTTACTTATTATTTCCCTCTCCCTATATTTTTCAATAAAAATACTTATTGAATAATCTACTCCTATGGATAAAAGTATTATAAAAAAATACCTTGCTTCTCCCCATGAGTAAAATATTAAACTTAATATTAAGAGAGATAAATTTTTAAATTTATTTGGAGTTAGGTAGTATATTATAAACATTATTGGAAAAAATCTAAATATAAATATAATACTGCTAAATACCATTTTAAATATCCTCAAAATTAAATTTTATATTTCTAAGAGACTTTGATAGTCTCTTTTTTATTATATTTCTCTCTAAATACCTTCTAATCTAAAATATTTATTTTAAAATAATAAATAAATTAGTTAAACTTGCTAATACTTATAGAAAAATATAAAATCCCCCCATTTCCTAAGCATAGCAAGTTTAAAAGTCAAACTATTAATTTATTTAAGTAGGAATTAACCTTTATTTAAATTCCCCTTCGTATATCTTATTTGCTTCTTCTAATTGATCCTCTGGTAATATAAATAATGAAACATAATTTCCTTTAACCTTAACTTCTGAAGACTCTGCACTCTCTTTTTCCTCTGGATAAAAAGCTTTTCCAATCTTATCTTCTAGAACTTTATCTAAAGATGCTTTTACTGACTCTACTTTTCCTTCCTTAGCTTTTGCAATAATAATTAATGAATTTCCCGGTGATATACCAGTCTCAGAAATCCCATATTCCTCTATATCACTTAAATTTAAATGATAAATTTCCTTAGCTATTTCATCATCTAAAGGCACAGGCATTGTAACCATACCTGCATCTACAAGTTTATTTGTCATATCTGAAGCACTCATAGACATTTTTATATCACTTTGTTCAACCTTTGTTCCATTATTATCCTTAGCTCCACAAGAGGTTAATGTAGTCCCTATCATAAACGAGGCTAAGACACTTATAAAAAACTTTTTCATCCCTATATTCACTCCCTAAAATACATAATTTATTATGTTAACGTTATTATATCCTATAACCTAATCCCATCCAATAATTTTAGAATATTGTTAATCCTTTAGTAACTTTTAAAGCTTATTTTTATCATTCCATGCCTTTCTTCTAAAGGTATATTAATTAAATTCAAATTAACAATAGATAAAAATACTATTTAAATAAAAAAAAGCACCAAAAGAAATGGCTTCTTTGGTGCATTATAATATATATTTAATTATCTTTTTTTATATACCTTTTTAGGTAAATTACTTTTCTTTTTACTATTATTTTTATTTGAAGAAACCTTTTTTACCTCTGTTTCATGTATCTTTCCTTCATATAAATAAACTCTAGGAATTTTTATTTTTAATTGTCTTTCACATTTTACTATTATTTTTTCTTCTTTATAATCTGCTAAAGAGTATGCAAAGCCTTTTTCTCCAGCTCTTCCTACACGTCCTACCCTATGTAAGTAATTTTGAGAATTCATAGGAATATCTAAGTTAACTATATGTGTAGCTCCCTTAATATCTAGCCCTCTAGCTGATACATCTGAAGTTATTAAAACCTTGGCTTTTCCACTTCTAAAATCTTGAAGTGCCTTCTTTCTCTCCATTTTATTATCACTTCCATGAAGAGAAACTGCCTCTATTTTATTATACTTTAACTTTTGAATTACATTATGTACATTATAGCTATTATTTATAAAAACTATTATTTTTTTCTCATCACCTATAGCATGTATAAGCTTTCTTAAAAAGTCTATTTTATCTCTTAATTCTACTTGAAAATATCCATGTTCTATATTTTCATTAACCTTGTTTGCAGCTTTTGCTTGAATAAGCTCACTAGTTCCTATTAATTCATCTGCATTTTCTAAGGCTTTTTCATTCATTGTAGCTGAGAATATAAGCTTTTGAGTATCCCTTGGACAAGATTTAACAACACTTTTTACATCTTTTATGTTTATAAAATCTAATAGTTTATCACCTTCGTCAATAACTATTGTTTTTATGGTATTAGTTGTTATTTTTTTCTTATTTATAAGCTCTAAAATTCTTCCTGTAGTTCCAACAAGTATATGAGGCTTATTTTTAAGCTTCTCCATTTGTCTCTTTATATTTCCGCTTCCAACTAAAGTTGTTGAAGTTATCTTCTTTCCAAGCCCTCTTTTAAGATCATTTAAAACATTGTTTATCTGAACTCCTAATTCATGAGTTGGTGAAAGAATAATAGATTGCATCTCATTTTTTGAATCATCAATCTTTTCTATTATAGGAAGTAAATATGCTAAAGTCTTTCCTGTTCCTGTTTCAGCTTTTCCTATTACATTTTTACCATTTAAAATTTCAGGTATAGCTTTTTCCTGAATATCTGTTGGCTCCTCTATTCCTAATCCTACTAAAGATTTTAAAACCTCTTCACTTAATCCTAACTTTAAAAATTTATCCATTAGCATCCCATCCTTCTTTAACTCTAAAGTTTAATCTTATTGTTTTTTAATATATTCTCACAAAGAGTTTCAAAATGAGAAGTATCTACGCCTTCATTCTTTAACTTAGAAAGTCTTAAATTTATTCTTTCTAAAGTTTCCTTACCTTCTCTTTTATCTCTTTTTTTGATACATGTATTAAAATAATCAACTAAATAATCTATTTTTATAACTTCATTAGCTAAGTCTTCTCTATCTTCATTTATAAGTTCTATCAATAAAGAATATACCTTAGGAGAAGTTGAATTTCTATGCATTTTTAAAAAATCATTATTTCTACTAGTTATCTTTGCCATACTTATTTTCCTTTCTAAATAAATTATGATTTACCATAAATTATTGACATAACATCCTTTAATATATCATAAGTAAAAAGAAAAAAACAGAAGAAACTATATGAAAATAAACTTCAAATAAAACTTATTAATATATTTTACTAATTACTAGATAAATCTATAAGCTTTATTTTTAAAGATTCAATATAGTTTCTTCTTAAAACAATAATATTCTCTATTTTATTATTCTATAAAGTTTAGCTTTAATTTAAATATCAAACTTTATAAAATATATAATACTTAAAATAACAACTATTTTAAAAGTATTTTTTATATAATACCATGATCTAACATAGCATCTGCAACCTTTTTAAATCCTGCAATATTAGCTCCAACTATTAAATTTCCATTATGACCATATTCAGAAGCTGCATTTTTAGAATTATAGTATATATTTTTCATTATGTCTTTAAGTTTTGCATCAACTTCTTCAAAAGTCCAAGACATTCTTAAACTATTTTGACTCATTTCTAAAGCTGATGTTGCTACTCCACCTGCATTGGCAGCTTTTGCTGGGGCAAATAAAATTTTATTATCAACAAAAAGTTTTTGAGCTTCTAAAGTTGAAGGCATATTTGCCCCTTCTCCTACAGCAATTACTCCATTATCAATTAAAGTTTTTGCACTGCTTTTATCTATTTCATTTTGAGTAGCGCAAGGAAGTGCTATATCACATTTAACATTCCAAATTCCGCTAAATCCCTCAGTAAACTTAGCAGTTTTAACATAATTTACATATTCAGAAATTCTTCCTCTTTTTACTTCTTTGATTTCTTTTACAATCTCTAAATCTATTCCATTTTCATCATATACATACCCTAATGAATCTGAAAGTGCAACAACCTTTCCTCCAAGCTCTTGAACTTTTTCAGTGGCATATATTGCAACATTTCCTGAACCTGAGATTACAACAGTTTTCCCTTCTATTGTTTGACCGTTATCTCTTAACATTTCATCTACAAAATATACTAAACCATATCCAGTTGCTTCTTTTCTAGCTAAGCTACCACCATAAGTTAAGCCCTTGCCAGTTAAAACTCCGGCATCTACTGAATTTTTAAGTTTTTTATATTGACCAAACATATAGCCTATTTCTCTTCCTCCAACCCCAATATCTCCTGCAGGAACATCTGTATTAGGTCCTATATGTCTATAAAGTTCACTCATAAAACTTTGGCAAAATCTCATTATCTCTCTATCTGATTTTCCCTTAGGATCAAAGTTAGATCCGCCTTTTCCTCCTCCAATAGGAAGAGTAGTTAAAGAATTCTTAAATATTTGCTCAAATCCTAAAAATTTTATTATGCTTAAATTAACTGAAGGGTGGAATCTTAATCCTCCCTTATATGGTCCTATAGCACTATTAAATTGTACTCTATATCCTCTGTTAACTCTTACATTTCCAGCATCGTCAACCCAAGGGACTCTAAACATTATAACTCTCTCTGGTTCAACAATTCTTTCTAATATTCCCTCTTCTATATACTTAGGATTTTTTTCTAAGACAGGTACTAAAGAGTATAATACTTCTTCTGCTGCAGCTAAGAACTCACTTTCTCCAGGATTATTTTTCTTTAAATCTTCCATTAAATTATCTACATATTTTTTTACTTCCACTTTAATGCCCCCTTTTTATATTCACTATAACTTTTACATCAACTAAATTATTTAAAAGTTATAGCTTTAAGCTAATATTCTAGGAAAATATTTTCTTAATTAAATCTTATTTTATATTATATCATAAAGTACCATTATTATTAACTTTTAATACATTATACTAAATTTTAGTTATTTAAATTCTAATATAGTATTGTTATATATATATTATTACTTAATTAAATAAAGCCATTTATACTTTTAATTTAATCTTAAAAATCAAAAAGGGGCTGTATCAAAATATAATAAAACTTACAAACAGTATGAAGAGAATATCTAGATGAGCTTTAGAATTTAAATTATTACGTAGAAAATATCACGTTAAAAAGCTAAGACTGTTAACTTCTTAGGAATACAATCTCACAAAGTTCCACTCTATAAGTTCAAGAATCCAAATTAAAAATTTGGGCTTTCACTTAAAATCTAGTAATTCTCGAAATATGTTTGTAAGTTTTAAACAAGTTATTTTGATACACGCCCTTTTTTTATTATCTAATAACCTTTTGAGGATTTGAAAAAAAGAATAAATCAAGCATTTTTTGATCTATTAAAACTTCATATGCAACCATTTTAGTTTCCCCTCTAACCACAATTACATAAACCTTTTTTCCTTCTTGAATATTGTTATAACATTTCTTTACTTTTACATTAGAATATCTCTTTAATTCACTATTTCCTAAAGGTGCAACAATTTCAATCTTTCTTAAATTTATGTTACCCTTTACTTTTCTTCTAACTCTCTCATAAATAGCGCTTATTTCAAGTTCTCCATCAGTAAATTCATAGTCATATTCAACCATTGTTAACCTTTTAGCTATAAAAAGAGGCAAACATATTAATATTAAAAATATCAAAGCAGGTATTAGCCCTGTAAAAATAAATATTCCTGCTGCTAAAAACAATGAAATAATCATAGCTGGTACTATCATCTTATGTAGCTTTGATTCTTCGCCACTTATACTTAATTCATAAAACTTCTCCATACCCGTCTCCCTTTATCATTTACTTTTTCTTTCATTATACCATACATTTCTTTTCAAATTTATATACTAAACCTAGTAATAAATATTAATTTTTTGTATTATTTTAATATTTATATCATTTAAACTTAACATTAAAATAATTTTAATTTGCAATTTTTAAATTTTAATCTTTCATTTTTTAAAATAAAATGATAAAATTAAAAAGTATTAAATTTTGATAGGAGTGTTAAACTATGGATAAAAAGACAGCTATTGATTGGAATAATCTAGGCTTCTCTTATATGAAAACAGATTATCGTTACATATCTCACTATAAAGATGGTAAATGGGATGAAGGAAAATTAGTTACAGACAACAAATTAAGCATAAGTGAAGCTTCAACTGCCCTTCACTATGGCCAACAATGTTTTGAAGGTTTAAAAGCTTATAGAACAAAGGATGGAAAGATTCAACTTTTTAGAGTAGATGAAAATGCTAAGAGAATGAATAAATCATGTGATAAACTTTTAATGCCTGAAATACCAGTTGAAAAATTCATAGACGCTTGTATGCAAGTTGTCAAAGCTAATGAAAGATTTGTGCCCCCATACGGTACTGGTGCAACTCTTTATATAAGACCTTTCATGATAGGTGTTGGTGATAATATAGGTGTTAAATCTGCTCCTGAATTTATATTTTCAGTATTCTGCCTTCCAGTTGGTGCTTATTTTAAAGGTGGAATGAAGCCTGTAAACTTTATGATTGCAGATTATGATAGAGCTGCTCCTAAAGGAACTGGTGCCGCTAAAGTTGGTGGAAATTACGCAGCAAGCTTAAAGGCTCATGAAATAGCAGCAAAAAAAGGATTTGCTGATTGTATATATTTAGACCCAGCAACTCACACTAAAATTGAGGAAGTTGGAGCTGCAAACTTCTTTGGAATAACAAAGAAAGGTGAATTTGTTACTCCATATTCAGAGTCAATTTTACCAAGTATAACAAAATACTCTTTAATGCAAATAGCTAAAGATTATTTAAAAATGCCTGTATCAGAAAGAGATGTTTTAATAGATAACTTAGATGAATTCGCTGAGGCTGGTGCTTGTGGTACAGCTGCTGTAATAACTCCAATAGGAGGAATAGAATATAAGAATAAACTTCATGTTTTCCATAGCGAAACCGAAGTTGGTCCTATTACTAAAAAACTTTATGATCTTTTATCTGGAATGCAATTTGGAGATGTAGAAGCGCCTGAAGGATGGATATTTGAAGTTAAATAATACATAAAAAAGAGAGTGAGCAGTAAACTCCTCTCTTTTTCTCTTACTTAATAAAATTTTCTTTTATTTCTCTTAGTAATTCTTTATACTTATCACCAGAATCTATTATTCTAAAAGTTTCATCATTAACTTTAATAAATTCTTCACTCAATGATAAGCTTATATACTGGTCTCCCATATATATATTATACTCATTTGAAATTACTGGATTTTTAAAAGGTTTAACTATTTTTATCTCCTTAATATCATCATATATATTTGCTATATCATTTTCATCTTCTATTTTATAACTATTAAATTCCGAATCATTTTTCTTTTCTGTAACAACTATATATTCTGGATTTTCTATTAACATATTAAATGCAGCCTCTAATTTAATAGGCATAAAGAAATATGAACAAACAGTAACCAATATTGTTATAAAGAAAGTAATAACTAATTTATTAAGAAGCTTCATATATCCCCTCAAAATTAATTGCTTACTTTAATACTATTCCCCTTACATCTAAATTATGCTTTTTAGCTAAATCTATATATATTTCTAGCATATCATTTTCCTCAAAAAACATAGGAAAACTCAAATTATAATTTCCCCATATAGTCATAGGCTTTTCCATAAAATATATGGTACAAAAGAATAATTCCCTAGTATTTAATCTAGTTATAAAGGACATTAAATCTTTATTATGAAGCTCAAAATAAACACTTTTTATTTCATGTTTATTGATATCTATTAAAATATTTTTATCCCTTTCATCTAACCCCTCTAAAAGCCTTGCTAAACTCTCATTTTCTAAATCTTTTATGTATAAATCTATTATTACTTTCCCCTTATTAAGCTCTAATGCTTCATTAAAGAAATTAATAAAACATTCCTCTTTTATTTTAAAAGAATCATTATCCCCATTATATTCTAAAAGCCCGTTTGAATATCTATCAAATCCATCTAATATATTATTAAATCTTATTTTTATTTTATTTTTAAATTTATCTTCACTTATAGATTTTAAGATTTGACTCAAAAATAACACTCCTTAACTTAACTTATTATGATTATTATACACAAAGCTTATTTTATTTGGCTATATTATTGAAAATTTATCTCTTAAATCATATTTTAATACATATAACAAATTGTTTAATGAAATACTAAAGTTATTATTTATTACAAAATATATTAAGGTGATTTTACTGTATTTAAACATTTTAAGAAAAACGCACTTATTATTTTTTTTATTATTAAGTATTTTTACTAGCTTTTTTATTAGTAATACTTTAGTTGTTTCAGCAAAAGATAATGATGTACATTTAGTTTTAGATACTAAAAATATTAATAATCTTCCAAATAATTTTAGAACAACATCTGATTTAGAAAGATTAAAAAACCTATCTAATATTAATATGAAAGGTTTAGATACTCTCAATATTTCAGGCAGTCAACAATTTTCTCCTAATAACCTTTAACTTTTAGTTACTTCAATTAAAACCACTTTACCTATAACAATTGTAGATTTAAGACAAAAATCTCATGGATTTATTAATGAATATCCTGTTAGTTGGAAAGGCGAAAAAAATGATGCCAACTTATGTTTGACCAGAACAGAAGTTATTGATACTGAAAGAAAGCTTTTAAACAGTATTACCTTAGCAACTCCAATACAATTTTTTAATGATCCTAAGCTAACTGTTATCCCTGAGAAAGTTCTTTCTGAAAATCAATTAATAAAAGCTAATTCTATGGATTATGTTAGAATTCCAGTAACTGATGGGAAACTTCCTACTTACGAAATGGTAGATTTTTTTGTTCAATATGTAAATTCGATACCAAAAGATTCATGGCTACATTTCCATTGTAAGGAAGGGATAGGAAGAACAACAACTTTTATGATTATGTATGATATAATGAAAAACTATAATAATGCTACTCTTGATGAAATAATAAATAGACAATTAGCTCTCTCTAGAATTAAGGAAAAATCTATACTTTCCTTCCCTTCAAAAGAGCGTTTAGACTTCTTTACTAAATTTTATCAATATGTAAAAGAACAAAATAATGATTTTAAGACTAGTTGGAGTCAATGGCTTAATAAAAATAATTTTCCTCTAGCTACTATACGTTAAATATATAAATATTATTTAAAGAAAAAGGATGTATTAAAAGTTAAACATAAAACTTATAGATAATAAGAAATACCTTATAAGTTTTATTTATGAATTATTTTAATACATCCTTTTTTAATTATTTCTGCATATTCAATTAAAACAATAAAAGTTAAGTAAAATTCTCATTCACTACTTAAATTCACTTTTCTATTTATCAAAAAACTCTTCTTCATAGTCACAAACATCATAGGTCTTACTACCATAATCTTTATCAATAATATTATTTGCAATATTTTTACTCTCTTCCTTTATTTCATCAAAAGTAAAAGGCATGTTATTTTCATCTTTTTTAAAATCTTCAGCTTCAAAGGAACTAGCTAAATTTAATATTTCTTCAAGCATTGTTTTTGCTCCCTTAATTATCTCATTAAAACTATTCTCATTTACTTTCTTAAAAATACCTGTTTCCCCCCATATACTTGGGTTTTGGAATAAATCTAAATTATGAAAATAATCCTTAAAAATTTCTTCTTTTTCACTAAAATTATCCCTAGAATTCTCTTCTGAATTCAAATCTTCATCTATATTTTTATTTATATCATATATTTTTTCTATATTATCCTTTAAAATTCCATTATTTAAAAAATCTTTATCAGCATCTTCTAAAATATAATTTTTTTCTTCTCTCTTATAATTTGGTTTATTGCTTTGAAGAATTATTCTAGTGAAACTAAATCCATCCCTTAAAATCATTCTATAGATTTTCTTCTTAAAAGCAGTATGTTCTATGGTTAATACATAAATCCCTAATGGAACTAAAAATTCCACTATTCCAGCTAAATCTGTCTCACCTTCATATTTTTCTTTTTGATTTTCAATTTTTACTACACATTTTGTTATAGGTTTTTGATCTTCATCTAAAATATTAAAAAAAACTCTTTGATTAATCATAATATCTATTAAGATTTTACCCTCTTAATATTTTCACACTCCGAAGAATATTATACATTATATAATTATTCTTAAATTTTATTTTTGTTAATAAAATTACAAAATAAAAAGCACGAAATAAAACCGTACTTTCTTATTAATCATATTTTATAGAAATTCTTCACTATTTACTCTAATTTTTCATAAAAAATTTAAACATTATAGATTTAAAATAGCTTTTAAGCTATACTGTTTTCTTTTTCAGTATTATTAAACTTCTTAAACTTTTCAATAAAATTATCAAACATATAAAGATAAATCATCATTACACCAATAGATAATAATATTGCTACAGTTAATATTTCTCCTCTTCCAAACTTTAATATATCTTTATTAGTTATTAAAACACTATATAATAACAAAGATATAAAATTATCTAATACAACTACTTTTCTCAATGTAACTATTGTTTTAACGTCTTGTTTTTCCAAATTTTTAATTTCTTCATCATTTTTACAATGAAGATCATATACAAGATAAGAACTTATTCCTATTTCAACTATTATAAAAATTAAAGCTATAAAAAATATAAATCTCATGATCGCCCCCCCTAAATTCTTTAATATCTTGTAATCGTTTCACAAACTATTATATCATCATATTTTTATATTTCCAACCAAATATATTCAAAATTAAATGAATTGATGAATCTTTATATGAATGATATAATTTGCATACTTAAATTAATTACTAGAAGAGGAGATTTTAATTTGGAAAATATAAAATCAATATTTTATTTTTTATTAGCTGGAGTTTTTGAAATAGGTGGTGGTTACCTTATATGGCTTTGGCTTCGCCAAGGAAAAAGTTTAATATATGGAATTATAGGTGCTTTAGTTCTAATATTATATGGAATTATTCCAACACTTCAACCTGAAAACTCTAATTTTGGAAGAGTTTATGCTACCTACGGTGGGATATTTATAGTTTTATCAATCTTATGTGGATGGAAAGTTGATAATATTATTCCTGATAAATTTGATTTAATTGGTGGATTTATTGCATTAATTGGAGTTTTAATTATAATGTACGCTCCAAGAGGTTAATTATAAATAAAAATAAAAATAAATTTAATTCTCAAAATAAAGCAAAAGATAATAACAAAATTTGTTATTACATATTTTATTTATTCTAATAAAATATGTAATA
>ERZ773156.1614-NODE-1614-length-11013-cov-3.61416_pt1 | contig 11013 bp, 10 predicted proteins | sample MGYA00511895_ERZ773156 | MGnify/ENA primary metagenome ERZ773156 (study PRJEB29015, sample SAMEA2737850) | human gut metagenome | biome: human gut; feature: human-associated habitat; material: faeces | place: China | collected 2012 ...
CTCCTGTTCAAGTAATTGAAAAAGAAGTTATAGTTTACAGAGACAAAGAAGTAGGGTTCAGACCTAACGGTTATGTTGACCTTCAATACAGATGGTATGGAGATACTGAAGGTAAAAATGAAGGATCTTGGAATGGTGGAGCTAATAACTATTCAAGAACTCAGTTACAAGGAAAAATTAACATGACTGAAAAACAAGCCCTTGAATACAGAGTTAGAAATTACAATGATTTAAATAGCTCAAGTGCAAAAGATGATGAGGGAGTATCAACTAGAAATTCTGGAGCAGATGTAAGATTAAGATATTTCTATAATCATGGAAATCTTGGAGATTCTAAAGTTAATTTAACTTCAAGAGTTCATTATAGAGATAGAGATGATTTATCTGGTGCACAAGAAGTAGAATACCAAGCAAGATTTAACTTTGCTGAATATATGTTCAACAATGATTTTATTAAAACTACTAATTTTGTAGTAGCACCTAAATACAAATATGTATGGGAAGCATCAAATGATGATAATTATGATAATAGATTAGGATTTGATATTGCATCATTCCATGAATTACCATATGGATTCTCATTTGAATTAAATTTCTATGTTGACCAACATTTCTATGGAAAAGATCAAGAGTTTGATGGTGGAAGAAAATTTAAAGATAAAAACTTTACAGTAGATATGGAAGCATACTTATACAATACAACTAACCTATATACAAATGGAAATGTAGGTATTGACTTCAATTTTGAAGGTGGATATGATGCTTACAACTGGTCACAAGAGAAAAAATTTGGAACTGATAAAGATGAGAATGCAAAATATTCTTTATATGCATTACCAACAATCCAAGTTAATTACCAAGCAACTCCAAATGTTGTAGTATATGCAGCAGCTGGTGCTGAATATAGAAACTGGGATATTACAGGAAATGGAGAAGCTTCTCACTGGAGATGGCAACCAACTGTATTCGCAGGATTCAAAACTACATTCTAGTTTGGTTTAAAAAATTAAATGAAAATTTTTAGTGCTTACCTCAGGTAGGCACTTTTTTTTTGAGGAAAATCAAGGTATAATATAAAGGGAATATACTAACTCTAATATAGTATTTTAGAGAAATATTGAAGGATAAAAAAATATAGGGATGACTCATAAGGTCATCCTTAAAAATTTTTTGAAAAGTATTTAATATTTCTTTTAAACAAATAATTTATTTAGGAGGTTTTATTATGTGCAGAGAATATAGTAGATATGAAAAAATTTGAAATTATCAGTTGTAAAAGCATACTTAAAATCTAATGTCAGTGCTGAAATGTTAGCAAAAGAATATGGAGTTAAATCTGATACACAAATACTAGATTGGGTAAAGAAGTATAAAGAATTAGGAGAAAAGGCTTTTGATAGAAGAAGAAGTAGTAAAAATATGATTTTAAAGAAAATAAAAAATATTTCTAATGAAAAAAACTTATCTATAAAAAAAGAAAATAAGTATTTGAGAATGGAGAATGAATATTTAAAAAAGTTGTATATTCTGCAGCTGGAAGAGATAGATATAGAGCTATAGAGATGTTGGAAGATGAATATCCAGTTACATCTTTATGCTGGGCTGCAGGAGTATCTAGAAGTGCTTATTACAAGTGGAAAAAAAGTAGATATGATATAAGTAAAAGAGAAAAAGAAAATAAAAAAATAGAAGAATTGATTATAAAGATAAATGAGAAATATAATGGTACATATGGAGTAAAAAGATTATGTTCATATATTAATAGTAATACAGAGTTTAAAGTAAATCATAAAAGAATATACAGAATAATGAGAGAGCTTGGAGTAAAATCAATAATAAGGAACCAAAGCTATAAAGGGAAGAGCTGGTCTGGAAAAATTGCAGATAATATTTTAAATAGAGATTTTAGTTCAGAAAAGCCTTTAGAAAAATTGTGTATGGATATTACTGAAATAAAAATGTATAATTTTACTGTATATATGAATGCTGTAAAAGATGTTTTTAATGATGAAATAATTGCCTATGATTTAGGGTTTACTGATGGCTTTGAACTTGTTGTAAAAACTTTGGACAAAATTTTTAAATTTCCATTAGAAGAAAAATGTATTTTACATACTGATCAAGGTTTTCAGTATACAGGAAAAGAATATTGTGATATGCTGAAAGAAAGAGGGATTATTCAATCTATGTCAAGACGTGGCAATTGTTGGGATAATGTGCCTATTGAGATATTTTTTGGACATTTTAAAGCAGAACTGATATACTTATTAGATAGAGGAATAACATATGAGGATTTATCTCAAAAAATAAAAAATTATATAGATTTTTATAATAATGAAAGAATACAATTAAAGCTTGGTGGAATAAGTCCTGTAAAATACAGAGAAAAATATACAAAAATAAAAATATAAAATACGACATAGAAATGTCTATAAATTAGAGGAGGAAAGAATGAAGAAAGTAATAGTACTAGGATTGATAGCTTTAAATATTTCAATTTTTGCTGCTACTAAGCAAGAGATACCAGAAGATATTGAAAAAGCTATAATCAGAGAATCTCAATCTTTTGAAGGAAGCGACAGAATGTCTTTCAGAAGATGGCAGACAGAATCATATTTAAAAATGGAAAAAATGGGAGAGGAATCTGGAATACCTGCAGTGGAATTTCAAAGAATAAAACAAAGATTGAGAGAAATGTATGGTTCAAACTTTATAAAACAGTATCAGGTTCTTCCAAGTGAAATAGCAAATTATAATGAGCTTGTAGAAAGAGTAAAAGTAGAAACATTGAAAAATGCAGCAGTAACTGAAGAAAAAAACAATGCAGCTAAAGAGGAACTGGCTAAAGAAATAGCTTCGTCTAAAGTTCCGGCTGAAGTTGTAGAGATATTTAAAGAATCAGCTGCAAAACTTTATCCAGATAATTATGTAGGGCAAAAGGCATATATTAATGCAGCAATGGAAGATTATTTTAAAATAATAGATTTTGTAAAGAAAAATAAAAAAGTATTAAACTAAAAAAGAGGGTCTAGCTGTTAAATTACAGTTAGACCCTTTTTACTTAGGAATATTTAAAAATATTTTATTTAATTATGAGTTTTGTTATATTCATAAAGAGTATGAAGCCCTTTTATACTTAAATCAGGGGAGTAAACATCAATTTCTTCTATTTCAGCAGAAAGAATTTTACCAAGTCCACCTGTTGCAATAATAAATGGATCTTTTACTACTTCCTTGATTTTTTTTATTATATGCTTTATCTGTCCAGCATATCCATAGAATATTCCAGCTTGAATCTGTTCAATAGTATTTTTTCCAAGTACAGAATCAGGAGTACTGAATTTTACTTTTGGTAATTTTGCTGTATTAGCAAATAAAGCATTTATAGACATTTCTATTCCAGGAAGAATTCCTCCTCCTATATAAATATTTTTCTCAAGCACTTCATAAGTAGTTGCAGTTCCAAAATCAAATATAACAAGATTTTTATCTGGATAGTCGCTTAAAGACTGAACTATATCTATTATTCTATCAGCACCAAAACCAGTTGGATTAAGATTTGGAGCAAAAGTAAAAGGTTTTTTTAATTCTGAGTTTACTATCATAGGTTCTATATTAAAATATTTTTTTCCAAGAAAATGGAATATTGTAATAAGATTTGGAACTACAGATGCAACTATCATTCCATCAATTTTTTCAATGTCTATTTTATTAAATTTTGATATATTTCTTAAATATGAAAAATACTCATCTTCAGTTAATTTATCATTAGAAGCAACTCTAAAAGTGAGTAGAACATTTCCTGTGTCATCTAACAAACCCGTCACTATGTGGGTGTTACCAATATCAATTGCTAAAAGCATATGATTTCCTCCTTATATCAAGTATATACTTAATTATAAACTAAAATTTTGAAAAAGCAATAGAAAAGCAACAAATATTGATTGATTTGTTAATAAACAACTGATATGATGATAAGTAGAAAAGAGAAAGGAGCAATGATGAAAGCATCAGGATTAATTGTGGAATATAATCCTTTTCATAATGGACATAAATATCATTTTGAAAGGGCATGTGAAATAGATAGAGAAAGTATAAAGATAGCTGTTATGAGTGGGGATTTTGTTCAGAGGGGAGAACCTGCTGTTATAAACAGGTGGAAACGAGCAGAGATGGCTTTAAAAAATGGAATAGATATGGTAGTTGAGCTTCCAGTATTTTATTCTTGTCAGAGTGCTGAAATTTTTGCTATAGGTTCAGTGGGAATTCTTAATGAATTAAAGTGCAGTAATATTATATTTGGTTCAGAAAAATCAGATATAGATAATTTAAAAAAAATTGCTCAAATAGAAGAAACAGAAGAATTTAAAAATACAATAAAAGAAAATCTTTCAAATGGAGATTCGTATCCAACAGCATACTCTAAAACTTTAAGAGAAATAGAAGGAAAAGATATTTCTCTTGCTTCAAATGATATTTTAGGTGTGGAATATTTAAAAGCTATAAAATATTGGAAAAGTAGCATAGTTCCTATTCTTATAAAGAGAGAAAAAACTGGGTATTATGAAGAAAATATATGTGAAAGTTTTGCCAGTGCAACTGCCATAAGGAAATTTTTAAAAGAAAATACTGATATAAGCAGCTTGATGCCAGAAGAAAGTTTCAGGATATTAAGAGAAGAGAAAGAAAAGAATAGACTTGCATATTTGGAAGATTTTTATCCTATATTAAGATATGAAATAATAAGAAATAAAAATATGTTGTTTAATATTCAGGATATGGAAAAAGGGTATGAGAACAGACTTTATGAAATGGCATTAAAAAATTATGAATTTAAAGATTTTTATAGAGAAATAACAAGCAAAAGATTTACTCAAGGGAGAACTCAACGAATATTGATTCATATTTTAACTGGGATAACACAAAAACTTACTCAGGAAATAAAAAAAGAAATTCCTTATATAAGAGTACTAGGATTTAATGACAGGGGAAGAGAATATTTGAGCTATTTGAAAAAAGAAGAAAATAGTAAAATTATAACATCTATGAAAAATATTAAAGATAAATTTTCCTCTGATGTAAGAGAACTTATAGAGTTTAATGAAAGAGCCTCTCTTATATATAAAATGATAAATTATTATGAAGATTCAAAGATTCCATTGATGATAAAAGAAAAGTAAAGAAAATATCAATATTAATTTATTAAAACAAATAAATTTAGATAATTAGGAAAAAATTATACAAGAAAAATAAATAAAAATATTGATATTAATTTGGTATAATAATATAAAAATTAAAAATATCTATAAAGGATAAAGATTAAATAAAAAGGAGAATGTGATGGGAAAAAGAATACCTTTAAGTATACAGATATTTTATGGACTAGGAGTTAGTTATGCCATTGTGGATCAGATTTTTGCACAATGGATATTATATTTCTATCTTCCACCTGAAAATTCAGGGCTAAAACCAGTAATGGCTCCATTATTTATTTCACTTGCACTTGTTATATCAAGATTAGTGGATATGATAACAGACCCTGTAGTTGGATTTTTGTCAGATAGAGTAAATACAAAATGGGGAAGAAGGATTCCTTTTATAGCAGTAGGAACTATTCCTCTGGCAATATGTACAACAGCATTTTTTTATCCACCAATGGGAAATGAGAAAGCAGCTTTTATTTATCTTGCAATAATAGGTTCACTGTTCTTTTCATTTTATACTGTTGTAGGAGCTCCTTATAATGCTCTTATACCTGAAATAGGGCAGACACAGGAGGAAAGACTCAATCTGTCTACATGGCAGTCTATATTCAGGCTTTTATATACTGCAGTAGCAATGATAATTCCTGGTGTGTTGATAAAAATAATTGGAAAGGGAGATGTTCTTTTTGGAGTCAGAGGAATGGTTATCTCTCTATGTGCTATAGCAGTAATTGGAGGATATATAACAGTATTTTTAGTCCCAGAGAGAAAATATTCTTTAGGACAAAGTTCAGATGCCAGTTTTAAAGCTACAATGGGAATATTATTTAAAAATAAATCTTTTGTATTGTATCTTTTAGGACTTTTATTCTTTTTTATAGGATTTAATAATCTCAGAGCAGTTATGAACTATTTTGTAGAGGATATCATGGGATATGGAAAAGGTGCAATAACATTGGCATCAGCTCTTCTTTTTGGAATGTCAGCATTATGTTTTTATCCTACTAATCTGCTTTCTAGAAAATATGGATACAGAAAAATTATGTTGAGCTGTTTAGTTATGTTGATAATATTTACAGCAGCTTTATTTTTTCTTGGAAAAGCAATACCAGCAAAATTTGGATTTATATTATTTGCTTTGATAGGAATACCAATTGCAGGGGCAGGATTTATTTTCCCACCTGCTATGCTCAGCGAGATAGGAAGCAAAATAAGTGATGAAACAGGTCATAGAATAGAGGGAGTTTGTTTTGGGATACAGGGATTTTTCTTGAAAATGGCATTTTTAATATCTATACTTATTTTACCTATAATTTTGGTATCAGGAAATGGGGATATTTTATCAGCAATAACAGGAACTCCAAAAGGAGTGGAAAAGAGTGGTATATACCTTACTTCTATTGTGTCTACGATTTCATTTATTATATCATTCATATTTTACTATAAGTATGAGGAATAGAAATATTTAAAAATCGGAGGCAAATCTTGGAACTCATTTATATTCTAGCTTTAGAAGTTTTTATAATTATGACTATTTTTAATATATTTTCTTTATGGACTTCAATTTTTCTTACTGTTTTAATAGTATGTGGAATATGGATATTTTTTAAAAGTAAGGATAAGCTTATATATATAATTCCAATTCTATTGATTGTAAGATTACTTTTATGTATACATTTTAATGATTCTAAAAGATTGGATATAGTTAAAATGAAAGTAGAAGTTAATAATGGAATGGGACGGATAATAAAAATAGATAACAGATATCCTAAAATAAAAAGTTATACATTTATTCCAGAGATACCTAATGGGAAATATATGATTTTAGCTGAAATAGCTAAGATAGAAAATAGAGAGAATATGCAGTATTTTTATATCAACAAAATAACAGAAGAAAAAATAGAAAAAAATTGGTTAAAAAATTATTTTGAAAATAACGCAAAAAAATTTATTGAAAATGGAAACCCCCAATTCAAAAGAGTTTATAGGGCAGTTATACTCGGTGAAGGAAAACAGCTTACTAGAAATATGAGAAGAGAATTTAGTTATGTAGGGATATCATATCTTATGGCTCTTTCAGGATTGCATATAGGAATTATTTTAGGAATATGTAGTTTTATTTCTAAAAAATTGCCTATTTCAAGAAAGAATAGATATATTTTTATGTTATGTTCCCTAACCATATATTTTTTTGGAGTTAAACATTCACCTTCATTAATTAGGGCTTATATAATGGCATTGATATTTATAGGGGGAAAAATATTCTATGAGGACATAGATGCAACTAAGTCTTTGGCAGTAGCATTTATAGGAGGAATATTTATAAATCCTGTATCAATGAATGAAGTATCGTTTATATTATCCTATTTAGCAGTATTTGCTATAATATGTATATATCCAATAATAAGAAAGGTTCTTTATAAAGGGAAATCTAGAATTATAGAAAAATTGATACTTCTCACAACTATACAATTTTTTCTTTTACCTATATTAATTAAGGAATTTGGAACTATTCAGTTTCTTTCTTTTTTTAGCAATTTAATCATTTTACCAATAGGAACTTTATATATAGTAATTTCATTTATTGGGCTTTTGTTGGAAAATATAGGACTTGGATTTATTATTTTTCCAATGACAAACATTATATTTGAAACATTTATGAAGTTGGTAGCAATTTTTTCTAAAGTTCCATATTTGACTTTAAGATATAATGGAAGTAAGGATAATGCTCTGTTTTTGATTTTTTATGTTATAATATTTTGGGGAGTATTTTATAATAAATTTAAGATGGAAGGTAAAAAAGATGAAAAGATTTCTGGAAGAACTAAAATATTTAAATAGTGGAATGCCTAATTTGACAAAAATTATTCTAGGAATTATAGTTTTGTATTTTGTTTTAGGAACAGGTGGAAATATTTTTACAAATCCAATGATATTTTTGAATATAGCTATACTTCTTTTGTCACTTTTGATACATGAGGTAGCTCATGGAGTGATGGCATACATATGTGGGGATCCTACAGCGAAAAATTATGGAAGATTAAGTCTGAATCCTTTAAAACATTTAGATCCCTTAGGAACATTGTTTCCAATTTTATTGATACTTTCTGGGTCATCTTTTGTATTTGGTTGGGCAAAACCAGTTCCAATTAATTATTGGAGATTGAAATATGGTAGATTAGGAGAGTTTTTAGTGGCAATAGCTGGAGTAACTTCAAATTTTATACTCGCAGCAATAGGACTATTTCTTTTTAAATATGCAGCAGTTCACTTGGGAAATAGATATGTTTATGCAGCTATAATTTATATGATAAGATTAAATATTCTTCTTGGAGTATTTAACCTTATTCCAATTCCTCCATTAGATGGTTCGAGAGTTCTGGCTTCTCTAGGAAACGATGATTTAAGAAATACAATTTTCTATATGGACAGATATGGAATAATAATTATACTTCTTTTAAATATGACAGGTCTATTAGGAAGAATAATAGCTCCAATATATTCAGGAGTAATTTATATTTTAGAAAAATTGATATAGGCAGGAAAAGATGAAAAGCGTAGAGAGAGAATGTTCGATAGAGTTTGAAGAAAGGAAATCAAAATTTATTGGATATGTAAAACCAATAGGAAGCAAAGAAGAGGCTGAAGAGTTTATAACTAAAATAAGAGAAAAGCATAAAGATGCAACTCATAATTGTACAGCATATAAAGTTATAGATAATGGACAGGAATATTTTAAAACTGATGATGATGGAGAACCTAGTGGAACAGCAGGAAAGCCAATGGGGGATATAATAACATATATGGATGTTACAAATTTAGTTGTAGTTGCAACAAGGTACTTTGGTGGAATAAAACTAGGAGCTGGAGGACTTGTCAGAAATTATGCAAAAACTGCAAAACTTGCTATACAGGAAGCTGGAATAGCAGAATATATAGAGAAAAAAATATACATAATAGATTTTCCATATGAAAAAATAAGCGAAATAGAAAGCATAATAGATAGTTTTAATGGAGAATATCTAGACAAAGGATTTAATGAAAGAGTGACATATAAAGTAAAAACTGATATGAAAACTTTTGAAACTTTAAAAGAAGTAAAAGGATTGCTTATAATAGAATTATAAAAAAATAAAAGAGGTTGACCTAAAAGCCGGATTATGCTTATAAGGCAACCTTTTTTTTAAATTTCAATAATAAAGAAACCATAAATTCTTTTATTATATTATTCATAATACAATATTTTTTTATGAGCTAATTATGAATAATATAAAACATAAAAATTATATTTTCAATACAAAACTGAAAACTTAAATATATAATTTACAATAAAAAAGGAGAATGCATATGTATCATTCTCCTAGTATAGTTTCTAAAAATATTTTGTACTGTATTTAAAAGTTTTTCTTCTGAATGGAAAATAAATAGCATATGTCAATACTAGATATATTCCTTCTACAATCCCAATATAATAAGGCCATTTTCCAAAGTGATCCAATGGAGAGGTAAAATCAGGAATTCTATTAACATAAAGATAATTTGTTCCAAGGTTTGAATTTATAAAGAAAATAATAACTGCAAGAACATTTAAAAATATAAATGAATCTACCCACCCTCTAAAAGTTGGTTTAAATTCAAAGAAAATCACTCCATAAATAGCAGCGAAAATTAAATAAAAATGTGTAATATAAAAACTCAATGTTAATGGGTGAGGAAAAGAATACTTTACATCAGGAGTAATAATTGCAAAAAGAGCACCTAAACTCCAATAATAAGTCACTTGAAATAATGATGGTGATTTAGTAAACATCATAAGTATAGCAAATATCAATGTAAGATTACATAGATGAAGAGGGAGCAAACTTTTTATAGGCTCACCAAAATAAAAATGTCTGTAACTTAGCTCAGTAACTTTTATAATCAGAATTATTAAAGCAGAAAACTGAGCGAATCTATATCTTGGAAGGAAAGCAGCAATAATAATAAAGGCAAATACTGCTAAAAATCCTCCTCCTATAAACCAAAAATGTTCAGTACTAAAAAGTGTAAAAGTATCCATTTTTCCTCCTATTTGTGGAATCCTAAGTCAGCAGGATTTATATCACCTGAAACATATTCAATTCTTCCACCTGTTTTTTCAAAATTTTTTCTTTTTTCTGTAACTTTGAGTATTAAAGATATTGTATCTTCAGTTAGAAAATCTTTTCTAAATAAACCTTTAGACCAAAAGAAAATGACAAGATTACTGTCGCCAAATATTTTTTTCTCACCAGTTTGAGATGCTATATCCATAGATAGATACAATCCAAGAAGCTCTCCATAATTATTTGTTTTGTCAGTCCCAAGATGGATATTTCCATAAGAATTAACAGAAAATCCAAGAGAGTTTTTTTCTAAAAGGGAAGTTCCGTTTATATCTGTAACTCTAACTTCAACACCGATTCCACGTCCTGTTCCAGAGTCAAAGTATATTCCATTAACAAGGGATTCTTTTAATTTTTCTTTTTTTATTTTAGGAGTTTGATTACCTATTTTTTTTTCATAATGAGCTCCTGATTCAAGCCAATCTTTTCCTTCTTTTTCTGTTGGAAAAGATTTATATCTAGCTTTTTTACCATGAACAAGGCTTTTACATTTATCCCAGTTGTCAACCAACCCCTTAATATTTTCATCTTCTAAGAAGTAAGCATAATATTTTTTACTCACAATTCCTCCTGAAAAAATAATCATATAGAATATATTAACTTATAAAAAGAAATTTTACAAATATATTTATTGAAATATATTTTATAAACAGATTAATAATAGA
>ERZ773156.1616-NODE-1616-length-11006-cov-5.28938_pt1 | contig 11006 bp, 8 predicted proteins | sample MGYA00511895_ERZ773156 | MGnify/ENA primary metagenome ERZ773156 (study PRJEB29015, sample SAMEA2737850) | human gut metagenome | biome: human gut; feature: human-associated habitat; material: faeces | place: China | collected 2012 ...
ATTCTTGCTAATTCTGTAGAATCTGTAATACCTAATTTATTTTCAAGCATAGTTTACCTCATATTCTTCATGCGATCACTTTTCCAGTCACAAATCTGTCTTTATAAGTATACCATAATATCGGCAATAAATCCATTTTGTTGCGAAATATCTTGCTTTTATTTTGCCGTATTTAATAGTTCTTTCTCTTAACATAAAACATGGCAAAGTGCTTATCGACAACATTTCACCGTTAATATTTCTTTTCAAGAAAAAGCGGCCTCTGGAATCCCCCAGAGGCCGTTCTTCTTTCTTCACATCTTTTCGATTTTAAAATACTTTCCTGCCCTTCACATAAGTACTCTTCACGGAATTCTCTGCATCCAGGATCAGGAAATCCGCGTCCTTACCAGGATTTAAAGATCCAATCTTATCGTAAACCCCGATCAGCTTCGCCGGGTTCTCGGTAAACATCGGGATGATCTCCTGAAGGGATCTGCCGGTGTAAGCTAAGACATTCTTAAGTGCCTGTCCGGTAGTCAATGTACTTCCTGCACGACTGTTGCCTACTACCAGCTTTGCATCTCCGTCAACCACTACGACATCATTGACGCCCAGCTTGTAATAGCCGTCCGGCAGGCCTGCAGCCATGATGGAATCGGTGATGGCAACCACACGGTCTAAGCCCTTCATCTTCATGATGAAACGGACCGTACCTGGATGAAGGTGTCTGCCGTCGCAGATCATCTCGCAGTACACCTCATCATCCTCCAGAACAGCGCCCCAGATTGCCGGGAAATGCTGATGCAGCAGCTTCATGGCATTACCAGTATGAGTTGCTCCCATCGCACCGTTGCGGATGGCTTTCATCGCAGTGTCATAATCAGCTCCGGAGTGACCGATGGCTACCTGGATGCCAAGGCTCTTGATATACGGGATCATATCCGGGATGCCCTCGATCTCTGGTGATACGGTAATGTAGCGGATATCTCCCTCAGCTGCATCCTGGTATTCCTTTAACAGCTCCGGGTTTGGTTTCTTCATCAGCAGATGCTCTGGCATGGCACCCTTGTACTCAGCAGCAAGGAAAGGGCCTTCCAGGTGGATACCCAGCATCTGTGCACCGTTGTGCTCACTCTTTTTCCATGCCTTATACTCACCGATAGCTGTCAGAGTCTGCTCTCTGGTATCTGTCAAAACGGAACCTAACCAGCTTGTAGTACCCTGGGAAGCGAAGAACTGACAGATCTTTTCAAATCCCTGGGCGTCTGCTCCATTGACATCGACACCGACTGCACCGTGCGTATGGATATCGATAAATCCAGGAACAACTGTCTGTCCCTCAAGATCCACTTCGTCCATCACCTCATCCTGGGCAAGTGTGCCGATCTCCAGGATTTTTCCATCCTCTACGATCATGTCGCCTTTTAAGAAATGATGGTTCAGATAAAAGTTACCATTTTTGTACCTAGTTTTCATTGTAAGCCCCTCCTTGTAGATACGCCAAATGGGAGCAAGTGATTTTGCCCCCAATGACATTCATTTTCATTATTTAATTACGATTGCCTGTGTCAGATGACGTGGGCTGTCCGCATTTAAATTCTTCAGTTCCGCTACATAGTATCCGATCAGCTGGCCGATATAACCAATGATTGGAGCGTTCTGCAGGCTGTCATATCCGTAAGGCATATCCAGAGTATAGTCAACATCGGTGAAATCCTTGGATGCATTGTTTCCGATCGCCAGAACCTTTGCACCGTACTCTTTCATCTGGGTCAGCAGTTTTGCATCTCCGTCAACTGTATCCTCGTTGCCTAACAGGATGATCAGAGTCTTGTCATCAACTAAGCTCATTGGTCCATGACGATACTCCAGTGTGTAATAAGCTTCAGAATTGCTTAAACTCATCTCTTTCATCTTATTCATACACTCATTAGCGATACCATAGTTGATACCCTGTCCTAATGTGATGAACAGATTGCACTCTGGATGCTCAGCAACGATCTTCTTAGCCATCTCATCGGTAGCCTTTAAGAAGCTTTCTGCATTTGCTGCATAATCCTTTAACTGCTCGATCTTCTCTTTCTTGCCGCCTACATAATAGGACATAACAACTGCCAGATAGATCATGCTGGTGAAGGAACGGGTCATGATTACGCTGTCCTCAGGAGTCTCTGGGGATAACAGCATGTAATCGTTGTATTTGGAGCTGTCTGGATCACAGGTGATCGCAAGGCTCTTAACGCCCGGATAGCTTCTTACTTTATCGATTGCCATACGAACCTCTGTTGTATAGCTCTTTCTTGTCATAGGAACAACCAGAACCTTCTTGCCGTTGCCTACATAAGTCTCTGGGAAATAGTACAGCTCAGAGCAGCACATTCCTTTTGCAGAAATACCTGTGCAGGTGGAGAATGCATGTGCGGAAGCCTGTGCTAAATACAGGGAAGTACCGCAGCCTGTAAAGATGACTTCGTCATATTTCTCAGCAAATGCCTCGTCCAGAGTTTTGAAAATAGTATCCAATGTATCATTGACTGCCTGGAAAGAAACCGGCTGTCCATAAATCTCTTTATATGTCAGTTCACTGTTTTTCATGATTATGCTCTCCTTTTATTTTACTTTTCCATCAGAACCAGCAAGACGGATGATTCTCTTCACATCTTCCTGTAAACGCTCATTTGCAAACTGGGACAGTTTCCAGGAATGACCCTGATGATTCAGTTCTTTTAATGCTTCCTCGTAGTGCTGTACATATTTGTAACGGATCTCAGTACCAAAGTTGATCTTCGCAACACCTAATTTGATGGCGTCTTTTACGATCTCATCCTTCATACCGGTACATCCGTGAAGAACTAATGGCATATCCGTAAACTCGCGAACCTTCTCTAATACCTCCAGATGGATATCCGGCTCGCCTTTATAATAACCATGAGCATTACCAATACCGATTGCTAAAGAATCTGGCTGGCAGAGAGATAAATATCTGCGAACCTCTTCAGGATCTACGATATTCTTATTCTCCATAACGGTACCTGCATCATCAAGACGAAGAAGCTCTCCGATCTCTGCCTCTACAGGAACGCCAAAGCACTTGGCTACCTTGATTACCTCGTTGGTCATTGCTGCATTCTCTTCGATCGGTTTTGTGGAACCATCGATCATTAAGGAAGTGAAGCCTAATTTCAGGGCCTCCATGCAGATATCAAAATCAGAGCCATGATCCAGATGGATCGCTACCGGTACAGAAACCTTGGACGCACACCATTTGCAGACATTTACAAACCAGTCATGTCCAGCGTAAGCACCAGTGGAAACGTAATGTGCTAAAATGATCGGGGATCTCAGATCCTCAGCAGCTTTACAAATTGCCCAGATAATGTCATAATTGCCACCCTGAGTGTTGATTGCCGGTACTGCGTAACCGTTCTTGGATGCCTCTAAGAGCATCTCTTTGCTTGTTGTTAACATAGACTTACTCCTCCTTTTATTATATGTACGCCCGAAACACCTCCGTGCATACATTTATCCTTTTACTGCACCTGCTACCAGACCCTTTACCATATACTTCTGGAAGAAGAAAAACAGGCACATGATTGGCAGAATACCTACTACAGAAATCGTATTTACCTTTGACCAGTCATAGGATAACTCCCCTAAGTAACGCAATGCTACGCCAGCCGAAAGTGTTCTCAACTGATCATTCTGAATCAGAGTAACCGCGTGAAGATAGTCATCCCAGGTCATTAAGAATGAGTAAATACCAACTGCAACCATGCCAGATTTTACTAAAGGCATGATTACCTGGAACAGTGTCTGGAATCTTCCTGCGCCGTCTACGGTCGCTGCTTCCTCTAATTCTCTCGGAATTCCATCAAAGAAGCTTGCCATCAATGTAATGGTAAATGGCAACATTGCTGCAGTTAATGCAAGAATCAGACCAGTTCTTGTATTGATCAAATGGATTTTTCCTAATAAGTCATACAAAGAAATCATACGGCTAACAATTGGAAACATCTGAGCGGATAAAAACGCTGCGACAATCCAGCGGTTCCAGGCTATTTTAAATCTCGAAAGTGCATATCCGGACATAATAGCAAGTATCAAAGTAATAGCTGCTGTCACACCAGATACAATAAAGTTATTTTTATAGTAGATAAAAAAGAAATTATCTTCTGTAAACAGAGAAATATAACTGTTTACATTCGGTGCCTCCGGGATCATTGTCGGTGGAAAACGGTAAGCCTCCATGTTTGTTTTAAAAGATGTCATTAAAACCCAGTAAAGTGGAAATAACAAAAATATCAGGATCACAGCCAGGACACTATATTGTAATACAGAAACTAATATTTTTTTCTTTTTTGTTCCCATGCTGACACCTCCTAATCCATATCAACTGCTTTGAAGATGCGATTATAAATAAAGACAACCACAATCATCAAAAGCATCCAGATGGTTGTAACTGCAGCGCCTGAACCTAAGTTGTTGGACACAAATGCCTCTCTGTAACTTAAGATAGCAAGAGTTGTGGTCGCATTATCAGGTCCGCCTCCAGTCATAGTCCAGAACAGTGGAAACTGTTTGAAGTTCTCAATAATCGACATGGATACTGTAATCTTAATGACGCTCATGATACTTGGTATCGTGATATAGAAGAATTTCTCCGTGCTAGTAGCACCATCAATGGTAGCAGCTTCCAGAAGTTCTAGCGGAACATTGGTCAGTCCTGAAACTAACAACAATGTAGTCAGTGGAATCTGCTTCCACAATGCTGCAATTCCGATTCCTAGCATCGCCAGTTTTGGATCATTTAAAATTGCAAAATCTGTTACCTTTCCTCCAGTACATATGGAAATCAGATACTTTAACAATCCGTACTGTGGCTGATACAGCCACATCCAGATCAGACCTGAAATGATGGTTGGCACAACCCATGGTGCCATCATGATACTTCTGACAAATCTGCTGAAGCGGATATCCGCATTTAAGATCAAAGCAAGTGCCATACCCAGGACAAACTGTGCAATTACAACTACTGTCACAAATACCAGCGTATGTGCCACTGCCATTCCCAACTTTCCATTCTGGAACAGTTTAATGTAGTTTGCAAAATTGTTCCACTGTCCAGGAGTACCGGAAATAATGTTCTTCACTTTATAACTCAGAAAACTTTTTACTACCGAATCCGCCACTGGAATCAGAATGAAAATAACTGTGATCAAAACGGACGGGAGCAAAAGTGCTCCCGCGAACATTCGATCATTCCGTTCCTTGGCAGTCATATGGAAGGTTCCAACACTTGCTTTCTTTCCCATAGATCTACCTACCCCAATATTTTCTTAAAAATCACTATTTCATCAGTTATTACTGCTCAATTACTGCCTTTGCTGCCTTTTCAAAGTTAGCAATTGCTGTATCTACATCGGTACCGCTTACGGTAACTGCCTGTGCTAAGGTACACAGTTCTAGATTCAGATCAGATAATGTAGGGATAAAGGTTACAGGTTTTACATTACTTACAGAACCGGCTGCACCTGCCAGAATGGTGGAATCCTTAACAACTGCCAGATTCTCCATAGACTGTCTGGATGGATATGCAGGAGTTACATCCTCAAAGTACTGGGAGATTTTCTCCTCAGACATGATATAATCAACCAGTTTTGCAGTAGCTGCTTTTCTTGCATCGTCATTATCTACAACCATTAAAGTACCAGCCTGAAGAACAGATGCGCCTTCACCATTGCCACCCTTTAAAGGAGCTGCAGAAGCAATGAAATCAGCGGCGTCCGGATTAATGGATTTTACACCATTAAAGCCCCAGGACTGATCATAGTACATTGCTAACTGACCTAATGCGAATAAGTTTCTTAAATCTTTTAACTTGCTGTTTTCCGGGTTATATCCTTTGTCATGCAGTTCTTTCCACATGGTAACAGCCTCTTTGAAACCATCATCAATTGCCAGATTGCCATCTGCATCCAGAACAGTTCCACCAAAGTTATATACAGAAGAAGTTAAGCATGCACCTGATACTGGTACAGAAGCCGTTGTTAAACCAAATGGATATACCTGGTTGCCATCATCTGTTTTCAATTCTGCCAGCTTCGGAGCAATCTCTAACATCTCTTCATAAGTTGTAGGAGGTGTATTCGGATCCAATCCGGCTTTCTCAAACAGATCTTTGTTGTAATACAGCAAGAATGGAGAAACGTACATCGGTACGCCATATGCCTCGCCATCGATAGAGCATGCATTCAGGATATTTGGATATACGTCAGATAACAGATCCTGGCTTAATACATCTTTGACTGGAGCTGCAAGTCCAGCTTCCACCATCGTTGGAATCCAGTCCATCTCGCCATACATCAGGTCGATCTTGTCCCCGCCACCTGCCATGTTGATAACCGTGTTCACGATCTCGCCATACGGAGCGGTTACCAACTCTACAGTGATGTTTGGGTTTTCCTTCTTAAACTCATCTAACAGCTGATTCCAGTAAACATCATATCCTGCTTCCAAAAGCGCATAGTTTGCAAACTTGATGGTCACCGGCTCTGTGACCTCTGCTTCTGTCGCTGCTGTTGTTTCTGCCGCTGCTGCCGCGGTAGTCTCTGCTGCAGGAGCTGCTGTTGTCTCTGCCGGTTTACTTCCTCCTGAACATGCTGTTGTCGCTACCATAGCTGTCGCCATTGTCACTGCCAACATTCTTTTCTTCATAGCTGATACCTTCCTCTCTTTTATTTCACACAGGTTTCCTGTGTTAGTTGCACCCATATATCCCCATATATTTTTCGTTACGTTTTTACTTTCCTATAGTGCTTTCTCTCTCGATCAATATGCTGTCATATTCCACGCTTTCCGGCTGTTCCCCGGCAACCATCTTCGTGATCATATCAATGGCGGTTTTTGCGATCTTTTTCTGATCCACCCGAACGGTTGTCATACTTGGTGAACAAAAGCGACTGATACTGGAATCATCGAATCCCACCACCTTTACATCCTCAGGCACCCGGTATCCGCTCTGAATTACCGCCATCATAGCCGTGTGACTAATAGAATCGTCTTTTCCGAAGATTCCGTCAATCTTCACCCCGCTTTGCAGTCTTTGTTTCACAGCTTCTAACATCTCTTCTTTGCTGTGGCAACCGCTGATTATAATCTCTGGCGTTGTATGAAGTCCATGTGCTTCTAGTGCATCAAAGAATCCTCTCAATCTCAAATCATCTGGCTTACTTGCATGTCCATTCTTGCTGATACGATCTGCAAAAACGATATGCCTGCATCCGCAATTGATCAGATGTTCCGTGGCCTTTCTCGCCCCCTGGTAAAGTCCGGTGCCGAGTAGAGCAACTTTTCCGGAGTATTCTTGTTTCTGCCACCTACGGAATACCACTACCGGGATTCCGGCTCTGGTAAACTGTTCCACATATTCTGCCGGAAAACTTCCGGAACTGACAATAATTCCATCATACTGACGACTGATAACCTGCGATACGAACTCCTGGGTGTTCCGATTTCCACAAAGAGAAATCAGATAGCCGGCGTCGTAAGCATATTGATCCATTTCGTTTACAATACTTGCAAAATATTCATTGGTAATATGATCCGCGATGAATAAAATCTGATTGCTGGGCATTCCTTTCAGCGCTCTCGCTACATTATTCGGTCGGTAATTTAATGCCCGCACCGCCTCTTCAACCCGTTCTCTCTTATCCTTCGCGACATACCTATTATTATTAATTACATAAGAAACAATGGTTTCACTGACTCCCGCCATTTTCGCCACATCTGCCCTGGTTACTTGTTTCTTTTTTTCTTCCATGGTAGGATTCCTCTATATCATTTATTCTTTATAACTGTTCTATATGATCTCAGTTACCTTGTATGTACACTCGTGTGTATGTTTAAATGATACCCTTTTTCTTATGTTTTGTCAATGTTCTTCTTTTCTTTTGAAAACCTTTTCGCAACATCCTATATCTCATGCAATGGATCTTCCATTGATCAGAAATCCTTATGCCTCGATGACCGGAATCTGTAACAGTCCGCAGATTTCTTTTAATTCTGCCGCCACATCATCCCAGACCAGACTGTAGTGATGTGGAACGCCTTCTGCAATGATCTGCTCGACCACCTGACGAACCGATTTTTCTATCTTCACATTCGCCATCACACCTCTGGTGTAACGATCCATGTCCACTGCTTCTCCCTTTAAAAGGAACAGCTTATACTGGCCATCTATGTTGCAGAATCTTGCGATCGTCACTTTACCAGGCTTTAATGCGCCCCAGAATGCAGTGCCCTGTCCGGCTAACGGATGGTTTCTCAGCAGTAATTCATATTTCGGATTCGCCAGAGATGGAGCTGCATTGCCACAGTGCCAGAAGGTCATGATATTCTTCTCTTCATCAATATTGATCATATCGGTAATGAAGGTTGGAAGTCCGGTCAGATAGTGTTCCGCGATCTGTGCGATCTCTGCATCCACATCTCCCTCGCATCCGATGTTCACATGATCATCTGCCAGTCTTCCAAGGACTGCACATGGAGTTGTATGAAGATTTCCCATCTCCGGCCAGCACTTGATGGTTGCAAAATCATAATTCTGCGCTGCCATCACTTCCTTTAAGGCCAGATAAAGTCTGGAATGATTCTCCAGATGTCCTTCTGGAAGGGTATCCATGTTGTAGGTTTCTTCCATCTTCTTCATGTCTGCCTGACACGCTTCGTCCGGAATCTGTGCCATCTTGTCAAATACTACCTTCAGATCTGTCTCTTCGATCTTGATCCCGAATGTCCGACGGATCAGCCCTTCGTCAAATGCACAGTTGTAAAATGCAGTTGGACGATATCCCAGCAGTCCAAGATTCGTGTACTTCATCGCCTTTACCGTATGATAAGCCATCACCAGTGCTTTTACTTTTCCTGCCGCCCGCTCATCATCCAGACTTCCATATACCGTATGGTAAGTCTTACCAAGTCTCCGCAATGATGCTGCATTCATGGTCATGGCACATAATGCGTTGGCATATAACCTGGTGTTCTTTTCAAATGGAACTTCGTATGGCGCCCACAGAATGATCGGCACATCCAGCATCTCTGTCAGGTAAGCCGCCGCATCATCCCCTGTAAACGCGCCGTACACCATCACCACCAGATCTACAGAATTCTCTTTGAACTGTTCCACGATCTCTTCCAGTGCCTGACTGGTGCATCCGATCTGGCTGGCCTTTACCACGTCCACTTCTGGTAGATTCTTCTCAAGCCACTCTCCATACTCCCGGTCTCGCTGTTCTGGAAGCTCCTTCGGCCATCGTCCGGAATAAGTCGTTACAAACCCCAGATGTAACTTTTTCTTCACAATCACGCCCCCCTTGTTTCGTTGAAGTGCTTAATTTTAAAAGCATAAACTCGTGTGTATATGGCTATATTATCATATACATACGAGTTGTCAATAGGTTTGCAGTTATTTTATCAATAATTTTTTGTTATGAATGTTTTTTCCAGAATCGTATATTCTTTCGCCTTATATTCCTCACCCGCCGCTTAGTGCTCCGCGCACTTGAAGTGGGGGAATGCTTATCTGCGTTCAATTTCTTTTTCAAATACCGGTAACACGGAACAGACACCACCGGAAGAGATGCCAGCCAGGCCATGCCATCCTGGATATAATAGGCATACACACCGATCAATGCCGGGCCGAAGGCAACGGTCAATGTTCTCATAAAAAACTGCAGGATTCCTGCGATCACTGCATATCTTGGATACCCAAGAGTCTGGATCGTAACTCTGTGAAGATACATCGGTGTCATCAGAAGCATACAGGCTACCAGCACATGGGTGTTGGAGCTGGCCACCGTAAATGCCATTTCATAAGCTTTTGGATCATTTGCAGATAAAAAGAGAGGGATCACATAGCCCTGCACTGCAAATACGATCACGATCATCAGGGCTGTCAGACCAATTCCGATGCCTGTGATCTGAACCAGCCCCTTCTTGATCCGGTCAAACCGGCCGGCCCCAAGATTCTGACCCACATAAACACTGACTCCCGTCTGGATTGCGATAATAATCGCCTCCAGAAGACCAAAAATCTTTCCACAAGCCGCAATTCCGGCTGTAAAATAAGAACCGATCTGGTTCGTATGCTTGGACACAAAGAAACCTCCCATGGAGATCACCAGACTGTTAAAAAACATTGGTGCCCATAAACCGGACAGCTCTTTTATCAATTTCCAATCCACCTTTAAATCCGAAACCCGCAGGCGGAAAACCGGCGTTTTTACCGCCGCCCACAGGGCAATTCCCATGGACACAAACTGGGCGATCCAGGTGGCGGCTGCCGCACCAGTCACTCCCCAGTGAAAAACCAGGACAAACATCAGATCCAGGACTACATTGACAATCGTGGAAATAGTCATAGACCAGAAGGTAATACTGCTGTTGCCATAGGCACGCAGCAGGCTGGCCGTAATATTGTAGACCAATCCGCAGGGAATCGTCAGGATAAAGATCACCAGATACCTTCTGGTCATATGGATCACATCAGGCTGAACGCTCAGCAGCCGCATGATATGTTCTGTCTGCCACAAAAGCACTGCCGTTACCGCGCTTCCAAGACCAATACTGATAAAAATACCATTGGCCACAATGCCGCGAAAGCCTTCTTCGTCATGATTGCCCACCCGGACAGAGCCAGAAATACTGAACGCATTGGAACAATCCCGCAAAAACGCATTGATCAGCCAGCATACCCAGCTGATACACCCCACGGCTGCCAGGGCATCCACTCCGACAAATTTTCCAACTACCACTGCGTCAACGATCGAATATAACTGCTGGAACAGATTGCCAAATACCAGTGGAAAAGAAAATGTCAAAATCATTTTCCAGGCTGTTCCCTCTGTCATATCCATGGCTGCTGCGCCTTTACTCTGCAATTTTCTCATGTTCTTTTTTCCTTTACATCCACATTCAAGTCGAACGTCCGTGAGACTTGGCGCGTGATTCTGGTCAGCGTAAGCTGA
>ERZ773156.1652-NODE-1652-length-10706-cov-6.35321_pt1 | contig 10706 bp, 5 predicted proteins | sample MGYA00511895_ERZ773156 | MGnify/ENA primary metagenome ERZ773156 (study PRJEB29015, sample SAMEA2737850) | human gut metagenome | biome: human gut; feature: human-associated habitat; material: faeces | place: China | collected 2012 ...
AATAAAATAATAAATATAAGTAAAGAAAAAAATATACCTTTAGAAGGGCATTGTCCTAAAATACAAGGAGTAGATTTATCACTTTATATTTATAGAGGGGTTAATGGGGATCATACTCAGCAGTCAGTTGGATCCCTTCAAGAAAAAATTCAAAATGGTATGTTTATAGAGATGCAACATAAATCAATGACATTAGAGAATATAAAATTTTTGATTGAAAATAATTTATATGAGCATTTTGCATTAGTAACAGATGATGTAATGGCAGATAAATTAGTTAAGGGGCATCTTGATGAGATTTTAAAGGAAGCCGTAAAGCTTGGAATGTCTATAGAGAATGCAATATATGCATCTACATATACGCCAGCTAGAAGAATGAATCTTTTAGATAGAGGAACAATTGCACCTGGAAAGCTAGCAGATTTTATATTGTTAGATAGTATAGAAGATTTTAATATATATGAAGTTTATAAAAATGGGGAAATGGTTTTTAATAGAGATAAGGGGTTAAAAGAAGAGTTTTTTGAAGATAAAAGCAAATTAGATTATAGATTTTATAATAGTATAGAATTAAATAATATTACTAAAGAAAGTTTAGAGGTTAAAGTACCAAATAAGTATAAAAATAAAGTAAATTGTAGAACTATGAAAGTCTTAAAGAATACTACTTTTACAGAAGAGGGAGAAGTAACTTTAAATGTTTATAATAATATTTTACAATGGGAAAAGAGTAGCTGTGCATTAATTGCTGTTTTTGAGAGATATGGTAAAAATAATAATATATCTTTTGGATTAGTAGAAGGAGAAATTATAAAAGAGGGAGCAATAGCAACTACTTGGGCTCATGATCATCATAACCTTATGGTAATGGGAAGAAATATTAGTGATATGACTATAGCGGCTAATGAGGTTATAAATTCTAGGGGAGGATATGTAGTCTCAAAAAATAATGAAGTAATTGCTAAATTAGAGTTACCAATAGGTGGAATAATCAGTGATGAACCTATTGAAATCATAGGAGAAAAGCTAGGGGAAGTTAGAAATGCCATGAGAGATTTAGGATATAATCATATGAATGAAATTATGTCATTTAGCACTTTATCTTTACCTGTTAGTCCTGCATTAAAGATAACAGATAAAGGGTTAATAGATGTTAAAAAAGGTAGTATTGTTTCTTTATTCAAAAAAGGTCTATATTAAGTGATTATTGATTTTTATTTAGTTAGCTTTAACTTAATTACGCAAAGTAATATAAAAGGAAAGTAAGGGGATGTATCGTAGTAGATATAGCCTCTTATTTTTAGCTATATTTTAGGTGGATTTTGGAGGGGATAATATGAGTAAAATAGTAACTTTAATAAAAAATGTTACAGTTATTACTATGAATGAACATAAAGAAATTATAGAAAATGGTTTAGTTGTTTTTGAAAAAAATAAAATAGTATATGTTGGAACTGATGTAAGGACAGAAGAAAAATTAAAAAGAAGTGGATATAAAGTTGAGGTAATAGATGGTGAAGAGGGAATATTAATGCCAGGTATGATAAACTGTCATACTCATGGGTCTATGGTTCCTTTTAGAAGTTTAGCTGACGATTGTAAGGATAGATTAAAGAGATATTTATTTCCCTTAGAACAAAGATTAGTTGATAAAGAATTGACTTATATAGGAGCAAAGTATGCTATAGCAGAAATGTTATTAGGTGGAGTAACTACCTTTTGTGATATGTATTATTTTGAAGATGAGGTAGCGAAAGCTGCTAAAGAATTAAATATGAGAGGAGTGCTTTGTGAGACAATAGTAGATTTTCCTTCGCCAGATTCAGAAAAGGCTTTTGGAGGTTTAGATTATTCCATAAAATTTATAGAAAAATGGAAAAATGATGATTTGATAACTCCAGGAATAGCTCCTCATGCACCTTATACAAATACAGAGGAATCATTAAAGGAAGCATATAAAATTAGTAAAAAATATGATGTTCCTATAACTATGCATTTAGCAGAAATGGACTATGAGTTAGAGGAATGTAAAGATAAATATAATCTTACCCCAGTTGCTTATTTAGATAAGCTTGGAATTTTAGACTCTAATTTTATAGCAGCCCATGCAGTTTTAGTTAATGAAGAAGATATAGAAATTCTAAGGAAGAATAATGTTAATATATCTCATAATATAGGAGCAAATTCTAAAGGAGCTAAAGGAATAGCACCAATATTAAAGATGAGAGAAAAAGGAATAAATATTGGGCTTGGAACAGATGGTCCTATGAGTGGAAATACTTTAGATATATTAAGCCAGATGTCACAAGTAGGAAAAATTCATAAATTATTTAATAAAGATAGAACTTTACTACCATCAATAGATTTAATAGAAATGGGAACCATAGGTGGAGCTAAAGTTTTAGGAATTGATAAAGAAGTTGGATCTATAGAGATTGGTAAGAAAGCTGATTTAACTTTAATAGAAACAAAATCAGTAAATATGCAACCTATATATGATTATTATGCAACAATAGTATATTCTGCTAATTCTAGCAATGTAGAATTAGTAGTTGTTGATGGTAAGATTGTTGTTAAGGATAAAAAATTAGTAAGTGCTAGCTTTTCTGAAGTAAGAAAAGATTTACTAAGTTTAACAGAGAAAATAAAGAAAATTTCTAAAGAACTTTAGGGGTTTATATAATAAGAAAGCTTAATTAAACTTAATAAAATAAAAACACATTGAGTTTTTCAATGTGTTTTTTTAGTTATAATTTTTATTATTTACTACTGAATAAATAATTTATAATGATAAATTATTTTGCAATAGTTAAAAAGTTTTTATGACTTTATCATGAATTTACTTGATGGTATTATTATACATATAAGTTAAAATAAGTAAAATAGCTTATATGTATATTTAAAAAGGGGGGAAATTAATATGCAATCATTTAACAAAAGGGGGACAGCTTTAGGAGCAGCAATTGCATTTGCTTTAACATTAGCGCCTACCTTAGTAATGGCTGAAACAAGACAAATTCCTGAATCTGAAACAGTAAATGTTGGATTCATAAAAGATGGAGAGAGATCAACAATATTCAATCAAAACTGGAAGTTTTTTAAAGGAGATCCTTCTGGTGCTGAAGGGGTAGACTTTGATGATTCTTCATGGAGAGGACTAAACTTACCTCATGATTGGAGTATTGAAGGAGATTTTACTGTTGAAGGGGAAGCTGAAAGTGGATTCTTATTAGGAGGAACTGGATGGTATCGTAAAGCCTTTGTAGTTCCTGAAAAGTATAATGGTAAGGATTTTACATTAAACTTTGATGGAGTATATATGAATGCTGAAGTATATGTAAATGGTAAAAAGGTTGGTGAGCATAATTATGGATATACTTTTTTTGCCTTTGATATTACTGAAGCTTTAACATGTGATGGACAAACTGAAAATATAATTGCTGTTAAGGTATCTAATCCAGTGCCAACTAGTAGATGGTATTCTGGAAGTGGAATTTATCGTGATGTAACTTTAAATGTAACAGACTCTATTCATGTTGCCCATTCAGGAACAACAGTTACTACTCCAAAACTTGAAGAGCAAAAAGGTGGAGATGTAGATGTAGCTATTGAGACAATTATTGAAAACGAGTCTAAAGACAATTCTATGGTTACTGTAAAAAGTACAGTAGTAAATTCTAAGGGAGAAGAAGTTAGCGAGTCAGTAATAAATGAACAGAGTATAGGAGCTAATGAAAGTTATACTTTCAATCAAACTGTTATTGTAAATAATCCAGATTTATGGTCAGTTGATAATCCAAATATGTATAAGGTAAAAAGTGAAGTATTAGTAGATGGAAATGTTATAGATACTTATTTTACTGATTTTGGTTTTAGATATTATAATTTTAACAAAGATACTGGATTCTCTTTAAATGGAGAAAATATGAAATTAAAAGGTGTTTGTATGCACCATGACCAAGGGGCTTTAGGAGCGGCATCTTATTATCGTGCAGTAGAACGTCAAATGGAGAAAATGAAGGAAATGGGAGTAAATGCAATCCGTGTTTCTCATAACCCTGCTAGTGAAATGTTATTAGAAATTTGTAATCGTTTAGGCTTGTTAGTTATTAATGAAGCATTTGACACATGGACAAATCCAAAGAACGGAAATGTAAATGACTTTTCTAAGTATTTTAATGAAGTAATAGGAGAAGATAATGAAATTTTAAATGGTTCTCCAGAAATGACATGGGGAGAGTTTGAAGCTAGATCTATGGTTAAAAACTCTAAGAATAACCCATCTATAATAATGTGGTCAATAGGTAATGAGATATTAGAAGGAATTAGTGGAAGTGCATCTAATTATACTAACGTAGCTCAAAATATAATAGATTGGATTAAGGATGAGGATGAAACAAGACATGTTACTATAGGTGATAATAGAACTAAAAATGGAGATAGAACAGCAGAGGCCATTTCAGAGGTGGTTGATGACAATGGTGGATTAGTTGGATTTAACTATGCAAATGAAGCACAGGTTGCACAACAAAGAGCAAACCATCCAGATTGGACATTATATGCTTCTGAAACTAGTAGTGCAGTGCATACTAGAGGATATTATAAAACAAAGGGAATAGATTATAGTAATCATCGTATTTCAGAGTATGATAATAATCAAACAAGAGTTGGTTGGGGACATTCAGCTAGTGATGCTTGGAAGTTTGTAATCAAAAATGATTATAATGCTGGAGAATTTGTTTGGACAGGATTTGACTATATAGGAGAACCTACTCCTTGGAATGGTACTGGTACAGGTGCAGTTGGTGGAGGAAATGGAGCAGCTCCAAAATCAAGTTACTTTGGTATAGTTGATACTGCAGGATTTGAAAAAGATATTTATTATTTATATCAAAGTCAATGGAATGATGATGTAAATACATTACATGTACTTCCAACATGGAACAGAGAAGATATAGTTATAGAAAATGGGAATGTTGAAGTAAACGTATTTACTGATGCTCACAAAGTTGAATTATATTTAAATGATGAAAAGATTGGGGAGCAAACTTCAACTGAGCATACAACTGATGCAGGATATAAATACTATACTTTTGGAAATGATTCATTATATCCAGTCTTTAATGTTCCTTATAAAGAGGGGACATTAACTGCTAAGGCATATGACAAAGAAGGAAATGAAATCACAAATACAGAGGGAAGAAATACAGTAAAAACAACTGGGGAGGCTTCTACTGTAAGATTAAGTGTAGATAGAGACACTATTGATTCAGATGGATATGATTTATCTTATATTACTGTAGATATTGTTGATGAAAATGGCAATATAGTTCAAAATGCAGAGAATAGATTAAATTTTGAGTTAGAAGGGAATGGAAAGATTGTAGGTGTTGATAATGGAGATCAAACTGATACAGATTCTTATAAACCTACAAGTGATACAGAAGCTTCTAGAAAAGCATTAAGTGGTAAGGCCTTAGTAATAGTTCAATCAACTAAGGATGCTGGAAATATAAGATTAAATGTTTCAGGTGAGGGATTACAATCTCAATCTATAGAAATTAATACTGTAAATAATGCTGGAGAAGATAAGTTCTTAGAATCTTATGAAATAGTTAAAGATTACTATGTTAACTTAAATGAAAAGCCAGAGTTACCAAGTACAGTAGAAGGAAGATATAGTGATGGAACAACTGAGACTTTTAATATTTCATGGAATGATTATGATGAATCACAATTAAATACTCCTCAAGTATTTAAGATAAATGGTAAATTAGAAGGAACAGATGTGGCTGTAAATGTAAATGTCCATGTAATTGGTGATGTGGTTTCAATGGAAAATTACTCAACATTTACTTATGCTGGACAAACTCCTACACTTCCTAAAACTGTTAAAGGATATTTAGCTGATGGAAATGAAAGTGAAGAGTTTAAAGTGGATTGGAATTTAGAAGGAGTAGATTTTTCTAAGCCTAATACAACAGTTGAAGTTTTAGGAGAAGTATCCTTATTAGGTAAGACATATACTGTTACTTCAACAGTACGTGTAGTTGAAGCTTTAAAAGCTGCTACTAACTTAGCTATAAATAATTCTTCTAACAAAGATGTTCCTGCTTTAAGCCAAAGTTGCGTTTCTACAGCTGATAACTTAAATTCTATTAATAATGGAATAACTAATAATAGTTCAAATACAGGAGAACGTTGGACAAACTGGAATGAAAGAAATTTAACTGTAAATGGTGAACCTAAAGGGGCATATGTTCAATTAGATTGGAAAAATAAATATAATATAGATAGATTAGATTTATGGTTATTTACCGATAATATTTATGGAAGAATTCCTAAAAAGGTAGAAATAAGTTATAAAAATGAAGCTGGTGAATATGAGGTAGTTTCTCATTCAAACACAACAGAGGTATCATACCTTGCTGGAGAAACAACTTATTTCTTAGATAAAGTAATAAATACTGATAGTATTCGTGTTTATATGCAACAACCTGAAGTAGGTAAGTGTATTGGATTATCAGAAGTTGCTGTATATGAGTATGTACAGCAAGTAAGTGCTAATGAAGGTAATAAATTATCTGAAATAAAATTAGATGGAGAAGCCTTAGAAGGATTTAATTCTGATACTAATGAATACACAGTTAATTTAAAAGAATTACCTAAAACTGTAGAAGCTTCAGGGGAAGAAAATGTGGCTGTAACTATATTACCAGTTTATAATAATAAATCAATAATCATTGCTCGTTCAGAATCTGGTGCTAAAAACATCTATACTGTAAATTATGTATTAGAGAATCTGAAGGGTCAGCAGATATTAATGAGGATGGTTCTATAAACGTAGGAGATTTATCCATAGTATCTAAATATCAAGGAGAGGTTATATCAGGAAATGCTTTAAGTGAAAAATCTGATATAAACAAAGATGGAGTAGTAGATAAAGCTGATATCCAAATAGTTATGGATAAGATCTTAGGAGAATAATCTTTTAAATAAAAAATAAGTTGTATAAAAGGGGCGTGTATCAAAGTATAATAATAAAACTTACTTTGATACACGTCTATTTTTATTGATTGCTAAAGGGTGAAAACTTCTAAGTAGATTAACTACAAGGTTTCCATAGTTAATGAAATAAATTCTCTTGCAAAGTTATTTATGTCATTTTTCATTCTCTTTACTTCTGAGATAGTTAAATCTCTATCCTCCTTAGAAGCTGCTACTGCGGATCCATAGGCATTTTCTCCTTTATTAGGTCTTTTTAGAGAGTAGATTAAATTTTCTATAGAATTTTTTAAGCTTGGAGCCTTTTCCATAAGGTATTTAGCTTTGTTTATATCTCTTATACCTTCTTTTAATTTTTCTAATCTAGGAGTAGAGTAAAAGGTTTTACCTATGCTATCCTTTTCTGCTGGGTATATAAGAAAAGGGTCTCCAGGTTCCCAATATTTATAAGAAACATTTTTTAAAGGATTTTCAACCCAACCATCCCATGACCAACGTAAAAAGCCATTGGTGTTTTGGCATAGGGAATACCACATAGTAAAAGCACCTTCTGAAGGGTCACTTATTGTGAAACTACTTGGATAATCTCCAGTACAGGTGTATATTGTAGTTAATAATCCAAGTTCTTGTCTATGTTTAGCCATATTTTTCATATCATCAGAATTATGATTTATATGGGATAATCCAATTGATATATCATCTATTCTATCTAAGAGAGAGTAGTCATTTCCACTTTCATAATTCATGGCAGAAGAGATTTTAAAATGCTCATAAGAGTTATTTGTTATACTTTCAATTAAATCAACACAAGCTTTTAAATCATCTATACTTCTTTCATCCATTGAAATATAAGTTATGTTAAACCAACCTTTTTCTTCAAGGTGAGACATAAATGAAGTTAAAAATTGTGTCCAAATGTTTATCCAAAGATCACTACCAGGGTTTGGATTTATGGCTTCTTCTTTATTAGTAGCTTCATTAAAGTACTGAATTCTATTATCCCAAGGGACAATACTATAACACTTTATTTGGCCAAAGCTCTTTTCAGGATCTAGAATTCCTAAGTCTATATTAAGTTGAATCCACTTATCAAAGTGAGAGTAGTCAAATTCAAAGGTGCCATAGGAGTTTTTTCTCCACTTAATCATTGAAGGGTCACTATCATAAGATTGATGATTCCAAGCTTCATGAACTATAGTGGCTATAACACCACATCCTCCCATATCTCTATATTCTTTAAGATTCTCTCTTAAATATTTAAAATGCTTTTCTGTAAATAAATCTTCTTTGGATATTTTATAATACCTTGCTATGGTGTAAGGATGTTGCCAAAACTCAATTTGAGTATTTGTTTCCCTTGGAAGAGGTTGTACTAAGTTTAAAACTTCAAAGGAATAATCAAAAGTATAGGCTTTTTCTAATTCATCAGCAGTGACCTCAATAGAACCATTATAAATTCCAGGTTTTGCATTCCTAGGAATCTTTATATTAATCCAAGCAGAGGCTATTTTATTTTTTTCTATATTTAGTGAAATAGAATTATGAATAATATCTGGGAAAGGTTCAAGGGGAGCAGAAGGATTACTACGTCCTATATTAGCTAAGGTTTCTTTAAGCCAAGAAATCTTAATATTATTTGAAGAGATTAAATCCCCATTTTCATTTATAAAGTCACTTGAAGAAAGGGTAACATTATTAACAGGAGAGGAGTTTGTCCACATAACAATTTTAGAGTTAAGTTCATCTCCTATCCAAGCTACCTCATTCCAAGTATTTAAGTTTAATTTCTTTATTTCATCATAATCCTTTTGAAGATAATGAAAGTCAGTAGAGCCAATAGAAGCACTAAGAATAGTATCTTTTTTCATAAAATAAACCTTCCTTATTTTTCTAAAAATTAGTAATAAATACATTATAAGATAGAAGTTTTAAAAATAGAACATTTAAAAAAAGTCTATTGTTAAAAGATTAGATAAAGAAGAAAAAAAGTGGACAAATAAAATTATCCACTTTAAGCTAAGTCTATTATAATATTTCTAATACTTCTACAGTATAGTTTCCACCAGGAGCTTCAACTTCTACTACATCTCCAACCTTTTTACCCATTAGGGCCTTTCCTAAATCTGATTCTATGCTTATACACATGTTTTCTAAATCTAAATCCATAGTTGTAACTAAAGTAACAACATCCTCATCATCATATTCAACAAATTTTATTCTAGCTTTGCTGTTAAGACCTAGTGTAGATTTATCATTACTTTCTTCATCAACTATTATTGCTGTTGAAATCATAGTTAAAAGGTATTGTATTCTATTATCATTTTCTCTATAGTTTCTACAAGCTTCCTTATACTCAGCGTTTTCTGATCTATCCCCATGGGCTGCCGCCTCAAGTTTCTCTTTCGCAATCTTTGCTCTAACAACAGACATTCTATAGTCTAACTCTTCTCTTAACTTTCTAACGTTTTCCTCTGTCAAATAATTGTTCATAATAAGATCTCCCTTACCTCTTAATTCTTTATTTTATCATTATACAACATCTACATAAATTTTAAAGATGTTAAGTAGGAAATAGGAGAGTATTTATAGAGTTTTATATTTATCTAAAGGAGAAAATATAGCTTTTTATGCTTTAGTGACGGAGTTGTGACGGACTTGTGACGGACTTTGAGCCAGAGTTTTCTTAGTGATACCAAGGGTTTTGACGGAAGTGACGGACTTTTTTTACTTCTATATAATAGGGGAAATAAAAAATAGTATAAAAAAAGATACATTTATTAAATACCCTATATATAGTGAGTGAAAAATAGCTAAAGTCTGGCAAAGTCTGGCTAAAGCTAGTCATATCAATGCTTTAGAGTGTGACGGACTTTTTGAAAGTCCGTCATAAACTTGTGAAAGTAAGTCAAAAAAACATTGAAAGTTCAATTTAGAGGTGAATAAGAGAGTTTAATACTATTATTTAATAGGTATAATTAACAATTTTGTTATACATTAAGGAGAAAATAGATATAAAATATAAGTAAAAGGTAGAAAAGAAAAGGAAGAATATGATATGAAAAAGGGAATTTGGGTAACTATTTCAATTTTAAGTTTAGGAGTTTTTTTAGCTTTATCATTTTTTATTATTGCTAAGAAGGAAATAAAGGATTATAAAAACATAGGGATTGATCTTACTTATGATGAAAGGGTTAAAGAACCTATTGAAGAACTCTTAGTTAAGTTTGTTGATTTTGATTATTCTAAAGAAGAGGTTAATTGTGAGGAGATAATTTCTAATAAGGAAGTTGCAGCGACATATAATTTAACTTTTAATTCTACACTTAAGTATAATTTAGAAAGTGAATTGAAGATGTCAAAGGTTTCTATAAAAAGTATTGTAAAAGAGCCTGATAATGAATATAGGGTAAAATTTCATAGAGAATTTGAGATAAAGTTTGACAAAAATAGTGATACCATATCAAGTGGAATGGATGATTATACAGCCTATATAGTTGAAAAGAATGGAGAGTTTTATATAGATAAAATTCTTAATGATGTTGATTTTAACCAGTTTAAAAATAGTAAGAGTAAAATAACTAAATTATTTAAATCAGAGGAAGAGCTTTTTAATGAAGCAATGAAATCTGAAATAGAAGCTAGAAGGAATTATGAGGAATACCTTAAAAATTTATAATTAAAAAATCTAAATAAAATAATTG
>ERZ773156.1659-NODE-1659-length-10634-cov-3.76151_pt1 | contig 10634 bp, 10 predicted proteins | sample MGYA00511895_ERZ773156 | MGnify/ENA primary metagenome ERZ773156 (study PRJEB29015, sample SAMEA2737850) | human gut metagenome | biome: human gut; feature: human-associated habitat; material: faeces | place: China | collected 2012 ...
AAGGAGGAAAAATTTATGAAAAAATTATTTTGTGCAGTTATGCTATTACTTATGGGGATTGTTGGAAGTGTAAGTTTTGCCAAGGAAAATAAAACTCTTTATGTGGGTACTAATGCTGAATTTCAACCATTTGAATATCTTGAAAATGGTAAAATAGTTGGATTTGATGTAGAACTTATGGAAGAAATTGCAAAATTAATTGGAAAGGATATTGAATGGAAAAATATAGCTTTTGATGGACTGCTTCCAGCTCTCCAAGCTAAAAAATTAGATGTAATTATAGCAGGAATGACAGCTACTGAAGAAAGAAAAAAATTCGTTAACTTTTCACAAACTTATTACACATCTAATCAAATGATTTTAATCAATAAAGAAAATCCTGTTGTTGAATCATTTGACAAGCTTGCTGGATATAGTGTAGGAGTTATTCTTGGGTATACAGGAGATATTGCTGTAAGTGCAATAGAAGGAGTCAAAGTTCAAAGATACAATGGAGCAGCTGAAGCAATAATGGCTCTTAAAGCAAAAAAAGTAGATGCTGTAGTTTTAGATTCTGAACCAGCTAAAAATTATGCTAAACAAAACAACGAGCTAGGACTTATTAATACAGATGTAGCTAAAGAAGAATATGCAATAGCTGTTGGAAAAGATAATAAAGCTCTTGCTGATGAAATAGATAAAGCTCTTAAAGTACTTAATGAAAATGGAACTTATGATAAACTTATTCAAAAATATTTTGGTGATAAATAAACTTAAAAATAGATTATTTTAAAACTTAAGGGAGGCATTAAAATGAAAGAAAAAGTTGTTTTAGCATATTCAGGGGGATTAGATACTTCTGTTATCATTCCATGGTTAAAGGAAAATTATAATTTTGATGTTATAGGTGTAGCAGTAGATGTTGGACAAAAAGATGATTTTGCAGCAGTCGAGAAAAAAGCTTTACAGATAGGAGCATCTAAATTTTATGCTGCTGATAAAAAAGAGGAATTGGTTAATGATTTCATAATTCCTATGCTTAAATCAGGAGCTAAGTATGAAGGAACATATCTATTAGGAACATCTATAGCCAGACCTGTAATAGCCAAGGCACTTGTTGAAATAGCTCAAAAGGAAGGAGCTGCTTACATAGTTCATGGTGCTACTGGAAAAGGTAATGATCAGGTGAGATTTGAACTAGGAATTAAAGCCCTTGCACCAAATATGAAAGTTATTGCTCCATGGCGTATCTGGGATATCAAATCTCGTAAACAGGAAATTGAATATTTAAAATCTCATGGAATAGAACTTCCATTTAAAGAAAATACTTCTTACAGCAGAGATGAGAACCTATTTCATATAAGCCATGAAGGTCTTGAACTTGAAAGTCCTCACAATGCTCCTGACTACAATCATGTACTGCAATGGGTTCTTCCTTTAGAAAAAACAAGCGATACTCCTGAGTGTATATCTATAGATTTTGAAAAAGGTGTGCCTGTAAAACTTAATGGAAAATCTATGTCAGCTCTTGAAATTATCAATTCTTTAAATGAGATAGGAGCAAAGCATGGAGTAGGAGTTATAGACCTTGTTGAAAATCGTCTTGTTGGAATGAAATCTCGTGGAGTATATGAAACTCCTGGTGGAACTATACTTTATTTTGCTCATGAAGAACTTGAAAGATTATGTATGGACAGAGAATCTCTTCAAGCAAAAATGAAGCTTTCTAATGATATGGCAAAATTAATATACAATGGTCAATGGTTTACTAGATATAGAAAAGCTTTGTCAGCCTTTGTTGAAGAAACTCAAGAATTCATAACTGGAACTGTAAATCTTAAACTTTATAAAGGTAATATCCTGCTAAATGGTATGGATTCTAAATACTCTTTATATTCTGAAGAATTTTCTACATTTGATGAAGATACTGTATATAATCAAAAAGATGCTGAAGGATTTATCAACCTTTTTGGACTTCCTATCAAAATTGAAGCTCTTTTAAGAAATAAATAATCTATAAAAAAGAGGATAGGTAAACAATCGTTCACTTATCCTCTTTTGCTATTCATCTATGATATCCAGTTTATATTTTCAAAATCAGTATTTTATTTTTATTGTTTCAAACTCTTATTTTACTTGATAAATCTCCCTACTACTTCTGTATGAGCAGTACCTGGAAACATATCTACAGGCTGTACTTTTTCCAAAGTATATCCCTCCCTGCTGAGTATCTCTGCATCTCTTGCAAAAGTAGATGGATTACATGATATATATACAATCTCTTTTATATTGCTCTCAGCTACCTTTAATAGACTGCTTTCTTCGATTCCCTTTCTAGGTGGGTCAAAAATAATTGCATCTACCTTCTCTCCTTTTTTTATAAGTTCAGGTAGCTTATCTTCAACAGCTCCATTTATAAATTCTATATTACTTATTCCATTTTCTTTAGCTGTTTTTATTCCGTCATTAGTTGCAGATTGTACCAGTTCTATTGCAAATACTTTTTTAGCTTTTTTAGAAAGTATCATTGCAAGAGTTCCAGTTCCAGAATAAGCATCTACTACATTTTTATTTTCAATGTCTTTAAAATAATTTACTGCTGTATTATATAATTTCTTAGTTTGAGGAAGATTTATTTGGAAAAAAGAAAGTGGTGAAATATTAAAACTTATTCCATCAATTTCTTCTGTTATAGTTTTTTCTCCCCATATAAATACATTTTTCTCTCCTAAAGCAACATTAGTTCTCTTAGGATTCAAAGAGATATAAATAGATTTTATTTCATTTATTTTATTTTTAAGTTCCATAAGTATATCTTTATACCTTTTTTCAACTTTTACTGCATTTATAATAAGCACTAGCATTGCTTCATTCTTAGAGTTTGTTCTTACCATTACATTTCTCAGTATTCCTTTATGCTCATTTTCATCATATACAGAAACTTTCTCTCTATTTAATATACTTTTCAGTTCTTTTATTATTTTATTTCCAAGCCTTGAATTAAGTATATTCTCTTCTACTTCAAAAACATCATGGGATTTTCTCTTAAAAAAACCACTTATAATTTCTCCTTTTGATTTTCTAAAAGGTTCTATTATTTTATTTCTGTAATGATATGGATCTTCACTTCCAATTACATCTGCCACTGATATATTATCCATTTTACCTATTTTTTTTAGAACATCTTCAACCATAAGTTTTTTATATTTCAATTGAGCATCATATTTAAGCATTCCAAAATCACACCCTTGAAAATCCTCAAAAGATATTTTATTGATGTCCTCTACTCTCTCTTCTCCTGCTGAAATTATTTCCTCAATTAATCCTCTGGCATAAGTTTTTTTCACAGAAATTATTTTTACCTTTAATACATCTCCAGGAACAGACATAGGAACAAATACTGCAAAATCATTATAGTATCCTAATCCCTCTCCTCCATTAACTATTTTATCTACCTTAAGTTCAATTATTTCAAACTTTTTTACCATTTTTCCTCCAAAACACCATTCTTATTCTTCAATCTGGAAGAATTTTATGCTGTTAGATATTTCCATCTTATTTTTACTTCTCATTTCTTTTCCTATTTTTTCTAAATCTACTTTAGAATCATACTCTATAATTTTTTTATCCAGATCTTTCTCTATTGCTTCTAAAGTTTTCCTGTCAGTATTTATTGCCATTTCCAATTTTGATATTTTTATCAAAAACATTCCATGTATAAGCCACACTACAACTATAGTAATAAGTACACTAAAAAAAGTCTTTCTCACCTTTACCCTATCCTTTCAACTACTCTCAATTTTGAAGAGTGAGCTCTATTATTGAATTCTACTTCATTTCCCTCTGGAATTATAGGTTTCTTAGTTATCAGCTTAACTTTAGCTTTACCCCCACAGACACATATAGGAAGTCCTGGTGGGCATTTACAAGCAGTTGCTAAATCTTTAAATTTAGTTTTTACAAGTCTGTCTTCAAGTGAGTGGAAAGTTATTATTCCTAATCTCCCCCCTATCTTCAGAGAATCTACAGCCTTATCTATAGCTTTTTCTAATACTTCTAGTTCTCTATTTACCTCTATTCTAATAGCTTGAAATGTTTTCTTGGCAGGGTGTTTGGCTGCTCTTTCTGGATAAGCCCTTTTTATTATAGCCACAAGTTCTCCAGTAGTTTCTATTTTTTTTATCTCTCTTGCTTCACAGATAAACTTAGCTATTCTTCTTGAATTTCTCTCTTCTCCATATTCAAATAATATTTTCATAAGAGCTTCTTCGCTGTATTCATTAACTACTTCATAAGCAGACAAAGAATTATTCTGATTCATTCTCATATCTAATTTTGTATCATATCTATAGGAAAAACCTCTTTCTGGATCATCTAATTGTGTAGATGAAACTCCAATATCCATAAGAATCCCATCTATCTTATCATATCCTGCCATATATATAACTGTATCCAGATTTTCAAAGTTATTTTTAAAAACTTGCCATTTATTTCCATATTTTTCCAATCTTTTTTTAGCAAAATCTATTGCCTGCTGATCTTGATCTATAGAGATAAGCCTTCCTTTTTCAGAAAGCTCCTTTAGTATTCCCTCAGAGTGACCTCCTCCCCCCAATGTACAGTCAAGATAGATACCATCTTTATTTATAACAAGGTTATCAATACTTTCTCTATATAAGACAGGTATATGATACTCACTTATAATTTCTTCCACTCTATAATCAACTCCTGTTTTATTATTTTTAAAATTACAAAAATGTGGGTAACCAAAAAGAAAGTTACCCACATTTAATTAAAGCAGTATTGCAAAAACTACTCTTCTTACTATTCCAAAAAAGATATATGCTATTATAGGTGCTATATCCAGTCTGAAATTTCCCATTGGCAGCAACACTCTAAAAGGTTTCAGAATAGGTTCAGTCAGATTATAAACCAACTCTGTAAATCCGTTTGCTGAACCTGGGGCAAGCCATGAAAGTATTACTCTTATTAATATAAGAGTATTTATAACAGTTATTAATAAATCAAAAATTCTAATGAACATATACATAAATAAACACTCCTTTTTCTTAAATTAAACATTATTTTATTTTGAATTCATAAAATAGTGCTTAGCTTTTGATGTGTATTCCCAACCAGACCATAAAGTCAAAATTATAGGTATAAGCATAAGATAGTAATTATACCATTGATTCCCTACTACAATCATTATTAGAATAACTATCATCTGGCTTGTTGTCTTATATTTTCCAAGTTTTCCTGCTGGAATAACCTCACCTTTAGCAGCAGCAAGCATTCTTATTCCACTTATAAGAAATTCCCTTGCTATTACTATTATGGACATCCAAGCTGGAATATATCTTAATTCAACAAAAAGTACTAAAGCTGAAATAACCAGTATCTTATCTGCTAATGGATCCATAAGTTTTCCAAAGTCAGTCACTAGATTATATTTTCTAGCTAAATATCCATCAAAAAAATCTGTCAATGAAGCCACTACAAATAATGCAAAAGCTATCATTCTATATACAAAACCTTCAGCATTTGATTCCTGAAGAAAATATATGAAAGGTACAGCCAATACTAATCTTATAAAAGTTAACTTATTAGGTAAGTTCATAATTTGACATCCTCCATAGAATTTATTATTTACTGCTCATTTTCAACTATTGGCCCTATAAAATCGTAATCAAAATTCTGTTCCAACTTAACTTTGACTATTTCTCCAGGTTTTGCTGTTCCATCATTTGTAAGAACTTTACCATCTATCTCAAGAGCCTGCCCTTTTGTCCTTCCTTCCAATAAATATTCACTTTCAGTAGAAACACCATCTATCATTACTTCTACAATTTTTCCTAGCATATTCCTGTTTTTATTTTCAGCAATTTTAGTTTGAAGATTTGTTATCTCTATCCATCTTTTTTCTTTTATTTCCTCTGGAACTTGATTTTCCATATCATAAGCTTTTGTATCTTCTTCTCTTGAATACTTAAAAACTCCAACATAATCAAACTTATATTCTTCAATAAAAGCTTTAAGTTCTTCAAAATTTTCCTCTGTTTCTCCTGGAAAACCTACTATAACAGCTGTTCTTATCACAGCATCTGGTATCTCTTTTCTTATTCTATTAAGTATTCCCTTAATATGGTTTCCAGATTTAGCCCTTCCCATTTGCTGAAGTATGTTATCAGATATATGTTGAACAGGTATATCAAAATATTTACATATTTTTTCCTCTGTCTTCATAACATCTATAAGCTCGTCAGTAAGAGAATCTGGAAACATATAATAAGTTCTAAGCCATTTTAATCCATCTATTTTTACTAATTCCTTCATCAATCTTGCCAAAGATTTTTCTTTGTACAAATCTATTCCATACTCAGTAGTTTCTTGAGCTAAAAGATTGAGCTCTCTTACTCCAGAGGCTACAAGTTTATTTGCTTCTTTAAGTATATCTTCTATAGTCCTGCTTCTCAAGTTTCCTCTTAATTGTGGAATTATACAATAAGTACATTTTCTATCACAACCTTCAGCTATTTTCAAATAAGCTGTATGAGAGGCAGTAGTCAGAACTCTGTCAGTTTCAGAATCTGCTAGAAAATCCATCTTTGTACTTTCTACCACTCTTTTATCTGCCAATACTTCTTCTATTACTTTTTCTATTTTATCAATTTCTCCAGTTCCAATTACAGCATCAACTTCAGGAAGTTCTTTTAATATTTCTCCTGCATATCTTTGTGCTAGGCAACCAGTTACTATTATTTTTTTCAAATTTCCATTTATTTTTAAATCGCTGACTTCTAAAATAGTTTCAATTGACTCTTTTTTTGCATCTCCGATAAATCCACAGGTATTAACTATTATAATATCTGCTTCCCCTAATTCACTAGTTACTTCAAAACCTCTTTTATTTACCAATATCCCAATAAAATTCTCGCTGTCTACAAGATTTTTGCTGCATCCCAAGCTAATTAAAGCAAATTTCATTCTTCACCTCATCTAAAATAACTCTATACTAAAGAGAACACAGAAAAATATCTGTGTTCTCTTTGCATAAAGAACTAAATTTTCTTTTTACTTAAACTAATTTTTCCATTTTCAGTAGAGATAACTTTTACATCAAATTTATCTCCAACTTTTAATACATCTTCCACATTTGCTACTCTTTCATTTGAAATTTCAGAAACATGAAGAAGTCCTTCTTTTCCAGGAAGTATTTCCATAAATGCTCCAAACTTAGCAATATTTACTACTCTTCCATTATATATTTCTCCTACTTCTACATCTTTTACAAATGCATTTACAAGAGTTATTGTTTCTTTCAATACTTCTTCATCTTTTGAGAAGATAGAAACATTTCCATCATCACTGATGTCAATAGTTGCTCCAGTTTTCTCTATAATTCCTTTAATATTTTTTCCTCCAGGTCCAATTAATGCAGCTATTTTATCTGTAGCTATCTTCATTTGATGGATTCTAGGAACATTAGGTCTAAGATCTGCTGGTTTAGAAATAGCATTATTCATAACTACCAATATTTCATTTCTTGCATCTAATGCCTGTTTTAGAGCTATTCTCATTATTTCTTCTGTTATTCCTGTTATCTTAATATCCATTTGAAGTGCAGTTATACCATTTTTAGTTCCAGCTACTTTGAAGTCCATATCTCCTAAATGGTCTTCAAGTCCCATAATATCTGTTAATACAGTAAATTCTTCTCCCTCTTTAATAAGTCCCATAGCTATTCCAGCTACATGCTCTTTAATAGGTACTCCTGCAGCCATAAGTGAAAGTGATCCTCCACATATAGATGCTTGAGAAGAAGAACCATTTGATTCAGTTATTTCAGATACTACTCTTATAGTGTATGGAAATTCTTCTTCTGATGGAATTACATAGCTAAGAGCTCTTTCAGCAAGAGATCCATGTCCTAATTCTCTTCTACCAGGTGATCCCATTCTTCCTGTTTCTCCAACTGAATATGGAGGGAAGTTGTAATGAAGATAGAATTTCTTGAAATATTCTTTTTCTAAATCATCAACTAACTGCTCATCTTCTTTAGTTCCTAAAGTTGTTACAACAATAGCTTGTGTTTCTCCTCTTGTAAACATTGCTGATCCATGAGGAATAGGAAGAACTCCTGTTTCTGCAAATAGTGGTCTTATTTCAGTAGTTTTTCTTCCATCTACTCTATGCTTATGATAAAGGATAGCCTCTCTTACTAATTTTTTCATAAGATCATGATAGTATCCTTTGAATTCTCCAATTACTTCTTCTGGAATATCCTCTTCTTCAACACCTTCATAATTTTCAAGAATAAATGCTTCCATTAATTCTGCTTCCAGTGAATCCACTGCTTCTTCTCTTGCTTTTTTACCTAAAGTAAGAACAGCAGCTTTTAATCTTTCCATTCCTTTTTCATCTATAAAGTCTTTTACCAATGGCAATACTTCTTCTTTAACAAAAACTATTTTTTCTTTTCCAGCAATTTTTGCAAATTCTTCTTGGAAAGCACATATTTTTTTAATATTTTCGTGAGCAAACATTATAGCAGCAAGCATAGTTTCTTCATCTAATTCCTTAGCTCCTGCCTCAACCATATTTACAGCATCTTTTGATCCTGCAACTGACAGTTCAAGTTCACTTGTTTCTAACTCTTCTGGAGTTGGATTTAAAATAAATTCTCCATTTTTATATCCTACTACAACTCCTGCTACTGGTCCTAAAAATGGAAGATCAGAAAGCATAAGTGCCATTGAAGATCCTATTATTCCTAAATAGTCAGGTGTATTTTTTTCATCATACGAAAATACAGTATTTACAATATGTACATCATGATTAAATCCTTCTGGAAACATTGGTCTTATAGGTCTGTCTATAAGTCTTGCTGTCAATGTCGCATTTGTTGAAGGTCTTCCCTCTCTTTTATTGAATCCTCCTGGAAATTTTCCAGCAGCATAAAATTTTTCAATATAATCAACTGTTAAAGGGAAAAAGTCAGCCCCTTTTCTTGGCTCTTTACTACGGTTTACAGTACTTAATAATACAGTTTCACCATATTGAACCATTACAGCTCCGCAAGATTGTCTTGCTATTTTTCCAGTTGAAAAACTTAGCGTTCTTCCAGCTAGTTCCAATTCAACTTTTTTTTCATCAAACATAAATTCCTCCTAATTATTTTCTTTCTATCTTTATTGAAACTAAAAAGGTAAATAATAAGGAGTAAAAGCAGAAATGCTGTTCACCTTTTACCTCTTACTACTTACAATCTTTTAAGTTTCAGTTTTCTAGTAATTATATCATAGTTTTCTCATTTTTTCCATAGCTTATTATCTAAGTAGCTTCATACTTTTCCCCTATTCCTCTGATTAATATGTGGATACTTGTTTAAAATAATTTTATTGATTAAATTTCTTCTCTTAATCTCATATAACCAATGTTCTAATTCATACAAAAAGCACTCATACATCTAGAGTGCTTCTAATTTTTATTATTTTATTCCTAATTCTTCTTTTAAAGCTTTTACCAGTACCTGAGAAAAATTTATATTTTTTTGTACTGCCAACATATCAAGCCAAGCTGGAATACTTAAAGTTTTCTTCTTATAATTTATTTTTATTAATGATTTTTCATAAGGAAGCCACATATTTATATATATAACCTCTTGATTATCTCTCAATGATTTTTTTATCTCTTTTATGTCGCTAGGTACAGGAAGTTCTTTGTTTTCATCTTCCAAATCACTAATGAGCAAAGTGATTATTTCTTTAGCTGATTTTACAGCCTCATTGATGTCCTCTCCATAAGTAACTCCTTCATCAGTACCAAAGTCTGGAACACTTACATATATAACATCATCAGCATATGTCAAGATTACTGGATAAACTACTTCATTCATTTTTGCACCTACCTTTTTAAAAATATCAGTTTGAGGTGGGGCAGGGTTATTTCAACCCTGCTTGTTTCAAAATACTATTGACAGTTCCAATAGGTAAATCTTTTTTAGGATGAGGAACTGTTACCTTCCCGCTCTTCAAAGGGTGTATAAAATGATTATGACTCCCTCTTACTTCCTTTAGAATCCATCCATCTTCTCTGAGTATTTTGATTAGGTCCGATGACGTCATATCGACCACCTCAATAATATTTTATCACGTATTTAATACGTAGTCAACTGAAATGTATTAAAAAAGCTCCCAATAATAAAGGAAGCTTTTATTAATCTTATTGAACTTAGATATTTTTCTTAGCCTCTTTTTAATTCTATCATTCTTTCATCTACTATCTTTTTAAATTCTTTTAAATCTTCAAGAATAATATCTCTCATTATAAAATTTTTTGCTTTAGTTTTAGTTGATTTATATGTTATTTCACTTCGGCTTCTTTCTTTAACTTCCATTTGTCTTCTGAAAGTTTTTTCCAGTTTAGTTAAAAATGTGTTGCTTGGATAAAATAAATATCTATATCCTACTTTAATTTCAACTATAATATATTTAAAATCTTCTGAAATCTCTAATTTATTAAATAATTTATGTCCTTTAGAAAAATTTTCACTTCTAAAAGCAAAAACCGTATTGTAAATTGTTTCAATAGCCTTCTTTATTATAGTATCTGACAAATGTTTAGAATTTAAATTTTTTAAATCTTTAATTTTT
>ERZ773156.1669-NODE-1669-length-10572-cov-5.94457_pt1 | contig 10572 bp, 8 predicted proteins | sample MGYA00511895_ERZ773156 | MGnify/ENA primary metagenome ERZ773156 (study PRJEB29015, sample SAMEA2737850) | human gut metagenome | biome: human gut; feature: human-associated habitat; material: faeces | place: China | collected 2012 ...
TTGGCACACCTAACTCATCACTAAAGTAACGAGAATGCGGTGTGCCGTTTTTCAAGAAGTATTGTAACTATGATGGTACTGAATTGTTACGAAGTATTCATGATTCTTGACACGATTATAAGGGCTTTTGCTGGAAAATACAATGAAAAACATGTATTTGTGTAAGGCATGAGCTGTAACAAATGTGTCTGGGAGTCGGCAGATTTTACTGCTTCCAGGGCTTGACAAGCGGGAAAATTTGGCATAAAATTTAATACATATGCAAAAGCGTAGAAGAGGGTTAGTAAGCTGACATACGCCTACAGAGAGGGAAGAAGTGCTGAGAATTCCCGTGTCCCTGGAAGCCCAACCTGCCTCGGAGCCCTGCATGAAAGTGCAGCGTATTTCCAGCGTTAAGGGAAGAATGAAGAGAACCGGAAGCGGTCAGTTTGTCAGACAGACCCGCCGGTTAATCAGGGTGGTACCGCCGGAGAACTTACGAGTCATCCGGTCCCTTGTCCAAGCGGCAGGGACCGGGTGGCTTTTTTGTGTCATAGGAAACTTCATCCTATGACACAAAAAACGCTCCGCTAAGGATCGCACTGCGGCGGAGTGGAAGAGTGTCGCTAAAGCGATCCGCCGCAGGCGGAGAATCCTGCAAGCAGGATTCTCTTTTGTGTTATAGGAAACTTCGCCCTATGACGCAAAACGCTCCGCTGGATGTGCACTCGCACGAAAGAGCCCTTCGGACAGGATTTTATTTCTATTTATAAAGAGGAGAAAAGACATGGCAAACGACAAAAAGATGGTAGAAGCCATCACATCCATGGACGTGGATTTTGCACAGTGGTACACAGATGTTGTAAAAAAAGCAGAATTATGTGATTACGCAAGCGTAAAAGGCTGTATGGTCATCAAACCAGCAGGCTATGCTATCTGGGAGAACATCCAGAAAGAGTTAGACGCGCGTTTCAAAGAGACTGGCGTTCAGAACGTATACATGCCATTATTCATTCCAGAGAGCTTACTGGAGAAGGAGAAAGACCACGTAGAGGGTTTTGCCCCAGAGGTAGCATGGGTAACTCATGGTGGATTAGAAGAGCTGCAGGAGCGTCTGTGCGTAAGACCGACCTCCGAGACTCTGTTCTGCGATTTCTACGCAAAGGACATCCAGTCTTACCGTGACCTTCCAAAGATATACAACCAGTGGTGTTCCGTAGTCCGCTGGGAGAAGACAACCAGACCATTTTTACGTTCCAGAGAGTTCTTATGGCAGGAGGGTCATACTGCCCATGCAACTGCTGAGGAAGCAAAAGAGCGTACCGAGCAGATGTTAAATCTGTACGCAGATTTCTGTGAGGAGGTTCTGGCAATTCCGGTTGTCCGTGGACAGAAGACAGACAAAGAGAAATTCGCAGGCGCAGAGGCTACTTACACCATCGAGTCTCTGATGCACGATGGCAAGGCACTGCAGTCCGGTACCAGCCATAACTTCGGTGATGGATTTGCGAAGGCATTTGGCATCCAGTACGCAGCAAAAGACAACACTTTAAAATATGTACATCAGACTTCCTGGGGTATGACGACCCGTATGATCGGCGCTATCATCATGGTTCACGGTGATGACAATGGTCTGGTACTGCCTCCAAGAATTGCACCGGTTCAGGTGATGATCGTTCCGATCCAGCAGAAGAAGGAGGGCGTTTTAGACAAGGCATACGAGTTAAAAGACCGTCTGATCAACTCTGGTTTCCATGTAAAAGTGGACGATTCCGACAAGAGCCCAGGCTGGAAGTTCAGTGACTGCGAGATGCGCGGTATTCCGTTACGTGTAGAGATCGGACCAAAAGATATGGAGCAGAACCAGGCTGTTTTAGTACGCCGTGACAACCACGAGAAGACAGTTGTTTTCTTAGATGAGCTGGAGACAAAGGTTGGCGAGATGTTAGAGACCATCCAGAAGGCAATGTACGAGAAGGCAAAAGCACACAGAGATGCCCATACTTATGAAGCAACCGATTATGAGAGCTTCGTAAAGACCATCAACGAGAAGCCAGGTTTCGTAAAAGCGATGTGGTGCGGATGCCAGGAGTGTGAGGACAAGATCAAAGAGGATACCGGAGCAACCTCCAGATGTATTCCATTTGCACAGGAGAAATTATCCGATAAATGTGTATGCTGCGGCAAACCGGCTACCAAGATGGTTTACTGGGGCAGAGCATACTAAGAGACAGAGCGGTGCGGAGGGTGCGCTGTGCTGGCCGTAAAAACAGATAGTGAGAAAGGAGGAGAAGGCATGGAACTGACGGTGCAGGTGCCAAAGCATGCGCAGGAGATTCTGGAACAGTTAAATAATCATGGATTTGAGGCTTACGTGGTAGGCGGCTGCGTCAGGGACAGTCTTCTCCACCGGGTTCCGGGAGACTGGGACATCACCACTTCCGCAAGACCGGAGCAGGTGAAAGCCATTTTCGGACATACCATTGATACGGGACTGCAGCATGGTACCGTGACCATTATGCGGGATAAGGTGGGCTACGAGGTGACCACTTACCGGATCGATGGAGAGTACGAGGATGGACGCCATCCAAAAGAGGTGGAGTTTACCTCTAATTTATTAGAAGATTTAAAACGCCGGGATTTCACCATCAACGCCATGGCCTACAACCCGAAAGAGGGCCTGGTGGATGCCTTTGAAGGGATCCAGGATCTGAAGGAAAAACGGATCCGCTGCGTGGGCAATGCTCTGGAGCGCTTTACAGAGGACGCCCTGCGGATTCTGCGGGCGATCCGTTTTTCGGCCCAGCTTGGATTTTCCATCGAGGAAAGCACCTGGGAGGCCATCAAGGTGATCGCCCCGAACCTGATCCACGTGAGCAAGGAGCGGATTCAGGTGGAGTTAACGAAGCTTCTGTTATCTAATCACCCGGATGAGATCAGGAAAGTTTTTGACAGGGAACTGGATACCAGGATCTGCGCGGATTTTCCGAAGATTAATCCGGTGCAGATCGCCATTGATCCGGGACTTCCTAAAGAAAAACACATGCGCTGGGCTGCCCTTCTGCGCCATCAGGCACCGGAGGAGGCTGTGGCGATCCTCCGCCAGTTAAAACTGGATAATGACACGATCAGCAAGGCAAAGACCCTGGTACAGTGGTGGAAACGCCCTATAGGAGCCGATCAGACCCAGATCCGGAAAACTATGAGCCAGATGGTTCCAGAGCTGTACGATGATCTGCTGGTTTTGAAGGCTTCTGTGGGAGAGCTGGAGCTTCAGGCAGAAGGATGTGTGGAAGATCTGGACTGGGTGAAGGCCCAGAGTGGGGAGATTCGGCAGCGGGGAGATTGTGTTTCCTTAAAAGAACTGGCAGTTACCGGAGCTGATCTGATCCAGGCAGGCATGAAGCCGGGGAAAGAGCTGGGTGAGACGTTAAAGCGGCTTTTGGAGCTGGTTTTGGAGCATCCGGAGTGGAATACGAAAGAAATATTAAAAAAAGTATGATTCTAAGAGAGATAGCATCAACCTCTGGGCGGGATGGTGCTATTTTTTTGTGTCATAGAAAACTTCATCCTATGACACAAAAAAACGCTCCGCTAAGGATCGCACTGCGGCGGAGTGGAAGAGTGTCGCTGAAGCGACCCACCGCAGGCGGAGAATCCTGCGAGCAGGATTCTTTTTTATTCAATTAAGTATAATCCCCTGTCTTTTTTCATACCCTAGAGTGTAACTGCCATGCAGCGCTTCAGCATGTCCGTGACAGGTATCTGTGGAGTGGCTGCGAGGCTGTGAACTTGGGGGAGGGGTGCGTGTGAACGAAAAATATCTGGAGGGGTTGGCCCAGTATGATAGAATGACGGACAGTGTGAGAAAGGGGCGCAGCGGCTGGATCTGTGAAACGGACCGGGGGACAGCGCTTTTGCAGGAATACCGGGGAACACTGCGGAGGCTGGAGTTTGAGGATCTGGTTCTAAGCCGCGTGGAAGAGGATGGTCAGATCCCGGTGGATCAGTACATAAAAACCAAAGAGGATAGTCTGATCGCCCTGGGGGCGGATGGGACCAGATATGTGCTGAAGGAATGGTTTACAGACCGGGAGTGCAGCCTGAAAGACCACAAGGAGGTGCTTTTGGCTGTTCGGCAGATTGCAAGACTTCACAAATGCCTGGCAAAGATTCCAAGATCAGAGGAGTGGAGCTTAGGCTCTATTCATGGGGAATCCCTGGAACAGGAAATGAAGCGCCATAACCGTGAAATGACCCGAACCCGGAATTATATTAAACAGAAGAAAAAGAAAACCGATTTTGAACGGTGTGTCATGGAGACCTTTCCTGCATTTTTTGAATGTGCACAGGAGGCGGAAGCGGGAATGGCAGCCTTGAAGGAAAAAGAGCATGAGGACCGGCTGTGCCATGGCAATATGGACCATCACCATATTTTGATGGGGGAGGGCTATACTGCAGTTATTGAATTCCATAAAATGCACCTGGGTGACCAGATGGAGGATCTGTACCATTTTGTGCGGAAAACCATGGAAAAGCATAACTGGGATATCCGGCTGGGCCAGGAAATGTTCGCAGCCTATGACCGGATCATGCCGCTCTCAATGGAGAAGATCGAGAGCCTCTATTATCTGTTTTTGTATCCGGAAAAATATTGGAAACAGCTGAATTTTTACTATAATTCGAAAAAAGCCTGGTTTCCGGCGCGAAATATGGAAAAAATAAGGATTTTAATGGAGCAGGCTGAAAATCAGAAAAATTTCCTGGAATTATTGCAATGAATGATTGCAGGGATGGGGCGGGTGAAGTATAATAAACGATAGGAGACAACGGTTCAGATAACCGGAAAAGGGACTGGACCGCTGTAAAAACATAACTGTTTGACAGGCCTGCGCATTGGCTTTGCTGATCGGAGGAAAACTGTGAAGAACAGAGCAGTTGTGTTAGAAAAAGGAGGAGGAAGTACCACCATGAAGGATTACAAAAAAATCTACGAGGAGTGGCTGAGCAACCCATATTTTGATGAGGAGACCAAAGAAGAACTGCGTGCGATCGCAGATAATGAGAATGAGATCAAAGAACGTTTCTACATGGATCTGGAGTTTGGTACTGCCGGTTTAAGAGGTGTGATCGGCGCAGGTATCAACCGCATGAACATCTATGTAGTCCGCAGAGCGACTCAGGGACTGGCAAACTATATCATCAAGCAGGGAGGCGCTTCCAAGGGTGTTGCCATCGCTTACGATTCCCGCCATATGTCACCGGAATTTGCAGATGAAGCAGCAAGAACACTGGCTGCCAACGGAATCGTAGCCTACAAGTTTGAGTCTCTCCGTCCGACACCAGAGTTATCCTTCGCAGTCCGTGAGCTTGGCTGTATCGCCGGAATCAACGTGACCGCAAGCCATAACCCGCCGGAGTACAACGGATATAAAGTATATTGGGAGGACGGCGCACAGTTTACACCGCCTCATGATAAAGGAGTGACTGAGGAAGTTCTGGCGATCGAGGATCTGTCTACTGTGAAGACCATGTCCGCTTCCGATGCGAAAGCAGCAGGTTTATATAAGGTAATCGGCGCTGAGATCGACGACAAGTATATTGCCCACGTAAAAGCACAGGTGGTAAATCAGGATGCCATCGACAAGATGCAGGACGATATCAAGATCGTCTACACCCCTCTTCACGGCACTGGCAATATCCCAGTAAGAAGAGTCTTAAAAGAGATCGGATTTACCCATGTTTATGTAGTTCCGGAGCAGGAACTGCCAGATGGTGATTTCCCAACCGTCAGCTATCCGAACCCAGAGGCAGCAGAAGCATTTGCACTGGGTCTTGGTATGGCGAAGAAATTAGATGCAGACTTAGTTCTGGCAACTGATCCGGATGCAGACCGTCTTGGTGTTTATGTAAAAGACAGCAAATCAGGCGAATATATCCCATTGACTGGTAATATGTCCGGTTCTCTGTTATGCGAGTACGTTCTCAGCCAGAAAGCAGCAAAGAATGCGATCCCAGAGGATGGCGAAGTGGTAAAATCCATCGTTACCACCAACTTAGTAGACGCAGTGGCAGATTACTATCATTGTAAATTAGTGGAGTGTCTGACTGGATTTAAGTGGATCGGCAAACAGATCTTAAAAGAAGAGCAGACCGGCAAAGGCCACTATATGTTCGGATTAGAGGAGAGTTATGGCTGCCTGATCGGAACTTATGCACGTGACAAGGACGCTGTTTCCGCTTCCGTTGCCCTGTGCGAGGCTGCAGCTTATTACAAGACCAGGAATATGACACTGTGGGATGCCATGGTTGCTATGTATGAGAAATATGGTTACTACAAAGACGCAGTCAAAGCGATCGGCTTAAAAGGCATCGAGGGTCTGGCCAAGATCCAGAACATCATGGAGACTCTGAGAAAAGAAGCTCCAGCCAGGGTTGGTGAGTACGATGTCGTATCCGCAAGAGACTACAAGCTGGATACCATCAAGGATATGAAGACCGGGGCAGTCACTGAGACCGGACTTCCGGCATCCAACGTTCTGTACTATGATCTCAACGATGGCGCATGGGTATGTGTAAGACCATCCGGTACCGAGCCGAAGATCAAATTCTACTACGGTGTCAAGGGAACTTCCCTGGAAGACGCGGACAAGAAGTCTGCAGAGCTTGGCGAAGCCCTGATGGCCATGGTTGATAAGATGTTGTAAGTAATTGCTGAGATATCATTTAAGGTTTTATGGAAAAAATTCGTAATGATTATTTTGATAATATAAAAAGTGTCCTGATCACCCTTGTGGTGATCGGGCATTTTTTGTTACCCTTAGAAAGCACCCGGTTAAAGGATGGACTGGTCAATGTGATCTATCTGTTTCATATGCCCATGTTTATTATGGTTTCCGGTTATTTTGCGAAAGGAATGTATGCAGGAAAACGATTTCGATGGGAACGCATCGGAAAGCTTTTATGGCTCTATCTGCTTTTTCAGATTATATCAGGGATGACAGAAAGTCTGGCGGCAGGACAGCCGTGGACGGCAAATATCAATTTCCTGCGGGAGAGTGGAGCACCATGGTATCTGCTTGCCATGATCTGGTGGTATCTGGAGGTGTTCTTACTGGCCCGTTTCCGGGCATGGGCGGTGCTTATGGCAGTGATTGTGATCGGAATCTTAAGCGGGTATGGAAGACATATTGGAAGCTTTCTGGTGTTGAGCAGGACACTGAGCTTCGGGCCGTTTTTCTGGATCGGATATTATCTGACAGAGGATCAGGTGAGAAGTTTTAGAAGCTGGAAGGGCAGATGGCTGATGGTCGTGCTGGCACTTTTTCTGGCTGTTGTTACGGCAGTAGAGTCCAATGGAGCTCTAAAGGAATTATTTCCCATCGTATACGGGATGAACTACGGGCGGATCGGAACCCTGTGGAGTCCGGCAAGTGCGCTGGTGCGTTTCTGTGCTTATGGCGCTGCCGGGATCATGATCCTGGGAGTGATGGCTGTTGTCCCAAGACAGAGAAGGGTGTGGACATGTCTGGGAGAAAGATCACTGCAGATTTATATTCTTCACCGTCCGATCAGAGATTTGATGGAAGCGGCTGGATTTTATCGTGCTGTGACCTCACGCAGCCGCATGACGGTCGTGTTTGTTATGGCGTTTTCTGTAGCTCTTGCCGTATGCTTAAGCGCACCCAGGATCACGAAGCTCTTTCGTTATGTCCAGGATGCGCCGGAAAAAATGTTTCGTCTTATTGGTCAGAACCGTTTTTGAAGGTTCCGTATTTTTTTAATTCATTGAGTGCCTCCGCAAATTTCTTAGAATAGGCGGTAGGGTTACCATTTAAGAGACGTCTGCGGTAATGACTCATATGGTGGCTCAGCTTATGATGGGTTTCGGATAGGCTGCGGAGTTTCTCAGCCAGTAATTCGGCCCGCTGCTGACGGTCAGTCAAGGACTGGGTCATTTCGCTTGCCCGCTGGGCTGCAGTATCGGCTGCCTTCATGGCACGGTCTGCAGCCTCTTCTTTTAATTCGCTGATCCGCATGACAGCACCATTCTTGAGCTCCGATACCTTCTCGGAAGTTTCTGCTTTTAATAAAGCAAGCTGGATCTGCAGTTCTTCTGCTTCGGTCTTTAGCTTTGTCATGGATTCCAGCACACGGGCAAGATCCAGGGCTTCTTTGGTGGAACGGACAGTATCGTATACGAACAACACGGAAATCACGGCAATAAAGGTAAATTCCACGATCGGATTCAGCGAAGTCACAAAATCCGCAATAGGCTTGTGGATCACTTCGGTCATGAAGATGGTCAAAAAGCCCCAGGCAATGGATGAGCCAAGGCAGATATAGCCGTTGATGTTGAATTTCTTATCACTGTAATCCCAGTAACGGACCTTAAACAGGCGTTCCATCACTGCTCCAGTTACATATTCCAGGGCAGTAGCGGCGATAAAACCGGCGATATAGACCAGAATTAAGTTATCCTGGTAAGGTAATGATACCCACAGCAGCAGAATCGCGCCGCTTCCGTAAAGTGGAAGCATTGGCAGACGCAGGAAACCACGGTTGACGAAATGATGTTGTTTGAAAGAAACATAGGTGGATTCAAAAATCCAGCCGAAAAAGCAATATAGATAGAAAAAGGTAATCCAGTGATACCAGGCATAGGTGTACATGCGAAAAAGATCCTCCTGTTATGAGTATTCTATCATCATACCTGTTTTTATGCGTTTCTTCAATCAAAATTCATCGAAATGAATGAGAAAATGGGTGATCTGTCAGGAATCAAAGTTTTCTGAATGGAAATCTGGTTGCGCCCCATGGATTTCTCATGTAGAATGGGAATATCGAGCGATAAATAAGGAGTAATTATTTTTATGAGTATTTTAAATGTAGAGCATTTAAGCCATGGATTTGGCGACCGGGCTATTTTCCATGACGTTTCGTTCCGTTTATTAAAAGGAGAGCATATCGGACTGGTAGGCGCCAATGGTGAAGGAAAATCCACCTTTATGAACATCATCACAGGCAAATTGCAGCCGGACGAGGGCAAGGTGGAATGGTCCAAGAACGTCCGTGCCGGCTATCTGGACCAGCATGCGGTTCTGGAAAAGGGCATGACCATCCGGGATGTATTAAAGAGCGCATTTTCTTTCCTGTTTGAGATGGAAGAGCAGATGAATAAAATCTGTGACAAGATGGGTGAGGCGTCTGAGGACGAGATGAACCAGATGATGGAGGAGCTTGGAACGATCCAGGATCTTCTCATGGCCCATGATTTCTATATTATCGATTCAAAGGTGGAGGAAGTCGGAAGAGCATTAGGACTGGATGAGATCGGACTGGATAAGGACGTTACGGAGCTTTCTGGCGGACAGAGAACGAAGGTACTGCTCGGCAAGCTGCTTCTGGAAAAACCGGATATCCTGCTTCTGGATGAGCCTACCAATTATCTGGATGTGCAGCATATCGAGTGGCTGAAGCGGTATCTGTTAGATTATGAGAATGCTTTTGTCCTGATCTCCCATGATATCCCATTCTTAAACAGTGTTGTAAACCTGATCTATCATATGGAAAATCAGCGTCTGGACCGCTATGTGGGCGATTATAATAAGTTCCAGGAGGTTTATGAGGTCAAGAAAGCTCAGCTGGAGGCAGCTTATAAGAGACAGCAGCAGGAGATTGCAGAATTAGAGGATTTCGTGGCGAGAAATAAAGCCCGCGTTGCGACCAGAAACATGGCCATGTCCAGACAGAAAAAGCTGGATAAGATGGATATCATCGAACTGGCCAAAGAAAAACCGAAGCCAGAATTTGTGTTCCAGGAGGCAAGAACCGCCGGAAAGATCATTTTCGAGACGAAGGATCTGGTGATCGGCTATGATGAAGCACTCTCCAGACCATTGAATCTGACGATGGAGCGCGGAGAGAAGGTTGTCTTAAAGGGTGCCAACGGAATTGGAAAAACGACATTATTAAAGAGTATTCTGGGACTGATCCCTTCCCTGGGCGGCAAGGTGGAGCTTGGAGATTATCTGGAGATCGGATATTTTGAGCAGGAGATGGCACCGGGCAATACGACCACCTGTATCGAGGAGATCTGGAAAGAATTCCCATCCTATACCCAGTATCAGGTGCGTTCTGCCCTGGCCAAATGTGGTCTGACTACCAAACACATCGAGAGTCAGGTGCGTGTCTTAAGCGGTGGCGAGCAGGCCAAGGTGCGCCTGTGCAAGCTGATCAACCGCCCGACCAATGTGCTATTGCTGGACGAGCCGACCAACCACCTGGATGTGGACGCAAAAGAGGAGTTGAAGCGGGCACTGAAGGCATATAAGGGCAGTATCCTTCTGATCTGCCACGAGCCGGAATTTTATGAGGGCGTGGCGACGAAGGTGATCGACTGCAGCACCTGGGCACTGCGGGGATAAAAGTCAGACAAAGTAAGAACAGTTGAATAAACAAGGATAGAGAAAGTGGCGCCTGGCGATGAAACCAGACACCACTTTTTTGTGTCATAGGAAACTTTGTCCTATGACACAAAAAAACGCTCCGCTAAGGATCGCACTGCGGCGGAGTGGAAGAATGTCGCTAAAG
>ERZ773156.1714-NODE-1714-length-10192-cov-3.03068_pt1 | contig 10192 bp, 7 predicted proteins | sample MGYA00511895_ERZ773156 | MGnify/ENA primary metagenome ERZ773156 (study PRJEB29015, sample SAMEA2737850) | human gut metagenome | biome: human gut; feature: human-associated habitat; material: faeces | place: China | collected 2012 ...
CAGGATCTCGTCATCGCAGATTCCATTGCAAATTACAACGATGCGCTTTCAAAAGAACTGACCCAGCTGACGGTAACGGCAAACCTGCATATGCGCGCGATCGGTTTCAAGCCGTTTATCGCACCGGCATATTCCTCCGGCGCAATCTCCCTGATTCTGATGATGCGCGGCGAATGGCACTGCGGTTCCGTCTTCATGGGCGGTATCTTCATGGGAGTGAAAAACCGTTATACCGAATATGGTCTGGAAACAGAAATTCTTCCACTGCCGGATGCGCTGTATGAGCGGATTGTGACGGCGGAGGAAAATCTGAAAAAGATTGTGTGATCGATGAGTCTTATCGCAGGAAGGAAGCGAAAATAAATGATTCATTCAAATTCAGAAGGAGATATCTATATAGAAGAAATGCCTCTCCTCCTCGTCCATCTGCGCGAGGAGGAAAAAGGCGCGGATGCGCGCCTTTCGGAGGTGTTATCCTATGCGCTGGACGGCTACGCCTACGAGACAGCGATGGAAATCAGTGCTTTTGAAGATTATGTAAACCGATGGAGGCGCCTGGAGAAGACACAGAATCGAAAAAATCCAGTCCAGGGACGTATCCTGTTTGCCGTGCCGCTTGGCACATCTGGTATCAACCTGGAGCTTTACCGCCTGATTCGTTTCCTGCGGGAACATCCGGATTTTCTGAACGGTTTTGTCGGCGGACTTTTGGTGGACAGTGAAAATGACCTCTATTCCAAATCGGCGGCGAAGGATCTGGTATTTGCCGCTAACTGTGCGGGCTGCGCGTTCGTGGGACGCCCGCTCGTCGAGGGCACGCGGACACTTTCCAATTACACGATCGTTTCCAATAATCTTGGAACCGATCTGATGGGGGCATACCGCGAGAGCGCGGCGGGGCTGGTCAAAGAAGTACTGGGAACGGATTGCGTCAGGAAAAAATGTCCGAAAGTATTGGTATTGCACGCGTCAAGCCACAAGACCTCCAACACCTACGCGATCTGGAACCGGGTGAAAGAACAGCTCCCGGAGATGGAGATCCGGGAGATAGGGCTTCGAAACGGTACGCTTTCCGACTGCGCCGGATGCCCGTACAAGATGTGCCTGCATTTTGGCGAGCAGGGAAGCTGCTTCTACGGTGGAGTGATGGTCGAGGACGTCTATCCGGCAGTCCGCGAGTCGGATGCGATCGTGATGCTCTGTCCAAACTACAACGATGCGCTGTCGGCAAACCTGACTGCGTTCATCAACCGCCTGACTTCGCTGTTCCGGACGACGCGGTTTTATGACAAAGCGCTGTTTGCGGTGGTTGTGTCGGGCTATTCCGGAAGCGATATCGTGGCGGAACAGCTTATCGCGGCGTTAAATATGAACAAAACCTTCTATCTGCCGGGGCAGTTTGCGATGATGGAGACGGCAAACAATGCCGGGGCAGCGATGCAGCTTCCGGGGATTGAGGAACGGATGAATGCGTTTGCGGAGAGAATCCGGGAGACGCTATTATATAGGTAAAGAGGCGTTATAAGCAGGGCAGCGTCACTGGGAGAGTTTGTAACTGTTCACAGGTAGGAATTTTCTGAACTGAAAATTCCGTACGATACAGTTCCGGCAGCAGATTTTGCCGATTTGGAATGCGTAGCATCGGCAAAATCCCGTTGCTGGGCACACGTGTGTGAACAGTAACGAGAGTTTCACATCTGCTATAAAATTCTTTACAGATTTCATGAAACTAAGTATACTATATAAATATGCAAAAACTGTTTTACTCAGGCTAAAAGCTATGTGAAATTGTACTATTTAAAGAGGGAGAAAGGCAGAAATGAAATCCTGGAGACGAACATTAGCGATAGGCTTTATCATAGCGATAACTTCGCAGCTTTATTGGAACGTATTTGTCAACAATTTCCGTGTGTCAGCGTCGGTTATCCTGCTTCCGGTGCTGATTATGACAGTCGGAAGCCAGATTCACACGATGACGATCTGTACGGTGACGTCGATCATTGTTTTTTTGTTCCGAATTGTGATATATTATCTGCAGGGAATGCCATCCGAGATGCTGGTACAGCTTGCGATGCCCGGAGCATTCTTTTATATCGTGTACGGCATGATGTTCAAGCTGCAGATCCGGAATAAACATATCGCGAATCTGGAAAATGTGATTGCGGCGGCATTTTTCTGTGACTTATGCTCGAATATATTCGAAAACTTCCTGGCGGCGCTTCTTAAAAACAATGCGATGCCGGGACCGGATATAATTCAAAAGCTTTTTATGATCGCTGCAGTCCGCACACTTTTTGTGGCACTGGCACTGATCGGAGAACAGCAGTACCGGCTTCTTCTTACGAAAGCGGATCATGAGAGCCGTTATCAGCGGTTATTTCTTATGACAACGGGACTCAAGACTGAGATTTACCTGATGCATAAGAACACCGAGGAGATCGAGCGCGTCATGAGCAATGCATACAAGCTCTATGAGCAGATTCTGGAAAAGGATCTTCCACGGGAAATGCAGCAGATGGGACTTGAGATAGCGCGGGATGTCCATGAGATCAAGAAAGATTACATCCGCATCATTCAGGGCATTGAGGAGGCGATCGAGGAAGAGTCGAACGAGGAAACGATGAGCCTGCAGGATCTTCTTCGGATTCTGGAATCATCCACCTACCGGACCATGGCGGAGAAAAAGCTGGATATCCGTCTGATGTTTGACTGCCGGGACAATTTTATGACGCAGGAACACTACCAGCTTATGACGATTCTCAAAAATTTGGTAGGAAATGCGGTGGAAGCGATCGAATCGACGAAAAAAAGTGGGATGATCTGGATTCGGGAGTACAAAAAAGATGGTAATTATGTGTTTGAAGTAGCGGACGACGGACCGGGAATTTCAGAAAAACATCTCCCACGGATTTTCAATATGGGATATTCAACGAAGTTTGATGAAAAAACCGGCAATATATATAGAGGCGTCGGGCTCTGCGGTGTGAAAAACGCGGTAGAGGAGCAGTTTGAAGGTAGTATTTCAGTGGATTCGGAAGAGGGAAGAGGAACGAAATTCCATATTGAGATACCGATAGCGAAATTGGAGGAAATAGAGTAAATGGAGATTTATATTGTTGAAGATGATATGTCAGTGATCAGCGTCCTGCAGGATATTATTGAAGATAATGATCTGGGAATCGTCTGCGGAACTTCAGAGGGACAGCCGGCGGATGTGGATGATATCCTGGCAAAGAACCCGGATATGGTTCTGATTGATTTTCTGATGCCGGAAAAGGACGGTGTTCAGGTCATGCGTGAGCTGCGGGAAAGAGGCTGCAAGGCAAAATGCATCATGATTTCCCAGGTGGCGGCGAAAGAATTGATCGGCAAGGCATACGATGCGGGCGTTGAGTTCTTCATCAGCAAGCCAATCAATATCATTGAGGTAAAATCGGTCATCCGCAATGTGGATGAGCAGATCAAGAATGAGAAAACACTGACGAATATTAAGAAAATGTTCATGGCAGAGATCGCGGATATGCCGAAGGAGAAGAAAAAAGATGACGGTTACGGCAGAAAGGTGCTTTACATTTTAAACCGTCTCGGTATGTCCGGCGAGAAGGGCGGCGACGATATCCTTCGGATCTGCGAGTATCTGCACAACAACGGACGCCCGATCTCCCAGGTCAGCATCGGTCAGCTCTGCGAGCTTTTGAGCGATGCGCCGAAGAACATGGAGCAGCGTGTCCGCCGTGCGATCGCGGTCGGCATGTCGAACCTGGCACATTTGGGTATTGAGGATTTCATGAATGAAACCTTTACTGCATACTCCAGCACCCTGTTCCCATTCGAGGAAATCCGGGCAGAGATGGATCACATCCGCGGTAAACGCCGTTACGGCGGCAAAGTCAGCATCAAAAAGTTCATCGACAGCCTGATGCTGGCGGTAGATCGTGAGGTATAACGGGTAGATTTACAAAACTTTCCAATCTGTTTATCATAAGTTAAAAAAATGTTATAAAAATTTTATGTTTTTATGATGGATCTTGTAGTTTTTTGTCGGGGCTACAGTATTATACACTTGCGAGCAAGAAAAAAAATAGGTTGGAGGTAGTTGTATGAAGACAATCGAGCTTGATATGTATCAGGCAACCGCAGTTGCGGCACTTGTACTGTTACTGGGACGTGTTCTGGTAGCTAAAATTTCTATTCTTCGTCGGTATTGTATTCCGGCACCTGTAGTTGGTGGTTTCCTTTATGCAATCGTTCATACCATCGTAAGAGGCATGGGCATTCTGGAAATTTCCTGCGACATGACACTTAAAAACGTATTCATGGTAGCTTTCTTCTGTAGCGTAGGTTTCACAGCATCCTTCCGTATGCTGAAGAAGGGCGGCGTTCAGACAGTTGTATTCCTGGCTCTGTCAGCTGTTATGGTAATTCTTCAGAACGTTCTGGGTGCTGGTCTGGCAAGCGTATTTGGTCTGGATCCTCGTCTGGGTCTGGCAACCGGTTCCATCCCGATGGTAGGTGGTCACGGTACTGCTGGTTCCTTCGGACCGTTACTTGAGGAATTAGGCGTAGCAAATGCGAGCGTTGTAGCTATCGCTTCCGCTACTTATGGTCTGGTTGCAGGCTGCGTAATCGGTGGTCCTATTGCAACTGCTAAGATCCGTAAGTACAAACTGTCCGCAGTTGCTGAGGCAGCTACTAAGACTGAGACTGTAGAGACAGATGAGACTGGTGCAATCGATTCCGCTAGAATCCTTGACGGTCTTCTGTACTTAATCGTTGCTATCGGTGCTGGTACTATCGTATCCATGTTCCTTGGCAAGTTTATGACATTCCCGTTCTACATCGGCGCAATGTTAGTTGGTGCTATCATCCGTAACATCATGGATGTTCAGAACAAAGAGATCCCGATGGAAGAGATCAGCACACTGGGCGGTGCTTCCCTTTCCGTATTCCTGGGTCTGGCTATGATCGATATGAAGCTGTGGCAGTTAGCTGAGCTGGCTGTACCGATGGTAGTTATGCTTCTTGCACAGACAGTACTTATGTTCTTCTATGCAAACTTCGTTGTATTCAACGTACTTGGCAAATCCTACGATGCTGCTGTTATGACCAGTGGTTTCTGTGGATTCGGTATGGGTGCTACCCCGAACGCTATGGCAAACATGCAGGCAATCACCGGCGTATATGGTCCGGCTCCGACTGCATTCATGGTAGTTCCGCTGGTAGGTTCCTTATTCATCGACTTTGTAAACGCAACTATCCTGACAGGATTCATCAGCTTCCTGGGCTAATAGATGCGAATTTCAAGAGGTCTGCTTTTGGGCAGGCCTCTTTTTTTGCGTAATAGGAAATTTCTTGGAATTTTCTATCACACAAAAAGGAACGAATGTGCCAATGATACGTACTCGCGCGAAGATGCAGGTTGTCGCAAGCGGCCGCGCGAGACGCCCGAATGTGCCAGGACACATTCGTTGTCCATCCCCGAGTTATAATCAAGAACAATATAACTCCATAAGCAAATGATAATAACATCTATAAGACTATTTTTATTTGATTTTGCCGAAGAGATGATATATAATACATTACAGAAACAGAAAAGTTCACAAAAACGATTTGGAACCAGAGGGAAAATTGTACAAGATAGATGAATATATCATCGAGTATTAGTGGTAACCATAGTTGAGTGAGCTATTCAAACTTATATACATATCAGGAGGTATTATCTAATGAGCAAGTATGTTGACAGAGTTCTTGCAGAACTCAAAGAGAAAAACGCACATGAGCCGGAATTCCTTCAGACTGCAGAGGAAGTATTATCTACTCTGGGTCCGGTTGTAGATGCACATCCGGAGTACGAGAAGGTAGCTCTTCTTGAGAGAATGGTTGAGCCGGAGAGAACAATCGAGTTCCGTGTTCCGTGGGTTGATGACAACGGTGCTGTTCATGTAAACCGTGGCTATCGTGTACAGTTCAACGGCGCTATTGGACCGTACAAAGGAGGCTTACGTTTCGCTCCTTCTGTAAACCTGTCTATCATGAAGTTCTTAGGCTTCGAGCAGACATTCAAAAACAGCTTAACAACTCTGCCGATGGGCGGCGCTAAAGGTGGTTCTGACTTCGATCCGAACGGCAGAAGCGACAACGAGATCATGAGATTCTGCCAGTCCTTCATGACTGAGTTATATCGTCACATCGGACCGGACGTAGATATCCCGGCTGGTGACCTTGGTGTAGGCGGACGTGAGATTGGTTATCTGTATGGTCAGTACAGAAAACTTCGCGGTGCATTCGAGAACGGTACTATCACAGGTAAGGGAATGTCCTTCGGTGGTTCTCTGGTTCGTCCGGAAGCAACTGGTTACGGCGCTGTTTACTATGTAGAAGCTGTTATGAAACATGAGAACGATACAATCGAAGGCAAGAGCGTTGTTGTATCTGGTTTCGGTAACGTTGCTTGGGGTATCTGCAAGAAACTGGCTGAGCTGGGTGCTAAGGCTGTTACCCTGTCTGGTCCGGATGGATACATCTACGATCCAGATGGTGTTGTAACTGAAGAGAAGATCAACTACATGCTGGAGATGAGAGCTTCTGGACGTAACAAAGTTCAGGATTACGCAGACAAGTTCGGCGTACAGTTCTTCCCAGGTGAGAAACCGTTCGGCGTTAAGGCTGACATCATTATGCCGGCTGCTACTCAGAACGATGTTCGTATGGAAGAGGCTAAGAAGATCGCTGCTAACGGCATCAAGTACTACATCGAGGTAGCTAACATGCCAACTACCAACGAAGCTCTGAGATTCTTAATGGATCAGAAGAACATGGTAGTAGCTCCGTCCAAGGCTGTAAACGCAGGTGGCGTTCTTGTATCTGGTCTTGAGATGAGCCAGAACAGCGAGAGATACAGCTGGACAGCAGAGGAAGTTGATTCCAAACTTCATCAGATTATGACTGGTATCCATGATGGTTCCGCAGCAGCAGCTGAGAAATACGGCTTAGGCTACAACCTGGTAGCTGGTGCTAACATCGTTGGTTTCCAGAAAGTTGCTGACGCTATGATGGCTCAGGGTATCTGCTGGTAGTCAGTAGTTCCCCATACCATATGGAGTGAATGTATAAGTAATATAATTGCATAACGCAGTTACATAAAGAGACTGCTGATTCGGACAACCTGGCGACAGGAAGTCCGGCTCAGCGGTCTTTTTTGCGTAATAGGAAATTCCTTGGAATTCCCTATTACGCAAAAAGGCACTAACGTGCCAAGGAATAATTCTTACCTCCCACACATAAAATAGTAATGGTAATTTTTGACAGTCTATCTAAGACGTAAATGTTCAAGCAGGGAGGAGAATGAGAGAATGAGAAGAACAAAAAAGACGAAAAAAACGAGAATGCAGGGACACATGGCAGTAGCAATTTCCATGGCGATGGCGGCAGGGCTGGCGCAGGAGTATCGGCAGAGACATCTGCGGGAGGTAAAAATGAAGCCGGGAGGAATACTGCCGGTAACACAGCAGGCGGACAGGAAGAAAGTCAGAGTGGGGCTGGCGCTGCGCAGGTGACAGACACGAAAAAGGGCGGAAAGGATGGCGGAACCAGCCTCATTTTCACGACGGGAGGCGATCAGGGTACATATTATGGATTTGGCGGCGTGCTTGCAGGAAAGATAGGGGAATCGACCAGCACCTCGGTGACGGCGATCACATCGGGCGGTTCGCAGGCAAATATCGAGGCGCTGGATGCACATGATGCGGATTTGGGATTTGTGCAGTCGGATGTCATGGCATATGCCTACAATGGTACGAATCTCTTTGAAGAATATGGAAAAGTTGCTGATTTCTCGACCGTGGCGGCGCTCTATATGGAGCAGGTGCAGATTGTTACGCTGGATCCGTCGATTCAGTCGGTAGCCGATCTGGAAGGCAAAAATGTTTCGGTCGGCGCGGCGGGGTCAGGCGTCTATTATAATGCGGTGGATGTGCTGGGAGCATATGGATTGGATATCGAAAAAGATATAAATCCGACGTATCAATCCTTTGGGGACAGCGCAGAGGCGCTGCAGGATGGCAAGATTGATGCGGCATTTGTCGTAGCGGGTGCACCGACGACCGCAATCACCTCCCTGGCAGCGACGAAGGATGTGTATCTCGTCAGCCTGGACGATGAGCATATGGATCAGCTGATTAAAGAATCGCCATATTACAGCAAAAACACGATCCCAGCGTCCGCGTATGGAACGGATGAGGATATCAGGACGGTGGCTGTCGGTGCGGTAGTAGTGGCGCGCGATGACGTTCCGGCAGAGGATATCTATAACTTCTGCTATGGCGTCTTTGAAAATATGGATTCCATCAAGGCGGCGCATGCGAAGGGAGCGGAGCTGAACCTTGAATTTGCCACATCGGTCACAGCGGTTCCGTATCATCCGGGAGCAGCGGATTATTTCGCAGAGAAAGGGATGGAGGTGCCGGTGAAATAAGGGGAAAACCCAGAAATGAAGTGTGAAAGGGGGTTATACGAATGGGTGAATGGAAGGAAAAGAAAAACAGGGCACCAGATCTAAAATACCTGGAACGTGAAAGCCTAAAAAAGGGCGATTCGGACACAGGGACAGCTGCGGATGTTGAGTTAGTCATGAAAAAATATGACCGCGAGTCCAACACGCGCGTCTGGCAGGGGAAACCAGCATCGATCATCCGGTGGCTGTCGGTATTATTTTCCGTTTACAGCATTTATGTGACGCTTTTCAGTACCGCCTTGCCGGAAATCCGGTTGTCGATGTTTCTGGGAATGATTCTGATTCTCGGGTATCTGCATTATCCGGTTCAGAAGGGAGACGGACGCATCAACCATATGCCGTGGTACGACTGGGTTCTGATGGCAGTGGGGGCGGTTCCATTTTTCTATTTTGCGGCGAACGCGCATGCGATCATTAAGCTGGCGACGCGGGTCACGAAGAATCCGGTTATGGTGCTGATGGCGATTCTGGCGGTGCTCTCGCTGATGGAACTTTGCAGGCGTTGTGTGGGAATCCCGATTCTCTGTGTGGTCGGTGCACTGCTTGTATATACATTTGCGACGGTGCGTTTTGGAAAGGTTATTTATGATTTATTTTACACGACGAGCGGAGTTATGAATACGCCGATCAATGTCTGTGCAAAATATATTGTGGTCTTCATCATTTTCGGGGCGTTTCTGGAACGGACGGGGATCTCGAATTTTTTTATCGACCTGGCGAACTGTCTCTGCGGTTCCTCGGCGGGCGGTCCGGCGAAGGTGGCGGTTATCTCCTCGGCGCTCTGCGGGATGGTATCGGGATCTTCGGTTGGAAATACTGTCACAACGGGTTCGGTCACGATCCCGATGATGAAAAAATGTGGTTACCGCCCGGAATTTGCCGGAGCAGTGGAGGCGGCTGCTTCGACCGGCGGGCAGATCATGCCGCCAATCATGGGCGCGGCAGCATTCCTGATGGCAGAATATATGGGCGTGCCGTATGCGACGGTGGCGCTGAAAGCGATTCTTCCGGCAGTGCTGTATTTTGCGGGTATTTATATCGCAGTGCATCTGGAGGCACAGAAACTGGGACTTCGTGGAATTCCGCGGGAGGAACTGCCGCAGATGCGGGTGCTGATGAAACAGATCTATCTGCTGGCACCGTTGATTGTGCTGGTGGTGCTGGTATCGACAAATACATTTACGATGCAGTTTTCTGCGTCGGTAGCGATCTTTGCCGCGATTGCGGTCGGTGCTCTGAACCGGAATAACCGGATCACGCTGAAAAAGATTGTGGATGCGCTGGAGGCAGGCGGACGCGGCACGATCACGGTGGCGGTTGCCTGTGCGATGGCGGGGCTGGTGGCTGGATGTATCACATCGACCGGTCTGGCATCGAAGCTGATCACGGCAATTGTGGCAGTTTCCCAGGGAAAACCGCTGATCGCGCTGTTCCTGACGATGTTATGCTGTATCGTGCTTGGCATGGGCGTTCCGACGACGGCAAATTACTGTATTATGGCGGCGACCTGTGCGCCGATTCTGATTGCACCGGAGATCGGGATCAATCTGGTCTGCGCGCATTTCTTTGTTTTCTATTTCGGAATCGTGGCGGATATCACACCGCCGGTGGCATTGGCAGCTTATGCGGGTTCCGCGATCGCGAAAGCGCCTCCGATGAAAACGGCGCTCAATGCGACGC